>Ga0233426_10003626_pt1 | contig 12064 bp, 12 predicted proteins | sample SI_118_April2016_6_FD_179875 | JGI IMG/M metagenome (GOLD analysis project Ga0233426, IMG submission 179875) | Seawater microbial communities from Saanich Inlet, British Columbia, Canada - SI_118_April2016_10_MG | ecosystem: Environmental > Aquatic > Marine > Inlet | place: Canada: British... | reverse complement strand
CTCATAGATGAAGACTGCGAGCTCTACAATCCAACCGATGGCAGCAATATCGTGCGTTGTAAGGGACAGGATTTGTTTTCCGATGAAATTCAGAGTCATCTTGAGGCGGGCAAGCAGGTGAAGAACCTAGGCGTTACTTGGAACAGTCTGCTTAGCTGCAGCCTTGGCGATGACCTGAGTATAAAACGTTTAAAATTTGTTGGTATGAAGCAGGAAGAGGCAAATGAGGAGATCGAAAGTGCTGCACAGAAATTCGATCAAGAATTTGCTGTGATGACACTGGAGTTATCGAATTTCTTCAAGTCTTTTTTTGCTGCATTCGGCGGATTGCAAGATCCGAAGGGCTAATCGGCGCCAGATAATTTCATTCACAAATACTAATAGAAGGTTACAAGATGATGAAGCTCTATGACTATGGCGGCGCTCCGAACCCAAGGCGGGTGAAAATATTTTTAGCTGAAAAAGGCGTAGAAGTTGAGTTAGTGAACTGCGACATGACCAAGGGCGAACACAAGACGCCGGAGTTTCTTAAGAAGAATCCAAGCGGTAAGATTCCTGTTCTTGAGCTAGAAGATGGGCGTTGCCTCGGTGAATCAGTTGCAATATGTCGCTATATAGAAGGAGTGCATCCAGAGCCTAATCTTATGGGGCGAGATCCGTTTGAGATTGGGCATATTGAGATGCGTAATCGTCATATCGAAACAGAGTTCTGGAGTCAGGTCGGTGTGTCTTGGGTCAATGGTCCAATCGTAGGCGCTATGGGGATATTCAAACAGATACCCGAGGCTAAAGTAGCGAGTGATGAGAATGTTGCGAAGTATTGTGAGCGTTTAAACACTGAGCTTGAGGCCGCAGCCTACGTTGCGGGTGAACGGTTTACAATTGCGGATATTACGCTTTTAACCGCCATCGATTTCGCGACGTCGCTGGTTGGATTGACCATAGATGAGTCGAATGCCAATCTCTGGCGCTGGCATGCACAGGTGTCAGCAAGAGATAGCGTACACGCTTAGGAATAATAAAATCGCAAGAGGGCGTCGTTCACATACCGAGTTCGCACGCCAGGGTGCTATTGAGTGCCGTATCATAGATAAACAAGGGTATGAGCAGCTCGCGGAATTAGCTATGTATCATACACTGCACTTCCGCCAGCCTATACCTCCGGCCCCCTAGCCTATCACTGGCATCGTGAGGGATCTGTTTACTCGCACCATTCATCGAATGCATGGCGCATGCTCCGAAATCTCTCCTGCAAATTCCTGGTGGGTCTATTTGTTCATTGAAGCCTTGGCGGTAACGCCCTGTGCAATGACTTTGGCGCGGTTCATTAGAATATCACCCTCTACCTCGTAGATCATAGGCACCTCGTTTAGCGTTCTACTAACTCGTCTAATCGAACTGTAAGATTGGTTAACACTTGTGCCGCTATTTCAATCTGCCCTGCAACTTGATCGAATTGTCGTTGCTCGATGGCTTCTCGAACTCCGGGAATGGTCTTTACGCCATAGCCAGTATAGAAGCCCGGCGCGTAGATGTGATGCTTGTACCAAGGGCGACCAGCCAGGCCCTCTTCGCGAATAAGTTCGCGTTCGCTAGTGTAGAGCAAGTAGTTGTGATGCGCGCTTGCCGGCGCGCCACTTGTTGCTAAGGTTTGATAAGCATCAGCGGAACCCTCTAGGCGTGCGAGCGCATTCTTTAGCGGAGCAAAGTTGAAATGGGGAATTTCAGGTTTTGGTAGAGGCGGCCCGAACGACTTTGTTGGATCCAATATAATTCCATAGACGCCTTCACGAATGTCTTGGTTGTCTGTCGCGGTCTTGTCGCGCATGTCATCCGCGAGTGCTTCAATCTCTTCGATATAGCCCGCAACATTGTTTGTGAATCCTTGGAAGTCGAACGGTAGTCGTGGTGCATTCGCAAGACGCAAAGTGGCGCGGCCGGCAAACTGAGCGAGGGTTTGTCCGTAAACTAAACCTGGATCGATCCACTTCGTATAGTGTTCATAGGTGTCGTACATCGTATGATAGCTGCCACCACCGGAGTGCCCGCCGAAGCCCATATTGGCCGAGGCGATACCAAGGTGCTGAAGGAAAGGAGTGTAGTCAGAACCCGAACCTAGCGGACTAATTCGCAGGTCGCTGCGATTTTTTGCTTCGTTCCTGATCTTCTCCGAGCGGCCATTGATGCGTATATTTGCACGCCTTCTTTCCTGAACAGAGACTCCGGTCTGCGGATCTTCAACATCTTCCATCACTTCATTAAAGAATCGTTCCAATACATGACTGCCGCCAACATTCACGAAGCCGCGTCCGTTGCCATCTGTATTCAGATAGACCACAGCATGCTCCTGCAATTCTTCTGCATGGTGCTCGGCCCACTCTGTTGATCCGATCAGTCCTGGTTCTTCAGCATCCCAGGCTGCATAGACTATAGTGCGTGCCGGTGGATAGCCTGACTGGGCCAAACGGCTCACAGCCTTTGCTTCCGCGAGCATGGCTACGATTCCCGACAATGGATCTGCCGCACCGTGATTCCATCCATCGTGATGATTGCCACGTATAACCCATTGGTCAGGTAACTCGGTGCCTTCCATGCGGGCAATTACGTTGTACGCCGTGACCATCTTCCAGTCGAATTCAAGTTTCAGTCTGACTCGCGCCGGACCCGGTCCAAGATGGTAGGTAATTGGCAATCCGCCGCGCCACGCCTCGGGCACTACTGCGCCGCCCATGGCTTCCAACAGGGGCAGGGCATCGCGATAAGAGATGGGGAGTACTGGAATCTGCGTTATGGTCGGCGCATCTTCTCGCCTCAGTCGGTTCACATCACCGGTTGCACCAACGCCGGGGGTCAATACATCGCCGGGATAGGTAGGCATATCCATAACGGAGCCGCGCTGCACGCCACTGTCATTTTTATAGGGGCCATCTGGGTATACATCGCCGGGCCCATAGCCATCATCAGCTGGGTCTGAATAGATAAGAGTGCCTACGGCACCCATCTCTCCCGCGAGTTTAGGTTTGATGCCACGCCAAGATCCGCCGTACTTGGATAAGGCGATCTTACCGGCGACGCTAATGCCGTAACGTTCCAATAACTCATAATCAGCAGGCGTACCGTAGTTGACGAAAACTAGCTCAGCCTCTACCTCGCCACCTATTGAAAAGGCATTGTAGGGCGGAAGCAAGTTGTCGGTGTTCGAAGTACTAGCGTCTGACTCTACTGGATCTTCTGTGAGGGAGGCGGTGAAACGATTCGGAGCAACGAGCTCGAGTTCTCGCGTCACTGGTTCAGGAAACAACACTTCATACTCTGCTATTTCCACGTCATAGTTCCAAGAGCGCAACAGGTCGGCTATGGCCTCGGCATTCTCTTTGCTCTTCGGCGAGCCCACGTGGTGTGCCTCGGAGGAAAAATCCTGCAGCCAGCGATCCATCTCAGCCCTGTCGATAAGCTCATCGAATTGCTCCTCCATCTGCCTTTGTTGCGCGCTGCTGTTTGCGTCAAAGCCAAAAAGGGTTTGCGCACTGCTAACCGAAGCAACAGAAAGTAAGCTGACTATCGCTAAGCAATAAAAGGCGTGAATTGCATGCCGAGTAAGTGAATGCAAAGAATAGATCATAGTTAACTCCTGAGTATGTCTTACTGCATTCTTACATATTCTCAGCAATCGGTGAACGCTTAACCGACCTGAGGCACACCGCAAGTGCCCATTGGTGTTATAGTGTGCGGCGCGTAACCATTGCTAACTGATTCCTATTCTTGACCCTACCTTAACTAGAGCGCCGCCGTGGCAATTAAGCCTACTATCTATAAACTGACAGTCTCGCTAAGCGACTTGAATCGGGATGTCTACGATTCGCTCAGTCTCACTATCGCACGTCATCCATCGGAGACGATGGAAAGAATGGTGGTGCGGGTGCTGGCGTTCTGTTTGAATACCCGGGAACAACTCGTGCTCTGCAAGGGGCTTAGCGATACTGAAGAGCCAGATATCTGGGCGCATTCGCTAGATGGAAACTTGGAGCTCTGGATCGATGTGGGAGAGCCATCGCCAGAGAGAATAAAGAAGGTGAGCCGCATTGCTAAGGAAGTCAAAATATATGGCTTTAATAGTAAGGCCCCAACTTGGTGGCAACAGAATGAAAAGCAGTTCGCCAGTTTGGACGCTAATGTTTACCGATTCCAATGGGAGCAAGTGCAGGCACTCGCATCTATCATTGACCGCGGAGTAGATCTGTCAATAACGATATCGGGAGACTCCTTATTTGTTGCCAGCGAATTGGGCGAGTGCGAACTTATCCTGCAGGGACTGCAAGAGGTCTCTTGATCTTGGGTTTTTTATCCAACTGTTTGAAGAGAAATACATGTCAGATTTTAAAAATAACACGACATTCGTCGGTGATGACGAAGTGCAGATAGTCGAGTTAATAAAACAGCCGATCGACCTCTACAAGGTTTTGAAGTTCCAAGGTCTAGTAGGTAGCGGCGGACAGGCGAAAGCTGTCATTGCGGGAGGCCTTGTGATCTTGAACGACGTCGTCGAAACACAAAAACGCAAGAAAATTGTTTCTGGCGATATCATCGAATTTGATGGCGCTCTCTACCGTATGCATTATGACGAGTTGTTAGAGCCTACGAAGCTGGACGCTATCGCTAAAGATGCAAACAAAGATGGCGTTGCAGGTAGCGCCAAGCCTGTGCGTAAATCAACAGTGACAGGTAAACGTAACAAGCCGGCGCCAAAGAAGGCGGGTAGAAAAGCGATTGGAATAAAGAGCTAAGAAATTATGACGAACAATGATTGCCTAAGACGAATACGCTACATACTAGACTTTAGCGACAGCAAGATGATCGCCATCTGCGGACTGGCCAATGTAGAGACAGATCGCAAGGAAGTTTCTGCCTGGCTAAAACAGGATGATGACGAAGATTTCGAAAAATGCAGCGATGCATCTTTTGCTGCTTTTCTTAACGGCATGATCGTTGCCCTTAGAGGAGAGAAGGAAGGAGAAGCGCCTCGCGTTGAGACCAAGCTGAATAACAACATGGTATTCATGAAGCTGAAGATAGCATTAAGTCTGAAGGCAGATGAAATTCTGCAAATACTGGAATCTGCAGGTCAAGAAATAAGCAAACACGAACTCAGCGCGTTCTTTCGCCGGCCAGATCACAAGCACTACCGTGAATGCAAAGATCAAATTCTGAGAAATTTTCTCAATGGTCTGCGCATTAACTATCGGGAGTAGTTTCGTAGTTCAACGGATTCGATGAATGCCCTTGGGCCCAATGAGCCAAAGAAATAACGCAGACTCGGCAGGCCTTGCTTAATATATCGCGCTAAAAACCAACTCTTAAACGCCACCGAGAGAGTGGAACTTCGTTTCATAGAAATCGGCGATGCCTTCCTTACCGCCTTCTGACCCTATGCCCGATTGTTTCCAGCCACCGAATGGTGCTACTTCGGTTGAGAATACGCCAGAGTTCGAGCAGACAATGCCATACTCGAGATCTTCCGATACACGCATGACGCGGCCAATGTCGCGAGTGAAGAAATAGGCAGCGAGGCCGTATTCTGTCGCGTTTGCCTTCTCGACAACTTCACCTTCGGTAGTAAACGTTTGCACGGCTGCTATCGGGCCAAATATTTCTTCATTTGCCAGACGCATGGAGTCACTTATATTGTTTAGCAGAGTAGGCTGAAAAAAACTTTGTCCAAGTTTGTGACGCGCGCCTCCCAGCAACACCTTCGCTCCTTTGTCTAGCGCATCCGCCATCAGCGCGTCCATCTTCTCTAGAGCCTGCGTGTTGATTAGAGGTCCGATCTCAGCACCTTCTTCGAATCCATCGGCAACCTTTAAAGCGGCAATACTGTGCTGAAGCTTTGCAGTAAATTCAGCAGCCACTGCTTCGTGCACGAAGATGCGATTTGTGCAGACACAAGTCTGGCCACAGTTACGGAACTTCGTGGAGACGCAATGTGTGACAGCCTCTTCGATGTCGGCATCATCGAATACGATGAAAGGCGCATTGCCGCCGAGCTCGAGAGAAACCTTCTTTACCGTAGATGCACATTGCGCCATAAGGATCTTGCCGACAGCCGTTGAACCGGTAAAAGTAAATTTGCTAATCTTCTTATGCTGCGTGAGTACTTCACCTATCGCTTGAGCATCACTACCTACAACAACGTTAATCACGCCGGCGGGTATGCCGGCGCGCTCCGCGAGCTCGCACAGGGCGAGAGCAGAAAGCGGCGTGCCAGCATCGGGTTTGATTACGACAGTGCAGCCTGCAGCCATGGCAGGAGCGGCCTTTCGCGTGATCATTGCGTTAGGGAAATTCCACGGAGTGATGCAGCCAACGACACCGACTGGCTGCTTGTAAACCTGCAGTCGCCGATCATTCGCCACGGTAGGAATGATGTCGCCCATGACGCGTTTACACTCTTCGGCATAAAACTCGATAAACCCAGCGCCGTAATTTACTTCGCCTATGGCTTCAGCAAGGGGCTTGCCTTGTTCGGCGGTCATTAGCATGCCTAGGTCATCGGCGTTCTCTAAAATCAGTTCACACCATCTGCGCAAGTATGTCGCGCGTTCTTTCGCAGGTACCTTGCTCCACGTTTTGAAGGCGGTGGCGGCAGCCTCCACTGCATCGCAGGCATCATCGGCATTACCGTCAACAGTCTTCGCAAGCAGAGTACCATTAGCGGGATTCAGTACTTCTATGTGCCTGCCGGAACCGCCGACCCATTTTCCATTAATATAATTTTCTGTTCTAAATAGGGTCGGGTCTTTAAGTTTTATCATGATGATTGTTTCTCTGGAAATAGTATTGTGGAAAGCTTAGCCTAAAACTCGATCTAGGGAACGAATCAATTTTTCTACTTCATCGATAGTGTTGTAGTGTGCCATAGAGCAGCGTACCAAACCGTCCTTAGTATCCTTCACGCCTAAATTCTCTACTAGACGCTTGGCATAAAAGTGACCAAAGCTGATAGCAACTTTGTCTTGGCAAACCGCTCGTGCAATTTTTTCGGAACTCATCGTATTCGATGTAAAAGAAAATGTAGGAACGCGAATATTTTTATCACTCTCGTGCCTACCAATTAATCTTATGTCCTTTCGAGAAGTGATGAAGTCCAGAAATTTCTGCGAGAGAAGCTGCTCATGTTCGGCAAACTTTGCGTAAAGGGCTTGGCTGCGAGCAAAGAATGATGCCTCATCCTTGTCGAAGTGATGCGTATACAGTGTGTCAAAATAGTCGGCAATGCCCGCTAGGGACGCTATTGATTCATGATTCGGGCCAGCCGGGTTCATCTTGTGCAGCAGGTCGTCTTCATCGAAGAAGTAATGATACTGTCCCTTTGCTTTCTGCAAGATATCTCGCCGGCCATAGAGACAGCCCATATGAGGTCCAAACACCTTGTAGAAGCTAAACAGATAAAAATCCACATCCCATTCTTTTACGCGTAAAGCACGATGAGGAGCATAAGCCACGCCATCTACACACACTAGAGCTCCCACTGAGTGCGCAAGTTTGGTTATGGCGGCAACATCGTTCACATTACCGGCAACGTTCGAGACATGAGGAAATGCTACCAGCTGAGTCTTCTCAGTAAGTAATTCGTGCAACGTATTCAGATTAAGCTCGGCAGTATCTGATTCTATTGGCCACTCGACGATCTTTAACCCAAACTCTTCCAATCTTCTCCAAGGACCCGAGTTCGCTTCATGATTGAGCGTCGCGACGATTATTTCGTCGTCCTTCTTCCAAAGATGCCGAAGTGCTTGTGCCAGAACGTAGACGTTAAAGGAGGTAGACGCTGATACTGTTATCTCATCGATATCTGCTCCAACGAATTCTGCCATCAGTTTGTGGCCTAGATTCATTCGATCGGCCGCGTCAATTGATTCGGGGTAGGGGTAGCCCGGTTGCACCTGTGTCTGTGTCATGTAGGCGCTTATTCGTTGGATAACACAGTGCGGTACGAATGCGCCGCCGGCGTTCTCAAAGAACGCCCAGTCCCAATGATTTTTTGGGTACTGGCGGCGGATAAACGGCAAGTCTAGGTCTGTTCTGTGGAGCATTGAATCTATTTTCTCCTAGTGTAATTACCGCAGTGATCCATAGTGTAACCCAGTCCATGACAGCAGCTAAGCATCGAGTTCAGATTTCAGCTGAGCGCGACACAGCTAGATGTTATTTCCATTAGTTTGTTATGCTTGAATTAGAACGGTTAAGAATTCGCCCTAGGGGGGGTCATAGCAATCACACTTTTACTGCTCATGCTCGGGCTTTTTCTGCTGCTTGCCGGCGGTGCCGCTATGGTACGTGGCGCCTCGGGTTTAGCTGAGGATTACGGTGTTCCACCGTTGGTGGTTGGGCTTACGGTAGTTGCTTTTGGTACCAGCTCGCCGGAACTGGTAGTCAATGTGTTGGGCGCACTGAAGGGTCAGTCGGAGCTCGCCTTCGGGAATATTACTGGGTCAAACCTTGCCAATCTAGGTCTAGTTCTTGGCTCGGCCGCTATCATTACCCCCATGTCACTGCAGGGAAAGATCATTCGCAGAGAGCTTCCCTTGTTGTTGTTGGGCACGACCGTTCTATTGTCCATGACCCTTGATCCTTTACTGCGTGGCGAAAGGTCATTCATTGACCGCTCTGATGGTCTTATCATGTTGTTACTGTTCGGAATTTTTATTTACCTAACCGTAGCCGACTTCATGCGCCAGGATCATGATCCGCTGGTCGCTACTATCGATGGGCTGAATATAGTTTCCCACGCCGAGAAGAGAACTAACTGGCTATTGGTGTTTGGCGGCGTTATTGGGCTTGCGATAGGCGGGCAGCTAACGATTGTTCACGGTTCAGACCTCGCGGAGTCCTTAGGGGTGCCGCCGGTGATAGTCGGTATGTTGGTGATAGCGGTAGGCACAAGCTTACCGGAGTTGATAACTTCGGTATTCGCTGCTTTGAAAGGTGAGGCCGACCTCTGTGTTGGTAATGTAATTGGCTCAAATATTTTTAATTGTCTATTTGTTCTGCCGATCAGTGCGCTAGTTAATCCATTAATGGTGCCGGAAGGTGGAGGACTCGACATTCTGGTTTCATTAATTTTCGCTTTTTTCCTAATCCCTATATTCATCTTTGGCAGAGGAATAATGAATCGACAGTTCGGCATACTGCTTGTTATTGCCTATCTGGCTTATATGGCATTTCGAGTGACTGCCACCTAATCTATCCATTAGCCGTTTTAAAATGCTATCTGTGTTTAGTTGAATCCAGCCAAGCTGCTCTCTTGCAATCGACGCTGCGTTGGAGTTATTACAACGGCGGTATGAGAAGGATTAAGGCGGTGGTAATCGGCACTACGGTAGAGAAAGTTCTTGATGCCGTTGACGCAGGTATTCTTACTGTTAATCAGGCTGAACGAGAATTGCTCATGAACAAAGTTAAGCAAGATGACTTTGTTGGTGACAACCGAGGCATTCGAATAGCGTCAAGCGGCAGACGTTTCTGAATCGACAGGGCCACGCTCTGGAATGTTGCAGATGAGACTGGAAACTACCAGGGGCAGGTGGCATTGTTCTATCTGGGAAAGTAGTTGGCGTTTACGTATTGTTCTGCATTTAAATTCTGATCAAAAGCTACGCGTCATATACTATGTTTGAAATCTCCACATGAGCCTAGCTGAAATGAAATTATATCACTGTAAAAATTCTCGCTCGCTACGGCCGCTTTGGGCGCTCGAAGAAATGGGTCTAGATTATGATCTAGTTACCATGGCATTTCCTCCACGCTTTGAGTATGAGGGCTATCTCGACATAAACCCCTTGGGCACTGTCCCAAGTTTAGTTGATGGTGAGCTAACGCTTACAGAGTCGACAGCCATCTGTCACTACCTAGTCGATAGTTATGGCCCAACACCTTTAGCGATACGCCCAGACGAGCAGGAATATGGCGAGTACCTAAATTGGTTATACCGCAGTGATGCTACGCTCACATTTCCGCAGACTCTCGTGCTGCGTTACACCCGACTAGAGCCGAAGGAGAGAAGAGTTCCGCAGGTGGTGGAAGACTATACGAAGTGGTATTTCTCTAGACTACGCAGCGTCGAGTCAGCCCTTGAGGGCAAGGAATTTCTCTGTGCAGATAGATTCACTATCGCTGATATTGCCGTTGGCTATGCTCTGTTTATGGGTATTTCACTGGGCTTAAGTGAGCACTATAAACCCAATTGTAAGCGCTATTTGGCGGGTCTGATGGGGCGAAATAGTTTTAAGAAGGCGATGGCAAAATAGTGGTGTTTTTATTCAGAAACGCTGTGATGGAAAGGCTGCAAGGTGCTTCGTTAAGCGGTTTTTGCGTAAACATCAGGGCCAGGCTAGGAAGATTGTTGCGGCTAAAATGAGAAGCTATGGCGGAGTCCATAGAGAAGGAAATCCGCTCTAAGTTATCTTTTAGAGCGCACTGCTGCGAACTCTTTTAGCACTTCACTGGCAGTGGGTCCGGAGACGGATACAGTAAAGTCAAAGAAGTTATTCTGGCTCTCCGCGGCGACAGCCATATCGAGCGGTGTCCGCCCTCGAGAATTGAGTGCATTTACGTCGGCGCCTCGCTGAGCCAACTCCCGCACTATGTTCGGAAGCTTTCTGGCTGCTGCATCGTGTAGTGCTGTCGAATCGCTGAAGTCGCGATGATTCAGATCAACGCCGTGTTCAGCGGCGGCTATTACTGCGGCTAGCGCAAGCTGCTTTTCGCCAGCGGGGTCTGGGTTAGGTTGGACATAATAACGGCTTCGGGTGCTGTCCCCGCGAATCGCAGCCTGAACGCTGCTCTCGAAACCGCTAACCACTTTTGGCGTGTAGGATTCACGATCTTCCCGATTTCTCGGTATGCTCAATCGGCCTTCATTGGTAGCAGAGGGGTCTGCTCCACCGGCAACTAGTGCGCGCATAATTTCTGCTTCACGAAAACTGGCTGCTAACCAGTAGGCAGTGGCACTAACTTTTGGTCCCTTAAGTGACCAATCTTCGCTGGCGCGCTGCACAGGGTTAGGTCTGAGAAGTCGAGCATTAGGGTCAGCGCCGTGAGCCAGTAGTGCGTTCACGGTATCCAAATCACCGCGCAGAATGGCCGCATGCAATGCAGTGTAGCCAGCGCCGATAGTATTTGCATTGGCGCCGCTCTCGAGCAACAGCTTTGCTAGGCCTGGGTGGCCGCTATGAGTGGCAATGACTACAGCGCTAGTTTTATTGCCTGCAACTGCTTCAATATCCGCCTCACTGTCGAGCAAGAGGCGAGCCATCTCAATATCGCCACTGCGTGCTGCAAACAGCAGTGCTGTAAAACCACCAAGTTGTTCCATGATACCCTGATCGAATGCGCCGCCATTTGATCTGTCGGCATACATGAGTCGTGACCGCAGTTTCGAGCGTGCCTCCAGATCTGCGCCAGCGTTTACAAGTAAGCGCGCTACTTCCACGTGTCCCTGAGCAGCTGCCCACATGAGAGCTGTCTGTTCACGTGACTGTTCTGCGATATTTACATCCGCTCCCGCTTCCACCAACAACTGTACTCCGCGGGCAGTGCCTGAGCGGGCCGCGGTCATTATTGGTGTTTCGCCCATCGGCATCGCGATATTTGGATTCGCACCAGCCTCAAGCAGCAGCTCAATCAAATTCGCACTGCCGTTCTTGGCAGCTAAATAAAGGGGTGATGCGCCTAGACGGTTGACAGCATTTACATTGGCATCGGCTTCGATGAGTGAGACCACGATATCGACATTCTCGTGATACGCCGCCCAGTGTAAAGCGGTTGCGCCATCTGCTTGTCGCGAGTCAGGATCGGCATCGGCATTTAGCAGCAGCTGCAACATCACTGTGTCTTGATGCCTAGCCGCGTCGACTAGTGGCGGGGTTTCGGCGGCAATGACACTCACTGTAAGCAGTGCTGTCATTGCCAGCACTAACAATCTCAACCTTTTTATCATGCTAACTCTCAAAATCAGACGCCACTCAACAGGTTGAGCCGGCCGGTGCTATTGGCTATCGACTCCATG
>Ga0233426_10003625_pt1 | contig 12068 bp, 7 predicted proteins | sample SI_118_April2016_6_FD_179875 | JGI IMG/M metagenome (GOLD analysis project Ga0233426, IMG submission 179875) | Seawater microbial communities from Saanich Inlet, British Columbia, Canada - SI_118_April2016_10_MG | ecosystem: Environmental > Aquatic > Marine > Inlet | place: Canada: British... | reverse complement strand
AAGTGATGGTTTAATAATCCTTACAAATGATGGGAGAATAACAAATTATCTTATTCATCCACGTTATGAACATGAAAAAGAGTATTTAGTAGAAACATTTTGACCAGTTTCAGATGAGGAATTAAAAAAAATGAGCTGAGGATTACTTATTTTAGGTTCATATACAAAGAAAACTAAAATAGAACGTGTATCATCATGAACTTTCAAAATAATCCTTACAGAGGGAAAAAATAGACAAATTAGAAGGATGGTAGAATCTGTTTGAGGAAAAGTAAAGAAATTAAAAAGAATTCGTATAGAAAATATTGAACTTTGAAAATTACAACCTTGAGAATATAAACATTTAACAGAAAAAGAAAAATCGGTTTTATTTACAAAACTAGGAATTCAATAGACCGGTCCATTTCATAAATAAAAAAACTATATTTAAATATAGTTTTTTTATTTTTTTAATATTATTTTAATTGTCCCCATATCTTCACGGATTTCTTTTAAAATAGAAACGAAGTATTCTTGTAACTCTCATTGATTATCAAAATCATTATTTTTTAAATCACGAAGTTTTTTAGAATTTTTTTGTAGATTTTTTAAATGAATGATGATTTTCATTTTTTTCTCAATAGATATATTAGATTTTGTAACTCTATTACCAAGTTTTTCAATTATTACAATAAGTTGTTTTCCTGCCTTAAGTCATATTTTACTATATATATCTTTTTTCTTCTGTAAGTTATTTTGAAAAATATTTTTTTCTTGAGTAAGAATTAATTCTAGTTTTGAATTAATTATTTTTATTCTTTTTACAATATGAGAAGATATTTCTTTAGAATTATATCATTCAATTTTTTTATTTTTAATGTTTTTTGATATCAAGATAAGATTTTCAATCTCTATTAATAATAGATCTAAATCTTTATTAGAATAAATATTATATTTTTCTTGAAATAACACTATTTTGTGTTTGTGTTTTGTTAAATACGTTTCAAGTAGATCGAATTGAGTATAAGAATTTTTACTGTTTATATTTGATTCAGATTGAAAAGCCTGGATATTTGGTATAAATATTCAGTGTAATAATAAACATAAAATTGTAATGACAATTCTTTTCATTATTTTTTGGTTAATCTTTAATTACTCTTATTATATAGCAATAAATATTTATTCAAGAAAATTTTTAAAAATGATTATAGGATTTGATTTAGAGACGACCGGTCTAGAAAGAAAACAAGATAAAATAATAGAAATAGCTTTAGTTAAATTTGATGAAACTACGTTTGAAATAATAGATACATACTCTACTTTTATTAATCCTGAGATAGGTATTCCAGAATTAATATCAAATATTACAAATATATATGATTCAGATGTTGAAAACGCACCTAAGTTAACAGATGTAAAACTAGAAATTTTAGAATTCATTGGATGATATCCACTTTTATGACATAATGTATCCTTTGATAGAGATTTTTTTATAGAAAACTGAATAGATATATCACGTAATATAGCATTAGATACATTCTTTTTAGCAAATTTTTTATGTTTATATGTGAAATCACTTAACTTAGAAATGTTATGTAAACATTTTTGAATCTGATTTTCTTGAGCTCATAGAGCATTAAATGATGTTCATGCAACAATTAATTTATTTGAAAAACTATTAGGAGCCTTTAATATACTTAGTGAAGAGCAGAAAGAAAAATTACATTATGTGTTTTCATTGTCGCAAGATAAAAATATAGATTACTTAAGATTTATCTTATATTGAGATTACGTTGAAGTATGTGATTTTTGAGTATTTGAAACAAATATATTAAAAAAAATTAAGAATAAATTAAAAATAAATGAAGACATAGTAGACAAAAAAATAAAAAAGAAAAAAATTAAATCACTCTTTTCTGTATTAGGTTCAGTAGAAAAAAGAGACAATCAATTAAAAATGTCAGAACTTATTGAAGACACATTGTCATCTAATAAAAAAACTGTTATCGAAGCACCAACAGGATTATGAAAAAGTTTTGCATATCTGATACCATCAATTCAGCATTCAGTAATTAAAAACCAAAAAGTATTTGTTTCGACTAAAACAAAAAACTTACAAGATCAATTGTTTTATAAAGATTTATGATTTCTACAAGAATCATTAGATATACCATTTACTTATGCTAAATTAAAATGAAAATCTAACTATATAAGCACTAAAGCATTTTTTGACGAATTGATTTTATGAGATTTACCTTATGCTAAAGTAAATTTTCTTTTAAAAATAGTATTATGGCTAGATGATACGGAATGCTGAGAATTAGATGAATTAAACTATTTTTGAGTAGAATTTGGATATCTACGTTTTATTAATTCAGATTGATTAGGCGTAATTCTAGATAATAATCCATATAAAAATTATGAATTTCTTATATATGCACGTCACCAGGTTGAAGTCTCTGATATTGTAGTTATAAACCATAGTTTATTATTTTCAGATATACATTCAGAAAATTGAGTTTTATGAAAAGTAAAAAACCTTATAATAGATGAAGCTCACAATATAGAAGACTCTGTAACAGAGTCAGTAAAACAAAGAATGAATGAAAAAAATATTTCTGAATTATTAGATATAATAGAGTCTATTTTAACAAAGAAGCACATAGATAAGATTAAATTCTTAAAGCAAAAAGAAATATTTCTTTCTCATCTAGACCTTTTAATGGATTATTCAGCTTCATATGTACAGTGAAAAGTATGAGGGAATCAAGCTTACCAAGTATCATTAATACAAGAGGATTTTTTCTGAGAAGCAGATTTAAGTAATTTATGAAATAAATTAGAATTAGCTTTATTGGATATTGTAGATATTTTAGCTGTTACAGAAGAATTTGATTTCAGTAAAGAAATATCTCTATTAAATACACTTTCAGTAAATTTAAGAATTTTTCTTAAAAAATCAGAGGAAAATTTTATAAAAACAGTAACTGTTAACGATAGATACGGGGTTTCATTAGAATTTACATTATTAAACCCTGGAAATTATTTAGACGAAAAACTTTGGAATAAATTAGATAGTGTCGTGTTAACTTCTGCAACACTTCAAATATCAGGATCATTTGCTTATATTGAGAATATTTTAGCTTTAAAAAGTTTTGATTTCCATTTATTCGAAAGTGACTTTGATTACTCAAAACAAGCAACCTTATTTGTACCAAGTGATCTAGGAAATATTAAAAACAATAATACTGAAGTAGTAAATTTTTTAGATAAATTTTACTCTGTTGTAAGGGGGAAAACTCTAACTCTTCTTACTAGTTTTAATATAATTAAAAAAATATATACATCACTTAATTCAAAACTTTTACAACAATGAGTCCATTTATATCCTCAAGGAGTAGGAGGAAGTAAATCTAAATTACTGAGCTTTTATTTAGAAGACTCTGATAATTCTATATTACTTTGAACAGATAGTTTTTGGGAATGAGTTGATATTCCTGGTGAAAAACTAAAGTATTTAGTTATTCATAAATTTCCATTTTCAGTACCAACTGATCCTATTTTTCAAGCACGTAGTATTTTCTTTAAGGACCCCTTTATGGATTACAGTGTACCGAAAGCTATAATTAAGCTTAAACAAGGTTTTTGAAGGCTTATACGTACTAAAAATGACAAAGGAATAGTTGTTTTACTAGATGATAGAATTTATTCTACACGTTGGTGAGAAAAATTCTTTGATGCTTTTCCAAAAGAAATTAATAAAAAATATGTTTCCAGTGATAAATTTTTAGAAATTCTAGGTAAATCACTAGAAAAGAATAATTAAAAAATATAATCAGTAATATGTAAAGAGGAACTTCTTGTGAGTTCCTTTTTTATATGATATTATTTATTAGATTAATTAATAACTATTAAATATGGCTGCAGAAGAAAAAGATATTTTAGACTCTATAGATTCATCAAATATTTTTGATGAATTTGAAACTTGAGAATTAAAAGAAGAATTTCATGCGAAAAAATCAAAAGAAAAAAAAGATACTTATGATTATATTTCTATAGCTGCATGAGTATTATCAACAATTTTTTGGATAGGTTTATTCTTAGTAGGAGGATTTTTTTGATATGTAAGTATTCAAGAAAATAAAGAATTAAATAATTCATCACTACTAAATCCTATATGTTCAATTATTGTATGAACTACACCATTACCTAATGATTCGCATTGTATGTCAATAAGTGTAATGGATGAGGTATATAATACAAAATTAACAAATTTAAAAGACCAACAAGCTTCAGAAATTCTTTCCTTATTAGTTGAAATTTATAAAACAGAAAATTTTAATAAATCAAAAGAGGTTATATTTTTAAATGATAGATCTAAAAATAAACTAAAAATATTAAGTATATTAAATAAATTTGATAATCTTAAATATAATTATGATCCATTAAATATGCAAAGAATTCAATGTAATGACTTTACTATTACAGATGATCTAATGCTAAAAACATCTTGTGTAGCTTTTTCAAATAATTATGAAAAAGATATTAAGTGATTTGATGGAACAGATAATGAAAAAATAAGTGGAACATCAATATCAGTAGCTAATAGTTTTTTAAACTACATTGATAAACAATCAGATGATTTCATTTTAATTGATAGGCAAAAATCATTTAAATCTGAGGGGATATTTTCAGAATATACAAATTTTTCTAAAAAAACAACATTTGATTTAACATTACAATATACTAATATTTTAACAAATAAATAATTATTATGAAAAGAACAAAAAGAGAAGAAAATTCAATAGTTATTTATTTTGCATTCTATGTTGTATTAGTAATACTTTTATTGGTATATATATTTACTTCAATTTATCCTAAGGTTAGTTGAATTGAAGATAAAAAAATAACAGTAAACAACACATATAATAAAATTGAATTATTGGAAAAATCTTGATTAAATTTTACAGAATTTAATACAATAAGTAAAAAAATAGGACTTAATTCTTATACCAAAGAATTAATGAAAAGTATAGAATCGACTTTTTATACAAAACATTTTAAAAATGATACAGATAAAGAATTTCTAGAATTTTTAAATATAAAAAAAGAAGAATTTAATAATCCAATTCTACAACAAAGATTTAAACAAAAACAAGAACAAATAGTACAACTATTGCCTACTTATTCTGAGGTGCACTTAGAAGAAAATAATAACGTATTATCAGATTTTAAATTTATTAATTATATAGAAGCTTTATTACAAACATTTTCATTAGATTATTCTAATGAAATTGGGTTAAATGATGTAATTTTATTAGATGAATATTCAGATAATGAATCTAAATCTAAATTAAATACGAGTATATATTATATTCCAGTAAATTTAGATGTAAAAGGAACTAAATATAATATTATTAATTTTCTATATTTCTTAGAAAAAGTTTGAGGAATAAATATTACACAAGAAGGAAAAATTGAACTATTAGATCAAAATGAAGATAAATTTTTATTTAGAGGAGGAAGAAAAACTGTTCTAAAAAATCAAGATTATGTAAATGATTTTGGGAATAATGAGTTATTAAATGCTTATAATATTTATAAAAATCAATTAATTGATATAGAGTCAATATCATTTAATTGATATTTAGATAAAAACATTGATATAACAAAAATAGAAAATGATGAAGGGATGTATGAAAGAGTAAAAATGAAGCAATGAGATGATAAAATATCAATGCAATTAAAGTTACGTTTTTATGTAAAAGGGGTACAAAATATAAAAATGATTGAAGCTATTGAAAGATATATTACTTATTTTAATACGACTAAAGAAATAGTTGCCAAACAATATGCAAATAAAAAATTAGATGCAAATACTAAAGTAACAATACAAAAATCACAAAGTGTAATTAAGGAATTGTCGACAGAATTAAAGCAAATTAATATATCTATTAGTAAACAAGAAAATCTAGTTGATACATTAGTTACAACTTCTAATCTTACAGATACTCTACATAAAATTCAATATCAAATATGATATAATTTTTACATAAGTAATTTTTTACAAGAGTATAATAAATTATTAAATAACAAAAAATTAGCTCAAACCAACTCGGAATTATATAGTTATATAGTTGGAATAGAGAAAAAATTAGAAAAAATTCAAAAATGAAAAACAGAACAAGAAGAATCTTATAAAATAAGAATTAATAGTAAAAAATACTTTCAAGAAGTATTTCAGTATGAAAGAAATATAAACTTAAAAAAATAGTATTTATTTTTTAAGAAGACATTAGTCTACGTTTAAAAAATCATAAATAATGAATATTAAATTTAGTAATAGCAATAATATAATATTAAATTAAAAATTATGGAACACAAGGAGGTAATAGAGTCACTAAAAGACATGATGTATAAATGAGATGACATTCAATGAATATGTGACTATATTATTCTTTGAGCTGTTCTATGAGACTCTTCAGATATACATATTGAGCCATTAAGTTCATTTGTACGTTTAAGGTATAGATTAGATGGTGATCTAAAAGAAATTTTAGAGTATCAAAATTTCTTACATCAATGAGTTGTAGCAAGGTTTAAAATATTAGCAGAGTTGAAAATAGATGAGTCTCGTGTACCTCAAGATGGGAGAATATCAAAAACAATTGAGTGAAAATCTCTTGATTTGAGAGTATCAACTCTTCCTACTGTACATGGTGAGAAGATAGTAATGCGTATTGTAGATAAGAGTAAAAAAATACCATTATTAACTGATTTAGGTATAGTATGAAAAAATTATGACCTTATACTAAAGGCAATTGCTTTACCAAATGGTATTATACTTACTTCTGGTCCAACATGATCTGGTAAATCTACTACTCTATATTCTGCAATGACATTATTGAATAAACCAGGTGTTAATTTAATGACTCTAGAAGATCCAGTAGAAAATCAAATCGATGGTTTAAATCAATCTCAAGTAAAGCCTGATATTTGATATACATTTGCATATTGATTAAGGACAGCGTTAAGGCAGGATCCTGATATTATAATGGTGTGAGAAATGAGGGATAAAGAAACTGTTGATATTGCGATAGAAGCTGCTTTGACATGACATTTAGTTCTGTCTACAATCCATACAAACTCAGCAGCAGAAACAATTACTAGAATTATTAATATGGACGTACAACCATTCTTGATACCAGCTGCTGTCAACTGAATTATTGCACAGAGATTAATCAAACGTCTATGTTCATGTAAAGAAGTTATGAGTATGAAGGAAATTTGAAAAGATACATTAATGAGTATTAAAAATGCTATTAATCTAACAGACAAATCAGAATTACAATCAAGAGTATGAGATAAGTTAAAAAATCCTATTTTTTACAAACCAGTGGGGTGTGATAAATGTGAAGGATGAGGATATAAATGAAGAGTTTGATTGTATGAAGTATTAGAAATTACACCTGGTGTAAAAGAAATGGTACTTTCATGACAATCCGCATATGATATAAATAAACAAGCTATAATTGACGGTATGGTATCATTGGAACAAGATGGTATTATGAAAGCTTTAAATGGTGAAACTTCATTAGAAGAAGTATATAGAGTAGCAAAAAGTCAAAAAGGTTAATATTACTAATTAAAACACTATGTCAGATATTTTAATACTCGATAATGAGAATAGCGAGTGAGAAGATAAACATATTAAAAAAATAGATAAAGATAAAGTAAGTAATTGATTATTAATGGATAAAATTAATGCATATTTTTTGTCTATGCAAAAAGTTAAAACAAAAGATAAAGTATTATTTTATCGTCTCTTGGCAACAATGACAAATGCAGGTATGAGTGTTTTAAAATCTATTAAGGTTTTAGAAAAACAAGAAAAGAATCAATGATTAAAACTAATTTTTTGAAGATTTGCAAAAGAATTACAGGATGGGAAAAATCTATCAGAATGTCTTGAAATATATCCTACAAGTTTTGCTGAGGCAGAAGTAGGTATTGTACGTTCATGAGAAAAAACAGGGAAACTAAATGAAGTATTAACTGAATTATCTGATCAAATTGAAAAAGTTGAATCAATTTCATGAAAACTGAAGTCAGCTATGATGTATCCATGATTTATTATGGTTATTGTGGTTTGAGTAGTAGCCGTGATGATGGTTGTTGTTGTTCCTAGGTTATTAGAAATTTTTATAACAGATGATGGAGATACATCTGGGCTTCCAGCCTCTACTCAATTATTAGTAAGAATATCTGATGGATTTAAAGATTACTGGTTATTAATGATTATTTTAATTTTTATCTTTGTAGTTATAGTTTCTATTTGGAAAAAAACACCAAATGGGAGATATATATATGATAAAATTATGTTAGCTGTTCCTGTCTTCGGAGGTATTAATAAAAAATTAACTCTTTCAAAATTTTCTCGTGTATTTTCAGGTCTCCTTTGATCAGGTGTATCAATTGTAGAATGTTTAAAAATTACAGCTGTAGCTGTTTGAAATGAAGTATATAAACAAAGAATATTACTTCTTTGAAATGATGTACAACAATGAATCAAGATCTGGGAGTCTCTAGATTGAGATAAATTATTTCCTGATATGATGGTTCAAATGATTCAGGTTTGAGAAGAAACAGCAAAGTTAGATAAAACAATTATAAAGGTAGCTGATTTTTATGATGAACAAGTAGATAATACTATTGGGATTATTAATAAATTATTAGAACCGTTTATTATAGTATTCCTTGCTGTAGTTGTTTGATTTATCGCAGTAGCAATAATGCAACCAATTATGAGTATGGCAGATACTATTACTCAATAATATATTTTCAGATAACGTTACCTGAAAATACTGATAGTAGCAAAAAAAGAGATACCGGTACCTAGTCATTAATATAAGTAACTAGGTACCGGTATCATATATGCTTCTTTGTGAAGATATTGTGAAGATAATAAATATAACTGTGAAATAAAAAGAATTAAGATAAGATAATTATCTTAATTTTTTTTAGTTTTAAAAATGAATAATCCACTTATTCCTCTATTTTTACAGATTAATAAATGTTTCCCAAAAAAACATCACCCTTTTCATGATCTTAAAAATGGTATGAGTGATATGAATTACACAGAGTTTGAATATAGTCACTGCAAAGAGTTATTAGATCAATATAAAAATTTCATTGATTTATCTGAGTTAAAAGGAAAAAAAATACTAGAAATAGGGTGTGGATGAGGATGAAAGATTATTTATATTTCAGAAAAATATAACGCAGAAGTTGTAGGTATAGATCTAAATATAGATTTTCTATCTCAAGCAATTAATAAATCAGAAGAAAAAAATGTACAAGACAAGGTGCAATTTATAGAAATGAATGCATTAAATATGGATTTTTGAGATAATGAATTTGATATTATTTTAATGAGTGATGTATTAGAGCATATACCTCAAACGAAAGTATTGATGAAAGAAGTATTTAGAGTATTAAAACCAGGATGAACTGTATTATTTGATTTTGCTCCATATTATCATTATTTCTGACATCATATGTGGGATACTATACAGATACCATGGTTACATTTATTCACAACTGAATCATTTCGTATATCGTTATATAAACAATCATTAAAACATTTACCAGATGCAGATAAAAGAATTGCTCTACGTATAGGCTTAAATAATAAAAACAAAGAAATTATTTCATATTTGAACAGGATCACAAGAAAAGACTTCGAAAACATAATATCTGAATGTGAAGAAAAATTAAGGTTTCAAATCTGTACAATACAATATTTTATGTTAAAAAATATTAAAATATTCTGATCTATCCCAATATTAAGAGAAATCTTTATTCGTCATATTATAGGAGTGATAAAAAAGTAATGTGAAGCTATGTGAAGAATGCGTGAAATAGACTGAAAGTATTTGATTTTCAATATTAATATGGTAGTATTCTCACGTTAAGTTATTAGGTCCTTAAAATAACCCGATAATCCAAATTGAAAGCACACACTTTTTGTTGTAAATTACAAGCTTGGGATTTAGTATATATATAATAGGTTATATATATGTTGTATCCCGAGGTTGTATAATACAACTTAGGGTTAAGGCTTTAACCTTATATATTCTCGAAAAGGAATATATTTGTTTTTTACGTATTAATTACGTATTTTTATTTATTAAATAAGAAACATGAACTTATTTAAAAGAACTACTGCATCTGTTGCGTTAGTTGCACTTGTATCAGGGGTTTTCTCTACAGGTGTATCTGCTTACGATGCTTCTGAATTAATGGCTGCTAATGCAATTGCTGCAAAAGGGTACATTAACTCACAAGAAACTGCTGCTGGGTATAACCTAGAAGCTACAATTACTAGAGGTGAAATGGCTAAAGTTGCTGCAAATGTTGCAGGAATCGATGCAAACACTACTTGTATGAATAAATTTGCTGACGTATCAGCTACTACTCCAAATACTTGGGCTTGTGGTTACGTTGAAGCATTATTAGCTAATGGATTAGTTTCAGCTAACGCTGACTACAACCCTAACGCTAATATTTCTAAATCAGAAGTTGTTAAATTAATGTTAACTGCTGCTGGTGAAACTGTTAGTTATACTGACGCTACTTGGCAAGCTGATTTTGTTGCTCACGCAGTTGCAAACGGTTTTGTTGCTTCTTTTTCTGATTATAACACTTCTGCTAAAAGAGGTTTTGTTTTCTCTGTAGCTGCTGCTGCAACTACTGAAGGAGCTACTGAAGGTGATGCTATCGATGAAATTCTTAAAGCTATTGCTGGAGAAGACGATACTACTGAACCTACAGATACTACTGATACTACTCCTGTTATGAACGGTGATGATGTATTAGAAGTTACTCTTTCTGCTGATACAGCTGAAAGCGCTACTGTTCCTGGGAACATTTCAGGTTTACCTGTTGCTAGCTTTGATTTCACTGCTGGTTCAGAAGATGTTACTTTATCTTCACTTGTTGTTAAAAGAAGAGGTTTATCTGATTCAGATACACTTACTGCTTTAGCTGCATTTACTGAAGAAGGTAGAGCATCTAAATCTAAAAATGATTCTTTAGAAAATGATACTGAAGCTCAATTAACTCTTTCTAACGGAGGTGTTGTTGTAAAAGCTGGAGAAACTACTACTATTACAATTGTTGCTGATATTAATACTACTGGTAATGCTAATGGTGATGAATTTTCTATTGAATTAACAGAAGTTGTTGCTTCATCTACTGTTGATGGATTATCAAACTTAGAAGCTAATACAATGAAAGTTGGTGGTGTTGATGCTGCTACTATTGATATTAATGAAGGATCTTCATTATCAGACGTAAAAGCTGGTGATACAGATGCTGAAGTTGCTAAATTTGAAATTGAAGGTGATAATGACTCTGATGTTGTTTTACATTCAATTACATTAAAACAAGAAGGTACTATTGATGAAGAAGACGAAATGGCTAACTTCTCATTAGTTCACGAAGGAGATGTTTTAGCTACAGTTGCTTCATCTAACGGTAAATATGTTACTTTCACATTATCTGAAGGTTTCAATATCGAAGAAGATAAAACTGAAGATTTCGAAGTTACTGCGGATATTATCGGTGGTGCTGGTAAAACAATCAACTTTGAAATTGATAAAACATTAGATGTTACTGCTGAAGGTGTTAAATATGGTTTTGGTGCTGCTGTTACTTTAACAGATTCAGATTTCCAAACTGTTAACGTTGATGCTGGTGAATTATCTTTATCTGATATGGATGCTCCATCTGATAAAATCAGACAAGATAAAAAGAATGTTGAACTTGGTTCAATTAAAGTAACTAACGTTGCTGGTCAAAACTTAGAATTACAAAAACTTGGTGTTGATGTAGTTTCAGTTGGTGCTAACGTTAATGCTATGTTAGAAAACTTTGAAGCTGTTATTGACGGTACTTCATATGAATTAGATATTGATACAGCTTCTGCTGCTTCAAACGCTACTTTCTTCGAAGATACTGATTTAGATATTGTATTAGCACAAGGTGTTACTACTATTGTATTTAGAGCTGATACTAAAGAAACTTTA
>Ga0233426_10003622_pt1 | contig 12076 bp, 11 predicted proteins | sample SI_118_April2016_6_FD_179875 | JGI IMG/M metagenome (GOLD analysis project Ga0233426, IMG submission 179875) | Seawater microbial communities from Saanich Inlet, British Columbia, Canada - SI_118_April2016_10_MG | ecosystem: Environmental > Aquatic > Marine > Inlet | place: Canada: British... | reverse complement strand
AAAACCAAGATGATAAATCCCCAGTTTCACGCACTGCCGCCGTCGGATAATCCGCCCAAGTCGCTAGATCGCCAGCGCATCTCTGCAAACCCGCAAAATGATCCTGCGTCAAAGGCCGTAAAAGAACGGTATCGCTCGACAGACTGGGTTGAAACTCAAACCCAGAAATCATTCCCACTCGATCGTTCCGGGTGGTTTGCTGGTGATGTCATAGGTCACACGATTGATGCCCTCGACCTCGTTGATGATCCGCGTTGCCGTTTCACCCAGAAATTCATGGGTAAAGGGGTAATAATCTGCCGTCATGCCATCCACAGATGTCACCGCGCGCAAAGCACAGGCAAAATCATAGGTTCGCCCATCGCCCATCACACCAACCGTTTTCACAGGCAGAATCGCCACAAATGCTTGCCAAATTTCATCGTACAACCCGTGTTTGCGGATTTGATCAATGTAAACGGCATCCGCTTTGCGCAGAATTTCCAGCTTTGGAATTGTAATCTCACCAGGGCAACGGATCGCCAAACCCGGACCAGGGAACGGATGCCGCCCAATGAAACTCTCAGGCAATCCCAATTCACGGCCCAGCGCACGCACCTCGTCTTTGAACAACTCGCGCAGCGGCTCGACCAGTTTCAAACCCATCTTTTCGGGCAATCCACCAACATTGTGGTGGCTTTTGATCGTCACCGACGGCCCACCAGAAAACGAAACACTTTCAATCACGTCAGGGTACAACGTGCCCTGCGCCAAGAACTTTGCATCCCCAACAGCGGTCGCATGTTTTTGGAACACGTCGATGAACAGCTTGCCAATAATCTTGCGCTTGGTTTCAGGGTCAGATTGCCCGTCCAATTCACCAAGGAACAAGTCCTGCTCGTCCGCATGGATCAGCGGCATTTTGTAATTGTCGCGGAACATCGTGACAACTTCTTCGGCCTCGCCCTGTCGCAACAATCCGTGGTCCACAAACACACAAGTCAACTGCTCGCCAATCGCTTCGTACAGCAAAACTGCTGCAACCGAACTATCAACGCCGCCAGACAAGCCGCAAATCACCTTTGAATCGCCAACCTGTTCGCGGATCGCCGCAATCGCTTGTTCGCGGTATGCGCCCATCGTCCAATCGCCGCTAAACCCAGCCATTTTGACGAAATTCTCGTACAGCATTGCGCCTTTTGGCGTGTGGTGAACCTCTGGATGAAACTGTACCGCGTAAAAACTGCGATCTAAATCTGCGGTAATCGCATAGGGCGCATTTGGCGATGTGCCATATACATCGAATCCGGGTGCCAGTTTGCTGACGTGATCCCCGTGGGACATCCAGACCTGTTCGTCCCCATCGGCAAACCAACCGTTCAGCAACTCAATCGAACCCGCAGGTTTCACAAACGCACGGCCAAATTCAGCCGTCCCGCCGCCACCTGAAATTTTGCCACCCTCAACCATGCCGCCCAACTGCTGCATCATCACCTGCTGGCCGTAACAAATCCCGAGCACTGGCAAGCCAGCCGACCACAGGCCCTGAGGCGCGCGTGGGCTGCCTTCGCGGGTCACGCTGTCGGGGCCACCTGATAAGATCACCGCTTTGGGCGCGAACTCGGCTAAAAAAGCATCCGTAACCACTTGATAAGGATGGATTTCGCAATACACATTCAATTCGCGCAAACGGCGCGCAATCAACTGTGTGACTTGGCTGCCAAAATCAATGATCAGCAAGCGTTCATGAATCGGGTCTACTGCGGGGGCGTTGGATGTATCTGTCATGGTTGGGCAATAATAAACGACGTATAGAATCACAAGGCCCGTTTGGCGCGACGGCACCCTTGCACTGGGTGTTTGCTCGGCCAAAGATGCCGAAAAGGAGAATTCCCATGCCCCACATCGGCCCAGACGTTACGCTCAACGATCCTGCCTTCATCCACGATACGGCATTGCTGCACGGCAAAGTCACGATCGGGCAGGGCGCATCCGTCTGGCCCTACGTTGTGACCCGCGCTGAAATGCGTGAAATCGTGATCGGCGCGCGCACCAATATCCAAGACCACGCAATGATCCACGTTGGTTATTCCAGCCCAACGCTTGTGGGCGAAGACTGCTCCATCACCCACCGCGTTGTCTTGCACGGCTGCACGCTCGGTGATCGCGTTTTAATCGGCATCGGCGCGACAATCATGGATGGCGCGAAAATCGGCAGCAATTCCATCGTTGCTGGCCATTCCATCGTCACCGAAGGCTCGGTCTTTCCCGAAAACAGCATCATCGCAGGCAGCCCTGCCAAACTTATCAAAACCCGCGATAATTCGGCGGCAAATCTGATGAACGCCAAATTCTATCACTTGAACGCGCTGAACTATGCAAATGGGATTGAGCGTATGTCACCCAAAGATTTACAAAGCCTTCAGTCGCAAAGCAGCTAATCAGCGCGACATCACACGCCCCAGCATCCAGACAGAAGCCCTACGAACCGCGCCGCCAATAGCGCGCAAAGCCGTGTGTGCGATCAAGCTGCGCTCAACCCGTCCGCGCTGAAGATAGGGTGCCATATCAATCGCCCCATTTGCGTGGCGGATAATCGGCGTAACAGTTGATGCCTGAGCAGCAGTTTCAAGGTCAAATTCATGTGAATATTTCATGGGGTGTTTCCTTTGTTAAAGTACTGCCCCTTTTTGGCGCATCCCATCAGCCCAAGCTTGAAGACAGGCTTTAGAAAAGCTTTTGTTTTGCTAAAGAATGCGTACAGACGCTTGTTCAAAAACGGATTCTGACGCAATCTGGGCCCATGGATATTAAATTTGGCGCGTTTCATATTGATCTCGAGGGGCATAGATTGCTCAAGAACGGCGCAGCTATTCACGTTGAACCGCAAGTTTTTGACCTGATCGTGTTTTTGGCACAGCAAGCCGGGAAACTGGTAACCAAAGATGCGCTTGTTGATCACGTCTGGAACGGGCTTGCTGTGTCAGATGCCACCATCAATGCGCGTGTCAGCGCCGCACGCAAAGCGCTCGATGATGACGGACGGTAGCAAAACGTCATTCGAACTGTTCACAAACGTGGATTTGAGTTTTGCGGCTTAGACGCGAAAGCCCCGCAAAAACCCAAGCCGTCATCAGGTTTGCTCAACTATGCGAAATCCCAAGACGGCACTGCGATTGCTTGGTCCAAAGCGGGATCAGGGCCGCCACTTGTGCGGTTCGGGCATTGGATGTCGCATCTTCATCTTGATCGCGATTGCCCGGTATGGGCGCCTTTGATTGAACGTCTGGAACAGAACTTTGACCTAATCCGTTATGACGTGCGGGGCACTGGCTTATCTGAGCGCGGAGCACCTCTTACGGGTTTGCAGTGCTTTGTAGATGACTTGAACGCAGTTTTGAGCGCATCGGGCATTCAAAAAACATCGCTCTATGCATCCTCCCAAGCGGTTCCAATAGCCGTCGCATTCGCCCATCAATTCCCTGAAAAAGTTGATAAAATGGTGCTTTGGGGCGGGTCATGTGACGGCCGCAAAATTCGTAAACAAGGGGACAACCACTTAAATATGGATACCGCGTTGTCTTTGGTTAGATCTGCCTGGGGGCAAAATGGCGGTGTTTTTCAAGAAGCATTCAATCGATTATTTATGCCAGATGCGAGTGCCGACCAAATCAAAAGCATTGCGCAGACCCAGCGCCAAACGGCCGATGCACAAACTGCGGTTGATCTGCGACAGATCGTGGACACCTTTAATGTGTCGGACCTGCTGGAACATGTGACGACGCAAACCCTGGTTGTCCACGCAAATCAAGACACTATTCATCCCTTTAGCGAAGGTCAGAAACTCGTGGCAGGTTTGCCTAACGCAGACATTTCAATGCTTGATTCTCGAAATCATGTGCCTTTGCCACAAGACCCGAATTGGCCTGGCATGGTCGATGCAATCACACGATTTCTTTTGGCCACGGATCATTAACGCGCTGCCTAAACCTGTTTTACGAATTCACAAAACAACAGCTGATGTCGCTTCCCGCCTTTAAGCGACGATTCTGCACCGCAAGCCTTTAATAAATTGGCTACATCATGGCTCAACACTGATCCGATATTCTGAGCGAAGGACCAAAACCATGTCTGATGAAGCCCAAACACCTCCTCGTCGTGCCCGTGGTGGCGGTGGCGCTGCTCGCCGCGCAGAACGAACCGCTGTGCGCCTCGAAGTTGCCAAATACATCGAACGCAACATCCCAAACTTCGAAGTTCTGAGCGAAGAAGCGATGCAGATCATCGAAACCAACGCCGAAACGATTTTGGCTGAAATCGGTGTGAACTTCCTTGATAATCCAGCGGCCCTAAAACGCTGGGAAGACGCAGGCGCAGAAATCGACGGTGAACGGGTCCGCATTCCACGCGGCCTTGCACGTGAACTAATCAAAACTGCCCCATCCGAATACATCCAACACGCCCGCAATCCTGAACGCAATGTGCGCGTTGGTGGCAATTCTATGGTGCTGGCACCTGTTTACGGCCCACCGTTTGTACGCGACATGCAGGGCGGTCGCCGTTATGCCACGATGGATGATTTCCAAAAGATGGTGAAACTCATCTACATGTCCAAGTGGATGCACCACTCGGGCGGCACAGTGTGTGAACCAACAGACGTGGCCGTAAACAAACGCCACCTCGATATGCTGTATGCGCACATGACGTTGTCCGACAAACCTTACATGGGATCCGTGACTGCCCCAGAACGCGCGGTAGATTCCATCAAAATGTCCGAAATCCTGTTTGGCGAAAGCATCGCGAATAAAACAGTGATGACCTCGTTAATCAACATCAACAGCCCGCTGACATTCGATGATATCATGATGGGCGCAATGGAAGTTTACGCGAAAAACAACCAAGCCTGCATCGTTTCCCCGTTCATCGTTGGCGGCGCGATGGCACCTGTTTCTGTGGCGGGCACACTCACCCAAGTCCTCGCCGAGGCGCTTGCAGGTGTGGCTTACAACCAACTGTGCAACCCTGGCGCACCCGTGATCATGGGCGCATTCGTGACCAGCATCGACATGAACTCTGGCGCGCCGACATTCGGCACCCCAGAAGCGTCAAAAATCCTCTACGGGGCAGGGCAACTCGCACGCCGTCTCAACCTGCCATTCCGCTCTGGCGGTGCACTTTGCGGCTCCAAACTCCCAGACGCACAGGCAGCCTATGAAACCTCCAACACCCTTAACGCAGCCCTTTTGGGCGGTGTAAACTTCTGCCTGCACGCAGCGGGTTGGTTAGAGGGTGGCCTTGTCACATCTTTTGAGAAATTCGTCATGGACGCCGATCAACTCGGTGTGCTGCATTCGATCGCAGAAGGCGTGGATATGTCTGAAAACGGCCAAGCGATGGGTGCAATCCGCGAAGTTGGCCCAGGTGGCCACTACCTTGGCTGCGAACACACACAAGCCAATTTCAAAGATAGCTTCTGGAAATCAGGCGTGCTCGATTACAAACCGTTTGAAACCTGGCAGGACGACGGATCCAAAGACACCATGACACTGGCGAATGAAAAAGTGACACGCATGTTGGGTGAATATGTTCAACCTGCCATCGATCCAGCTGTGGACGAGGCGCTCAAAGCCTATATTGCCGAACGCAAAGCATCCGAACCAGACGCATTTGGTTAAGCGGTTACAGTGGTGACGGTGCGTCAAACGCGCCGTCACTTATTCACGACGTAACGACGTCCTTCTCGTTCGATAGAGCTGCCGTATCATTTCAGTACCCTAACCAAGGATGTTGAAATGCCCCACACACCTGATCCCATAACCACCCTTCAAAACATCAACAAACTGGCCCACTTCAACACTTGGGCTGGTCTGGAAATCGTCTCTGCATCGCCAGGATCAGCCGAAATCGCAATAGATTGGCGCGAAGAGTTCGGACAATATTCAGGATTCTTACACGCAGGAATGGTCGGCGGTTTGCTTGATACCGCCTGCGGATTCGCCGCCGTAACACAAGTCGGCCTCGTGCTGACCTCGCATTTCTCAGTAAGTTGTTTACGCCCAGCAGTAGGCGCGCGTTTCATCGCACGCGCCAAGCTTATCAAACCTGGAAAAACCCAGTGTTTTGCACGCGCCGAATTGTTTGCAATCAATGACGACGCCGAAAAACTGGTCGCAACAGGCGAGGCCATCATGGTTGTGACAGGCTAAATGCTCATCGACCAGACGGGCACAAACGGCGCACGTCTCGTTTCATGCCGTCCAGATCGCGTACCCGCATAACTTTTTGATCGAATGTCTCGGTTTTGATCGTTAACTCGATCTCTCCGCTTCGATCTTCCCGCTCCATTTCGTATAGCATGTCTTCGTTCTTGTTTATATCTGGAACGACCCATGTTTCAGACCAATCTTGGATTGGCAAAAATGACCGACTGCGAAAACTACCAATGCGAATGCGTGTCTCCAGCTTGCGGCTCGCTTCGCGGGCTGCCGGATAATAGCTGATGTAAACAAATTCATCTTCCGTTCGTTTTGAAATCGAAAAGAGCCCGTCTTCAACGCCGCACCTTTGTGAATCCCGTCGCTCGCACAGCATCGCAGTGCAGGTAAAGGCGTCGTTTTCCCGCGTATATTGCACCAAACGATAGGCGCTTGTTCCGCTATCAATATTTTCTTTTCCAATATCAGCCATCGCCGCTGAAGGAGCGAGCATGAAAAGCGAAAGCCCCAGAGTAAGACGCAAAAACATGAGTTTTGTCCCAAAACCTAGTAAAACAATGATTTTACTATGGCAGGCAATTTGAACCTGTTCAAATATTTCCTGAAGGAAACTTTACCTGTTCAAGTTGGGTCAATATCCACGCCAAATCCAACCGCCACCCCAAATCCGCGTGCCCTCAGTTTCGTAAAACACACAGGCTTGTCCCGGTGCGACACCTTCTTCTGCGCTCAACAAATCAACCTCAGCCGAAGTTGCCGATAGGGGGCGAACAATCGCCTCTTTGGGGCTGCGTGTTGATCTAACGCGCACAGACACATGCCATTCTTCACGGCTGTCAAATGGTTCATCACCCAACCAATTGATCTCGCGCACAGGAACTGTCCGTGTTGCCAGTGCTTCTTTTGGCCCAACAATCACGTGCTTCTTATCCACATCCAGCTTCACAACATACAACGGCTCGCGCCCTCCAATGCCAAGCCCACGGCGCTGTCCGATTGTGTAATGGATCACACCTTTATGTTCGCCCAAAACCTCGCCGTTCATGTGAACGATCTCTCCGGGATCAGCCGCACCTGGGCGCAGTTTTTCGATCACGGCTGCATAAGACCCATTTGGAACAAAGCAAATATCTTGGCTGTCAGGTTTATCGGCTACAGGCAGGCCAAACTTCTTGGCCAACGCTCGGGTTTCGGTTTTGGACGCGAGATGCCCAAGCGGAAAGCGCAAATAATCCAACTGTTCTTGTTTTGTGGAAAACAAGAAATAGCTTTGATCCCGATCGCCGTCCGCCGCTTTGTGCAGCTCTGCTTTGTCGGGGCCATCAAAACGCTGAATGTAATGGCCAGTTGCCATGCAATCCGCATCCAAATCTTTGGCCGTCTCTAACAAATCACGAAATTTCACCCGCTCGTTGCAGCGAATGCACGGCACTGGGGTCGCGCCCGCCAAATAGCTGTCGGCAAACTCGTCGATGACGCTTTCTTTAAACTTATTCTCATAATCCAGCACATAATGTGGAAAGCCCATTTCCTCGGCAACGCGGCGCGCATCGTGAATATCACGCCCTGCACAACATGCCCCTTTTTTAGCGAGTGCCGCACCATGATCGTAAAGTTGTAGGGTGATTCCAACGACGTCATACCCTTCAGAGGCCAATTGCGCCGCCACTACAGAGCTGTCAACGCCGCCCGACATGGCAACGAGGACGCGGGTGTCCTTAGGCGCTTTGGCAAAGCCCATTGAGTTCAGGGCTGCGGGGTGGGTGTCCAGTGGCATGGGCGTGTCATTTCAAAAAGGGGACCAAGGTATCGGTTTTGTGTTGGAATATAGTAAAACCTTAGACGTTCTCAAGGGGCGGCTTCACCCATTGTTAGGAGTTTGGGCAGATTTTGGCCATTCAAACGAACTGCTAAAGGTATCGCATGTATATCCGTAAGGAAACGGGCCCTGTTTTTGTAACACTCCCCGATGGTAAAAAACTGAGCAGATCAGATCTGCCCCCTAAAAACACATCGCGTTGGGTTGCCCGTCGCAAAGCCAAAATCGTGGCCGCTGTGATTGGCGGTTTGATCACGGATGAGGAGGCTTGTGACATGTATGATCTTACATTTGATGAGCTAGATGGTTGGATTTCGGCCGTAAAAGACCATGGACCTGCAGCATTGCGTGTGACCGCTCTTCAAAAATACCGCCATATTTGAAGGGTTTACCGCTGAAATTCTGGCTAATACCTTCAAACCATTGGACAACTTTAAGTAGTGTTGATAAAACTTTAATACCGTAACCTCTGATTAACCATCTAGTGACACACTATCGTCACAGTTACATCAAGGATTGGATTTGAAATGCGTGTATTATTGGTAGAAGACGACCCGACGACGTCGCGAAGCATTGAATTTATGCTGGCGAGCGCGAATTTAAACGTGTATGCAACCGACCTCGGCGAAGAAGGCATCGACCTTGCGAAATTGTATGATTACGACCTCATTCTCCTTGATTTAAACCTCCCAGACATCAATGGCCACGAAGTTTTACGCCAATTGCGTGTCGCAAAAGTGCAAACACCGATTCTCATTCTTTCAGGAAACGATGATGCTGCCGAAAAGGTAAAAGGGTTTGGCTTTGGTGCGGATGACTACTTAACAAAGCCGTTTCATCGCGAGGAATTGGTGGCCCGTATCCATGCAATCGTGCGTCGCTCAAAAGGTCACGCACAATCAGTGATTGAAACTGGCCAAATCGCAGTGAACCTTGATGCCAAAACAGTAGAGGTTGGCGGCGATACGGTTCACCTAACTGGCAAAGAATATCAAATGCTGGAACTTCTTTCTTTGCGCAAAGGCACAACGCTCACCAAGGAGATGTTCTTAAACCATTTGTATGGCGGCATGGATGAACCTGAATTGAAAATCATCGATGTGTTTATTTGCAAATTGCGCAAAAAACTCGCCGAAGCAACGGGCGGTGAAAATCACATCGAAACCGTTTGGGGCAGGGGTTATGTGCTGCGCGATCCAGTTGCCGTTCCCGTTATCGAAAAAATCGCTGCAAGCGCGTAACCGCGCGAAATACCAAATACCCTCTCCAATCTAAAAGAAGCCTTCTATTCCTCGAAGGTTTTTTTTATCCACGCATTTGATCCAAATTGAACTCTAGACCAATCTCTTTACAGGCCATAAAAAAGACTGATGTGACCACGACGGGAAAACCATAATGTCAGCGGAGCGCGCGCCATCTGAACTAAACGAACAAGAAGCTAAGGATGAACTTGCCCACCTCGCGGGCGTTTTGGGCAAAGCGAACACTGAATATCATACAGATGATGCGCCGAGATATTCCGATGCAGACTACGACAAGCTAAAACGCCGAAACGCCGAAATCGAATCTCTATTCCCAGAGTTAAAGCGCCCAGACAGCCCGTCGGATCAAGTCGGAGCGCCTGTTTCTGCAGCTTTTTCGAAAATCGAACACAAAGTCCGCATGTTGTCGCTTGGCAATGCCTTTACTGATGAAGACGTTATCGAATTTGCCGCGCGCGTTCGTAAATATCTCGGCTTGCGCGAAAACGACCCAATCGCCTTCACCGCAGAACCAAAAATAGACGGCCTTTCCTTATCGCTTCGGTATGAAAACGGAACACTCATTCAGGCCGCAACGCGCGGGGATGGTCAGGTCGGTGAAAATGTAACCGCGAACGCACGTACAATCAGCGATATTCCCCATTTCATCAAAGACGCGCCCAAAGTCCTTGAAGTTCGCGGTGAGGTTTATATGAGCCACGCCGACTTTGACGCCCTAAATGCAGCACAAGACTCCAAAGGCGCAAAAACCTTTGCAAACCCGCGCAATGCAGCGGCAGGATCGCTGCGCCAAATCAACGCCGAAATAACCAAACAACGCCCACTTCTCTTTTTCGCTTACGCATGGGGCGACCTGTCTGAACCTCTCGCTGAAACCCAATTCGGCGCAATTGAACGGTTATCCGCATTCGGTTTCAGTACGAATCCTCTCACGCGCCGCCACGAAACCGTCGAAACTCTGATTGAGCATTACCGCGAAATCGAAACACAGCGCGCCACCCTTGGATACGATATCGACGGCGTCGTTTACAAAGTCGACGATCTAACACTTCAATCACGACTTGGTTTTCGCTCCACGACACCGCGTTGGGCCATCGCGCATAAATTCCCTGCCGAATTGGCCTTCACTTCCTTAGAAGCCATCGAAATTCAGGTGGGTCGTACGGGCGCGCTTTCCCCGGTTGCCCGCCTAAAACCTGTCACTGTTGGCGGTGTCGTGGTGTCCAATGCCACGCTCCACAACGCCGATTACATCGCAGGGCGCGACAGCAAGGGCGAACCGATCCGCGACGGGCGCGATTTGCGCGTCAATGATTGGGTCGAAATTTACCGCGCAGGGGACGTTATTCCCAAAGTCCGCGATGTGGATACGTCCAAACGCGGCCCCGACAGCACGCCCTATGAATTCCCGAAAACCTGCCCAGAATGTGGTTCAGATGTTGTTCGCGAAGATGGCGACAGTGTGGCTTACTGTTCTGGTGGCTTGATTTGCCCCGAGCAAGCGGTTGAAAAGCTTAAACACTTTGTTTCGCGTGCCGCATTCGATATCGACGGGCTTGGCGCCAAGCAGATCGAAATGTTCTTTGATGATGAGGCGCTTCCCATCAAAGAACCAGCCGATATTTTCACACTCCAAGCCCGCGACGCGGCAAACCCAATCGCAAAATTGAAAAACCGCACTGGTTTTGGCGAAACCTCGGTGAACAACCTTTTTGATGCCATCAACACCAAACGCAAAATCCCCCTAAATCGCCTCATCTTCGCGCTTGGAATTCGTCACGTGGGCGAAACCAGCGGCGCAATGCTGGCACGACATTACGGCAGTTGGGATGGGTTTTTCACCGCCATGCAATATGCCGCAGGAAAATCTGGCCCTGCGTGGGATCAATTGAACGATATCGACGGTGTCGGATCGGTCATGGCCACCGCGTTGGTCGATGCATTTCACACACCAAATACCCGCGATGCGATTGAACGCCTTGTAGCAGAATTAGATGTCCAAGACGTCGCGGCCCCAGATACATCCGGTAGCAAAGTTGCGGGCAAAACAGTTGTCTTCACTGGCACATTGGAAAAAATGACCCGCGCCGAAGCAAAAGCCCGCGCGGAATCCCTCGGGGCAAAAGTATCAGGTTCAGTCTCGGCCAAAACGGATTTGGTCGTCGCAGGACCAGGCGCAGGTAGCAAAGCGAAAAAAGCTGAAAGCCTAGGGATCGAATTGATATCAGAGGACGACTGGCTCGCCCTCATAACCTCATGAGCAATCGCCCAGAAATCCTGTTTCCGCTCTTTGCCGATCTTTCGGTGCTAGATGGTATCGGGCCAAAAACGTCGCAAAACTACGCGAAAATGGATGTGACCCGCCCGCGTGACCTGCTGTTTTTGCTGCCTCACAGCCTGATAAATCGCCAAATCACCGCCAGTGTGCTGGATATTGACCCACCCGCCGTCGCGACTGTCGAAGTTTTGGTTGGCATGCACACCCCCAACGCGATCAAGGGTCGCCCGTACCGCGTGACCGTCCAAGACGAACAGACCAGCTTTCAACTTGTGTTCTTTCATGCGCGCTCTGATTGGCTGCGCGAACACCTTCCAACGGGTCAGCGCCGTGTTGTTTCTGGCAAAGTTGAGCTATTCGACAGTATTGCCCAGATGGTGCACCCCGATTATATTCTGCGTCCTGGCGTGGCTGCCGATCAAGTCCCCCAGAACGAACCGCTTTATCCGCTGACCCAAGGGGTCACGCAAAAACAAATGGGTAAGGCCAGCAAATCTGCACTGGAACGTGCGCCAGATTTGCC
>Ga0233426_10003618_pt1 | contig 12081 bp, 9 predicted proteins | sample SI_118_April2016_6_FD_179875 | JGI IMG/M metagenome (GOLD analysis project Ga0233426, IMG submission 179875) | Seawater microbial communities from Saanich Inlet, British Columbia, Canada - SI_118_April2016_10_MG | ecosystem: Environmental > Aquatic > Marine > Inlet | place: Canada: British... | reverse complement strand
CACCTGATGTAATTGCATTGCAAGAATTAAAAAGATTCAATTCAAAAAAATTAGCAACTTTTGCTTCTAGTTATGGGCATAGTTATTCCATTATTTTTAATAGAAAAACACAACAACCAACTGGTCTTACTTCCAAATACCCTATTGATTATCTAGAGGGAAACCATGCCAACTATAATGGCACAAACCTCGCCGGAACATTTGCTGCAAAACTTCGCAACAATCCTATTGTTTTTATTGTCGTCCATTTAAAATCAAACAATAAAAGGAATCGTGAAATTGAGTCGCGCTATGTGCTCGAATTATACCAAAAATACAGAGACCTCGACAACCATGTAATCTTACTTGGTGATTTCAACTCTCATACCATCACAGACAGAGAATACTTAGAAACACATATAACCAAAAGACTAGCGTACCGAATTTTCAAAAACAAATGCAATCATGAATTAAATAATTCTAATGAACCTGATAGTGGCATGGAGGCATGCACTACATGGGACTATGGAGTTATGGAGCGATATTGGAAATACAACACGGATCCTATCGAAGACACAACCCACAAACATGCTAATAGAATCACTTATGAAAACTCAGGTTTTTGGGGCACCTTCCCTACTACTTCAGTCAAAATATTTCATGACAAGTCCAATCTTGACGAACATGGAAAACCAACTACTAAGCACACACAAGTAGAACACTTATCTAGAATTGATTACATATTAACAAATAAATCATTAGCAGATCTAACCCGCGATGCGCATATTATTCATGGCTATATCAATCATGACAACACCACGGTATTAATTGATGAAATGTCAGATCATTACCCACTAGTTACCACGTTTTCCAAAATAACCAAGTAACCTTCTTGAGTATTTTAAAAAAACAAATTGACCCTCTCTAGAATGCCACTAAAACTAAAATGAGAGCACTTCTTATAAATGGTCTGAAATAATAATGGCCATTTCTGTTACGCTTCGACCTATACTATACAGCTACAAACAATATATTTGGATACAATAAACCCAGACAACATGAAAACTACAACAATCCTTATCGGTATCTTATGCAGCGTTATGCTTCCTGTAAACGCGCAATTACCGAATACAAATTTAAACTCTCTTAAAGTAATGACATGGAATGTTTGGTATGGATTTTCTCAATTATCGGAATCCAACGGAATTATTCCAACAGGACATCCCTATAGTGCAAGCCAAGAGGTCGTTCAGCAAAAAGCAACAGATTTTTTAATTTCTGAAGCTCCGGACGTAATCGCTTTTCAAGAATTGAAAAATTTCGATTCTAATAAACTCACTACGTTCGCCTCTAGCTATGGTCATAATTATTCCATTATTTTTGACAGAGATACCCAACAACCAACAGGATTAACGTCCAAATATCCTATAGATTATTTAGAAGGAAACCATGCCAGTTACAACGGAACTAATTTAGAGGGTACGTTTGCAGCAAAGCTAAAAGACAACCCTATTGTATTTATTGTTGTTCATTTAAAATCTAGCCAAAAAAATCATCGTGCAAAAGAAACCCTTTATGCACTAGAATTGTATCAAAAATATAGAGACCTCAATAATCACGTAATCATACTTGGTGATTTTAACTCAATGTCTATCACCGATAGAAACTACCTCGAAACAAACATCAATAAACGGTTAGAATATCGTATTTTCAAGAACAAATGCAATCATGATATGAATAAGGAGAATCAACCTGATAATGGCATGAGTGCATGCACCACATGGGACTATAGCGTTATGGATGATTATTGGAATTACAGCTCCGACCCTATGAAGGATACCACACATGAATACGGTGATAGAACTGCTTATGAAAACACAAGTTTTTGGGGAACATTCCCAACTACATCAGTCAATCTTTTTCATGATAGTACTGTTATTGATCATGATGGAAATCCAACAACGACACACACTCAAGCTGAGCATTTAGGTAGGATTGATTATTTAATTGCCAATAATTCCTTAGCGGAACTTACCAGCGATGCCCGTATTATTCACAATTATCAAAAAGCAGATAATACTACAGCTTTAATTGATGAAATGACAGATCATTACCCTTTGATTACCACATTTACAGGCTCCAACAATTTATCTACTAAGAAATACATTTTGAACAAAACAAAATTATATCCAAACCCGCTAAGAGATGGTCTCTTAAAAATAGAAACTACGTCTAAAAATATTCATACTGCCGATGTATATGACTCCTTAGGTAAAAAAATACATTCTTACCCTATAAACAATAAGACGATAAATATTAGCAACTTAGAAAATGGATACTATATCATAAAAATGAATAATGGATTCACACAAGGAATTCTAAAGGAATAGCACTATCCTCTTTTTTTATTGATTACTATTGTGAAGTACACGAGATGTAATTTTATAAAAATTTAACAACATATAAGCTGATTATTAGTATACTTGTATCATGCAAAAAATAGCACTAACATATCTATTCACGGCATTTTTAGCTCTCAATTCTTATGCACAACAAACGCAAACTGCAGTAGATTTAAGTGGAGTGATTTTAGATGGCAAATCTAGCGAACCTCTCTTTGGCTCGCATATACTTAACTTAAACTCTGTTCGTGGTACCACTACTGATTTTGATGGACAATTTAGTATACCTGCTGTGGTAAACGATACAATCATGATTTCTTATATCGGATATCAATCAATAAAACTAAAAATTACAAACGATCTACTAAAAGGAAATGAGTTATCTATTACTCTTTATGAAAAATCAAATCAAATTAGTGAGGTTACCGTAAAATCACATAAATTAATTGGTGTCTTGGAGGTTGACATCAAGCAAGTGCCTAAAGACAACTACACAAGAATTCATATAAATGGACTTGCTCAAACCTATGAAACCGGAAAAAAAACGCCAAAAAGTTATAATTCTATTGGTGCTGCCGTCTTTCATCCTGTAGATTTTATGTATAATATGTTCGGTAAAAAACCTAAATCTCTAAAAAAACTTAAAAAACTTAAAGAGGAAGACGAACTGAGGGATATTCTTGGAAAAAAATTTGACAGGGAGGTGATGATGGAATACTTAGAAATGACAGGAAAGCAATTAGAAGAGCTTTTAGATGACTGCAATTATTCTGAATACTTCATTCGTACTGCCAGTGACTTGCAAGTGGTTGAGGCTATATTAGACTGTCATGAAAACTACAAAGCCATACAGAAAGGGTCTCTTGAAGCGATAGATAAAGATTAACCCCTCAAAACAATAAAAAAGACTAACATTTCTGTTAGCCTTTTTATTGTTTGTTGCTTTTTAGGAAAAACTTTGATTGATCATTGTACTCAATCTACGCTTGTAATCATCCTCTAACCATTGAATATAATTCTTTGTACTCTTTATAATACAATAGGAATATTTTTTAATTCTATCTGAAATATCATCTTGTAAAAGACGAGATAATATTCTTGCATCAAAAACATCTTCACTATTTTCAACACACAACTTACAATGTTGCTCAATAGACTTATCTAGCACAACTTTGGATTTAATATTCATTTTGATGGCTTTCTCATACTCTTCTTTTACATTAAAAGAGAAATCCGTTGAATTCGGAAATTCTGCACGTATTTCAGGTGGCATAGTATAAACGAAGTTTCGTTCTATATCTTCGTCACCGATAAGATTATCCAAATAATAAAGCGGTGAGCTAAATATTTTTCGCCAATCTAAAGGACTACCCCATAAACCAAACCTAGCAGCATTATTACCTAAATCCAACACTGTAAAATCTTTCTTATCACCAATTACACGAGAGCCACGTCCAATCATCTGATAATACAACGTAATGGATTTCGTCGCTCTATTTAAAATAATAACTTCGACAGAAGGCTCGTCAAAACCTGTTGTCAAAATCCCCACAGAAGTTAAAATCGCATTAGGTGTTTCTTTAAACCATTTTAAAATAAATTCGCGTTCTTGTTTAGAATTGGTATTATCCAAATGCATTACATCATATCCCTCTGCCTTAAAAGTTTCATAAACATGAAGTGATGTATTTATACCATTATTAAATATTAGTGTTTTCTTTCCTAAAGCTTTCTCCTCATAAGCATACAATAATTTTTCTTGCATGAGGTTATTAGAATACAGTTCCTCCGAGGATTTTACAGTATAATCACCATTGATACCTACCTTTAAAGTACCCAAAGCAACATCATATGTGTAAGTTGTTGCTTTCGCTAAGAACCCTCTGTCTACAAGGGACTGAACCGGTTCACCAACAAGTAATTCATTGTAAATTTCATTCATTGGCAACTTCATGTTTGAACTTAAAGGTGTTGCCGTAACACCAAGAATGAAACAATTCTCAAAATACTTGAACAATTTTCTAAAAGAATTGTAATGTGCCTCGTCAATAATAATCAAACCTATCTGATCCAACTCTAACTTGTCATCATTCAATCGATTCTTTAACGTCTCGACCATCGCAACAAAGCACATATATTCGCCTTGATCATCAAGTTCTTTGACATTACTATTGATTATCTTATTCTTGACATCAAATTCAGACAGCATTCTAGAAGTTTGATTACACAATTCTATTCTGTGCGTAAGTATCAACACCTTTTTTCCTGTCTCCTCTATATAACGTCGAGCTATTTCAGAAAAAATAACCGTCTTACCACCTCCAGTAGGCAATTGATAAACTAAATTATAACTCTCTGGATTGTCCTCTATCTTACCAAAAATTTGGCTTAATGCTTCTTTCTGATAGTCATATAACTCTTTTCCCGTGCTGTTCTTTATTGTAGAAGTTGTCAAATCTTGAATTTCTTTGAATATATTATGAAACTCTGCAAAAATACTTACTTTATTAGGTTCTACGAAATGCATTGACAACTATTTTTGTACAGATATTAACACTGTACCGTATAAGGTAGATTGTTTTTATATAAAAACTTAATAATTGAGGTACTTTTCAATATGATAAAATTCTATTTTCATTGTTTGTAACAAATAAAAAAAGCCACTAAGATTTCTCTAAGTGGCTTATTATACATAATAGAAAGTTATTTACTTCACTTCTTCGAAGTCAACATCTTCTACTGCATCTTCCGTAGCAGCATCTGCTTCAGGTTGTGCTCCAGCATCAGGTCCTCCTTGTGCTCCGGCAGCAGCTTGAAATTCAGCGGCAGCTCCTTGTAAGGCAGTATTTAAAGCCTCCGTTGCAGTGTCAATCGCAGTGATATCCTTAGCAGCATGCGCAGCTTTTAATTCTGTTAAAGCAGCATCTATTGGAGCTTTTTTATCTTCTGGAAGTTTCCCTTCAACTTCTTTCAATTGATTTTCTGTTTGGAATATCATTTGATCAGCAGTGTTTAACTTCTCAGCTGTTTCTTTCGCTTTTGCATCAGCATCTGCATTTGCTTCAGCATCCGCTTTCATTTTAGCAATTTCTTCTTCTGATAATCCTGAAGAAGCTTCAATCTTAATTTCCTGAGATTTATTTGTCGCTTTGTCTATTGCAGAAACTTTAATAATTCCATTAGCATCAATATCAAAAATCACTTCAATTTGAGGCACACCTCTTTGTGCTGGAGGTATATCTGTCAATTGGAAACGACCAATTGTCTTGTTGTCCGCAGCCATTGCTCTTTCTCCTTGTAAAACATGGATATCAACTGACGGCTGGTTATCTACAGCTGTAGAGAATACCTGAGATTTCTTTGTAGGAATCGTAGTGTTAGATTCAATCAGCTTCGTAAATACGTTCCCCATAGTTTCAATACCTAAAGATAAAGGTGTAACGTCTAACAACAATACATCTTTTACATCTCCAGACAATACGCCTCCTTGAATAGCTGCTCCAATAGCAACAACTTCATCAGGATTTACGCCTTTGTTAGGCTCTTTTCCGAAAAATGCTTTTACTCTTTCTTGAATTACCGGAATACGCGTAGACCCTCCTACTAAAATAACTTCATCAATCTCAGAAATGTCTAAATCTGCATCCGCTAAAGCCTTTTTTACTGGCTCCATAGAACGATTTACTAAATCGGCAGCTAATTGTTCGAATTTAGCACGTGTTAATGTTTTCACCAAATGCTTAGGTCCTGAAGCTGTAGCAGTAACGTATGGTAAGTTAATCTCTGTTTGGGCAGAAGCAGACAATTCAACTTTAGCTTTTTCAGCAGCTTCTTTTAAACGTTGTAAAGCCATTGGGTCTAAACGTAAATCAACTTGCTCTTCAGAATTGAATTCCTCTGCTAACCAATCGATAATTACTTCATCAAAATCATCTCCACCTAAATGAGTATCTCCATTAGTAGACAATACTTCAAATACTCCTTCTCCAATTTCTAGGATCGAAATATCAAAAGTACCACCACCTAAATCATATACTGCAATCTTTTGATCAGTTCCTTTTTTGTCAATCCCGTAAGCCAATGCAGCAGCAGTAGGTTCGTTGATTATTCTTTGTACTTTTAAACCTGCAATCTCTCCGGCTTCTTTCGTTGCTTGACGTTGTGCATCGTTAAAGTATGCTGGTACCGTAATAACCGCTTCAGAAACATCAGATCCTAAATAATCTTCTGCTGTTTTTTTCATTTTTTGAAGTGTCATTGCAGATACTTCTTGTGGAGTATACAAACGACCATCAATATCAACTCTTGGTGTATCGTTGTCTCCTTTTACTACCTTATATGGTACTCTTCCAACTTCACTAGAACATTCTGAAAATTTATTTCCCATAAAACGCTTTACTGATGCAATCGTTTTTGTTGGATTGGTCACTGCTTGTCTTTTTGCAGGATCTCCAACTTTACGCTCCCCTCCTTCTACAAATGCTACAATAGAAGGTGTAGTTCTTTTTCCTTCTGCATTAGGAATAACAACAGGTTCGTTACCTTCCATTACAGAAACACATGAATTTGTTGTACCTAAATCGATTCCAATAATCTTACTCATAATATCTATATTTAATCTGTTTAATTCAAATTTACAATTAGCTATAGTCAATCTTTGTGCCAACCATAAATGAACTAAATATTGTCATATTTCTCATTTTAAGAATGACAGTATGTCAGAATTACAACTAAAAACAAGGTATTATGTACAAGGATGTCACGAAATATTATCTATGGGATAATTTCCCCCGTCGAACCTTCAACTGTTTTTGACAGCTTGAAGGTCTTACCTGAAACCATTCCTTTTTCCAAAGAATGAGAAACATAAATAATAGTAGAACTCGTTTCTAAAAAAAATTTATTGATAAGTGCAACTAAAAGCTGTAAACTATTTTGGTCCAAACCATACGCAGGTTCATCTAATATTAATAACGGTGGATGCTTTACCATTGCCCTAGCAATCATAACCAACCTTTGCTCAGGTAAACATAGTGTTGTAAAAGTAACATTTGCTTTCCTCTCTAGACCCAATAATAAAAGCCATTCATACGCAATTTTCACATGACTACTCAATGGCTTTACATATAAACCAATCGAATCATAAAAACCCGATAATACCATATGCAAAACAGAATGTCTACGATCAAATAACTCAGTAATATTTGGAGTGAAATAGCCTATCTTTTGTTTGATTTCCCAAACATTTTCTTCCGTACCTTTCAGTTTATCAAACAACACAATATCTTGTCCATATGCCTTATGGCTATCCCCTGTAATCAGCGAAAGTAAGGTCGTTTTTCCACTTCCATTAGCTCCTATTAATTGCCAAAACTCACCTTGTTTAATCTTCCAATGAATATGACTCAAAACAGTTTTTTCATAAAATTTAACTGTTACGTCTGATAAATTTACAAAAGCGTCATACGCATCAGTATGACGCGTTGTTGTTCTCGGGATTTTAAATGCAGAAAAACCCTTCTTATACGAATTAAAATAACTAGAAATATGGTGCCTATAGGGTACAAGTTCCTTATCAAAAAGGGTGAAATAATCGTATATAAAAGGAAACAATTCTTTTTCCTTTCTAACGACCTGAATAATTTTTATCTCGTGTAAAATCTCGTGTAACAATCCTTCCAAAACAACTTGGTTTTTAGGATCTAGATTCTCATAAAAATTATCTATGATTAACGTCTTAGGTTTTCTTGAAACTAAAAATTTAAAAACAGCCACTTTACGTTCTCCAGTAGACATCGCTCTCAAACTTTGACCTTCTCTATCTAAAATATCGGAGGTATCTCTTTTCGACTCTTCTTCAATCATCGATTTTATAGCTGCTTCCGAATAAAATGAAATATCAGATAAAAGTTCCTTATCAAGAATCTTTTTGTAATCAAATGAAATACCTGAAGCAATTAATATGGATAAATGTTCTTTTCTTGAAGCAATCATATTCAAGTGTTCGGTATCTCGTAATCGTTAACTACCGAGTAAACACAAATTCACTCGATGAAGAAAGCGCATCACTATATTGGTATCCTTCATAATCAAAACCCTTTAAAGACTCAATATCATTTATCTCATTATCAATAATATATCGAACCATCATTCCTCTAGCCTTTTTTGCGAAAAATGAAATTATTTTTAATTTTCCGTTTTTGAAGTCCTTAAATTGTGGCGTTATAATAGGATTCTTAATATTTTTTAGCTGAAGCGCTTTATAATACTCATTACTCGCTAGGTTAACCAAAATTTCTCCTTCTTCCATTTCAGCCATTAAAGAATTCGTTATTTTATTTCCCCAAAATTGGTATAAATTATCAGTATCATGAACCTTTAATTTCGTTCCCATTTCTAAACGGTATGGCTGAATAAAATCAAAAGGTTTTAATATACCATAAAGACCTGATAAAATTCTAAGAGTATCATTTAAAGTATCTAATTTATTTTCTGTGATAGAATAAGCATCAAGTCCAATATAAACATCTCCTTTAAATGCGTAAACTGCTTGTCTTGAATTTTCGATGGTAAATGGTAGATTCCAATCCTGATTACGTTGCCAATTAAGTTCCGATAATTTGTCTGAAATAGACATCAATGCACCTATTTCCTTTGGAGACTTTAGTTTCAAGATGCCTGTCAACTTCTCAGATTCATCCAAAAATATTGGTTGACTGAATTTTTGAGTTGGAATTCTAGACTCCAAATCTAAAGATTTCGCGGGTGATATAACTATCTTCATAAAAATAGACGCTTTATAATTTTATCGTTATTCCTCTTTCGTATTGATGGTGTATGCTCTCCATTTTTCCAGCGCAGCCAAGATATCATCAGGTGTTTCCGAACTAAAACGCATCATTTCTTTAGTCGTAGGATGAATAAAACCTAAAGTTTTTGCGTGAAGTGCCTGCCTTGGTAAGACCTTAAATGTATTCTCCACAAACTGCTTATATTTAGAGAAGGTGGTTCCTTTCAATACCGAATCGCCTCCGTAACGAGCGTCATTAAATAACGTATGACCAATATATTTAAAATGAGCTCGTATTTGGTGCGTTCTACCTGTTTCCAAGCGACATTCTACCAAAGTCACATAATTAAATCTTTCTAGCACTTTATAATGACTTATAGCTGGTTTACCAAAATCAGCATCAGGAAATACAGACATTTGTAATCTGTTTTTTAAGCTTCTACCAATATTCCCCTCTATAGTGCCTTCATCTTCTTGTACATTTCCCCAAACCAATGCGTGGTATACACGTTCCGTAGTTTTTTCAAAAAACTGATTTGCTAAAAAAGCCATCGCTTGTTCCGTTTTTGCAACCACTAACAAACCACTAGTATCTTTATCAATCCTATGTACTAATCCAGGTCTATCATTCGTATTATTCGGTAAATTTTCGATATGATGAATCAAACCGTTTACTAAAGTGCCCGAATAATTCCCATGACCAGGATGCACGACCATACCTGCAGGTTTATTTACCACTAACAAAACAGCGTCTTCATAAATTATATCCAATGGAATCGCTTCCGCTACTAGCAAATTTTCATGAGGAGGATGTTCTAATACGACACGAATAACATCCTTTGCTTTTACCTTATAACTAGATTTTACAGGAATATCATTTACCAATATACTTCCCTTTTTAGCTGCCTCCTGTATTTTATTACGTGTTGCATTTTCAATAAAGTTCATCAAAAACTTATCAACACGTAAAGGTAATTGCCCATCACTTGCAACAAAACGAAAATGTTCATACAGTCCCTCTTTGTTGTCACTTTTATCTAAATCAAGATATTCCTCCAGCATATTAATTTCCTTTACCATTACCCAAAATAACATCTATTTCAGAATGCTTTTCTAACATATCCCCTTCTTTCAAATTAACTCCATTAGAATTCAGTCGCCTTACAACATTTCTACCAATATCTGGTATAAATAAAATACGTCCAATTTCAAATCCAGCAGACCTTAATTGCGCTATAACCTCATTTTTAGTTTTACCATAAAATTCTTGTATTTGCACACTTCTATAATTTGATGGATTTAATGTTATATATATCTTCCTGTTTTTTTTCACAAAAGAGTTCATATCTGGAGTTTGACTAATCACAGATTTTTGAGGATAATTAGGATTGTAACTAGATGAATCGACAACCTCGTACCTCAAATCCAATTCTTTCAATACAGTAGCAACTTTTTCTACGGTCAATTTTTGCAAATCAGGTACTTCAATCTTATCATTATGCTTGGTAAGCTTATTTAGCCAAACACTCAAACTGTATAAAACAAGGAATATAAAAATAAATAACATCCCTAATTGTTTAAAAAATTGTTTGCTCTTTAAATATTTTAAAAAATTCATTCCCTTAATTTTGAACAAAGATATAAAACGAATAGCTACCTTATTAAATTATATTTAATATTTTTGATGCTAAATACACGAGACCAATAATGAAAAAAAAAAACATAGCAGTCATCATGGGTGGCTATTCTTCGGAATATAAAATTTCTATTGAAAGTGGTAATATTGTTTATAAAAATATTGATAAAACGATATTCAATCCTTTTATGATTCATATTTTAAAGAATAAATGGGTGCTAATCGATGAACATGAACATGAGTATCCCATTGATAAACATGATTTTTCAGCAACTATAAACGACAAAAAAATTAATTTCGAATATATTGTCAATGTAATTCATGGGACTCCTGGAGAAGATGGTAAGATTCTCGCTTACTTCGATTTATTAAATTTAAAGTATAGTTCAGCTCCATTTTACCAAATGGCAATAACATTCAATAAGAGGGATTGCCTAAGTATCGCTAGAAACTATGGAATTAAAACAGCAACCTCTGTATACCTAAACAAAGGAGATCACTACAACAAAAAAGAGATTCTAGACATCGTTGGAATTCCTTGTTTCGTAAAACCAAACAATGCCGGTTCGAGTTATGGAATTTCAAAAGTAAACCATATTAACGAATTCGAAACTGCTTTAAAAACAGCATTTAAAGAAGATAATGAAATACTAATAGAATCATTTTTAAATGGAATCGAAGTATCTGTTGGTGTAATACAATATAAAGATGAAATCAAGATACTTCCCATTACTGAAATTGTATCAGAGAATGACTTTTTTGATTATGAAGCAAAATATCTGGGTAAATCGCAAGAAATTACTCCAGCTAGGATCTCAGAAATTCAAAAAGAAAAGGTCACGAGCGCAGCAATTCATCTTTACAAATCATTGAATATGCAAGGATTTACAAGGTCTGAGTTTATATTTATAAATGATGAGCCTTACTTTTTAGAGATGAATACCGTACCCGGAATGACTGAAGCAAGCCTATTACCCCAACAAGCAGCTATTGCAGGTATAAGTCTTTCCAATTTATTAACCGATACGATTAATAGAAATTAAACGAGTATCACTAAATTGTTTCCCCCCATTTAGACTCCTACGTTCCGATGTTTACGGAAATATATCTCATCATTTAATGAAATCTTATATATAATTCTTTATTTTAGGACAAAAAAAATCCTCTAACAAAAATTTGTTAGAGGATTCAAAAAAAGGCGGTGACATACTCTCCCACCATTGGCAGTACCATCTGCGCTGATAGGTTTAACTTCTCTGTTCGGAATGGGAAGA
>Ga0233426_10003615_pt1 | contig 12083 bp, 9 predicted proteins | sample SI_118_April2016_6_FD_179875 | JGI IMG/M metagenome (GOLD analysis project Ga0233426, IMG submission 179875) | Seawater microbial communities from Saanich Inlet, British Columbia, Canada - SI_118_April2016_10_MG | ecosystem: Environmental > Aquatic > Marine > Inlet | place: Canada: British... | reverse complement strand
TCATTATGTAATTCAACAGCCTTGTTGTAAATGCCTTCTTTAGTTACTGCATCATTAGTTAAAGTTGCTGAGAATAATAATTCTTTTACATCTAAATCTTCAGGAGTAGTAGTTGAAAGTATTGCTATCTCTTCATCAGTTCTTTTTGGCTCAAATGAACGAATTACAATAATTGCTTTTCTTAACTGTGGCAATACATCATCTTCAAGAGCATCATAAATTTCGGATAAATCTCTGATTTGTTGTTCTCTTAATTCTAAGTCTTCAACTGAGTTTACAATTTTATTGATTCTTCTTTTGTCTTTTATGTCAGAAGCTTGTACTAAAGATTCAAACCCTGCCCAATCTTCTCCTATTGAAGTTTCAGTATATAGCTCAGCATTTTTAGCTCCATCTACATTTAAAGAACGCAATAATCTTTTTGTGTAATTAAGGGTGCTTTTCATTCTGTTATCTGAGATATTGTCATTCATATTTATTGATCCTTCAGGGGAAGCAAATGATTTGATTTCAATAGAATGAGTTTTATATCCATTTTTTGCAAATGCTTTTAATTTTTGAATATCAGCATCACTTTTCTCAGTAGTTCTTATATTAGCTTGATTAACTAAAAAGTAGATAGTGGCCGTTTCTTCTAAAATTGTCTCATGCTCGTATCCATGGTTATTATTTGCTAATTCTTCATTATCCAATACTCTTGTTGAAGTTGCAATTACACCATCAGCAATAGTAACAGGGCCTAAAGTTTTTTCTTTATCATTTAATTTAGCAGTAGCTCTTAATTCTAAAGTAGAATTCATCATCTCTGAATTGTACTTAATGGCATCTTGGTAGTTGAAATTTCCACCTGTTGCGTTAAAAATTGTTGCTTCACCACCTGTTGCTTCTTCACCTTGAATTGTAATTGTTTTAAAAGCAGTTTCTCCGTTAGCATATACTAATACTGGAGTAAAATCAACAGTGGCTTTTTTTGCAAAATAGTTTTCAGCAAAAGTTGCGTCTAACGTTAACAAAACATTACCACCTTGTACTTGTAAAGTTGTAGGTGTTACAGTATAACTTACTGTTTCGTATTTATTAGCCATTTTGTTTAGTCCGCAACCACTCATTACGGTAGCTAAAACTAAAATGTAAAAGATTTTTGAAATTCCCATTTCTTTGTTTTTGTTTAATTTATAATTGCTGCAAATGTAAAGAATTATTAAAGCTTAACAGATGAAAAAATATAGCTTTTTACACATAAGATGTTAGTAATTTTCAGATAAGAAAACAATTAACTAAGTTTGCAATCTCTATCAAAAAAAATATGAATAGTAAAAGTACCCTTTTAGTTGTTGTTTTATTATGCTGTTGTAGTTTAGTTTTTGCACAGGATAATGCAATTTCTAATGCTATAAATAAGCATGATATTCAAATAAATAAAACTGAAATTAAATCTAGTAATAGTGATGAAAGAGAGATTATATCTCTTTGGAAAGGTTGGTCAGTTGGTTTTGGCTTTGGTGTAACCCAATTTGATGGTGATATCAGGCAACACAATCATTATCCTGCATATCAGAAAACAGGTGATTTCTTTGAGTTGAAATCAGCAGTTTCATTTTCTTTAAATAAACAGATTAATTCATTTTATTCTTTAAGTGCAGAATTTATAAGTGGTAGTTTTTCAGGTTTAAGAATATCAAATGAGTATTTAGGCTATAATCTTTATGATCCTTATCAGAATTATGAAGGTAATGGGGATAAATTTTCTGCTTCATTTAATGAAGCAGACTTGATGGTAAATATTGACATTTCTAATGTGATGGCTTATTTTTTTACACCTAAAAAAGTTGGAAACTTATCATTTGATGCAAAGTTAGGACTTGGTTATAATATTTATAATAGCGTAAGAAAGAACTTATTTTCGGACACTTATATTTATAGTTTTGGCTATCAAGATGAAGGAGCTAATTCTTTAGGCTCTGATTATGGAACTATTAAGAAAGGAATCTTTTCAGCACCTGCTGAAACCGTATATATTTATGGGATTTTGGCAAAATATAAACTCAATAGTAGGTTAAATTTAGTGTTGGATTACACGGTTAGAAACGGTAAAACAGACAAGTGGGATGCCTCCATAATGAATACGCAAAATCTTAGGGATAAATTTAATTTTTTATCAGTAGGAATTGCATATAAGTTTGGGAATCATGATTATAATAATGAATGGGAAAGCCCAATTGATGGATTGAAAGATGATGTAACTACTTTGTTTGTAAAGATTGATGGGTTTACTGATGATGCTGATAATGATGGGGTGTCTGATGCATTTGATAAAAGCCCAAATACACCATTAGGAGTTGCAGTTGATGGCTCAGGTAATGCTTTAGATGTTGATATGGATAATGTGCCTGATTATCGTGATGCTGATCCGTTTTCCAATAGAGGTGCGCAAGTAGATGAAAATGGTGTTGAATTGGATGATGATAAAGATGGGGTGCCAAATAGTATAGATCTAGAATCGAATACCCCTGTGGGAACTATGGTAAATCAGTTTGGAATAAATATAAGTAGTACTACTTATGTAAGTGCTGGAGGAATGATTTATTTTCCATCTATTTATTTTAATTTAGGAAGTGCAATTGTTGGAAATTCTAACGAGAATAGAATAGCAACCATGGCTCTAATGCTTAAGAATAACCCTGATATTAAATTGAATGTTGTTGGGCATACCGATAATATTGGGACTCCAAGATTTAATAAAAGATTAGGTTTAAAAAGAGCAAATGCAGTTATAAATTATCTAGTAGTTAATTATAATGTAGATATTAATAGACTCTCTGCAATTACTAAAGGAGAAGAAAACCCTTTGTCAGATGCTACACAGATTAGTGGAGGATTAGAAGGGATGGTTAAAGAAAATACTTTAGCAGAAATTAATAGAAGAGTTGATTTTGAAATTGCTAATTAACCATTTAATCTTCTCCATAATTCCCAAATAACAATACCGGTAGTTACTGAAATGTTTAGGGAGTGTTTTGTTCCGAATTGTGGAATTTCCATTACTTCATCACAAATATCAATTACTTCTTGAGAAACTCCTTTTACTTCATTTCCCATAATAATTGCAATAGGTTTATTGGGTAGTGTAAAATCATTTAGTTTTGATGATTTATCAGCTTGTTCAATTCCCATAATATGGTAGCCATCTTCTTTTAATTTTGAAACAGCATCAATTGTATTTTTTTCAAAAGACCAGTTCACAGAATCAGTTGCCCCAATTGCAGCTTTGCGAATATCTTTATTAGGTGGCTGGGCAGTAATCCCACATAAAATGATGTTCTCAATTAAAAAAGCATCAGAAGTACGGAATACTGAGCCGACATTTAGTGCGCTTCTTACATTATCTAGTACAATGGTAATGGGTGTTTTCTTAGCACTTTTAAACTCTTCAACATTTATTCTTTGTAAATCTTTGTTTTTTAACTTTTTCATCACTTATATTTGTTGCAAAATTAAAGAATAAATTTTTGGCAGTAAAGAAGAAGAAAGAAAAGAAAATTACTCCCTTAATGGGGCAGTATAATGCAATAAAAACCAAGCATCCAGGTGCTTTGTTGTTGTTTAGAGTTGGCGATTTTTACGAAACCTTTGGGGAGGACGCTATAAAAGCATCTAGAATTTTGGGGATAGTACTTACGGCAAGAAATAATGGTGATTCAAAAATTGAATTGGCAGGTTTTCCGCATCATTCTTTGGATACATACTTACCTAAGTTAGTTAGGGCAGGTGAAAGGGTTGCGATTTGTGATCAGTTAGAAGATCCAAAGGTAGCAAAAGGAATAGTAAAAAGAGGAGTAACTGAATTAGTTACTCCTGGTGTTTCTTACAATGAATTGACTTTAGAAACGAAAAAGAATAATTTTTTAGCAACTATATTTTATGGTAAGAAAAATGTTGGAGTTTCTTTTTTAGATATTTCAACTGGGGAGTTTTTAGTGGCAGAAGGAAGTCCTGATTATGTAGATAAGCTATTGCAAAGTTTTGGCCCAACTGAAGTAATTTATCAGAAAACAAAAAGAAGAAAATTTGAAGAAGATTTTGGCACTTCTTTTTATACTTACATGTTAGATGATTGGGCTTTTACTACCGATTATACCCATGATTTACTCCACAAACAATTTGATACAAAATCATTAAAAGGTTTTGGAGTTAGTGAGTTGTCAGAAGGAATTATTGCAGCTGGGGTAGCACTTCATTATTTAAATGAAACGCATCATCATCAAACAAAACATATATTAGGGATAGCAAGAATTGAAGAGGAAAAGTATGTTTGGATGGATAGGTTTACTATCAGAAATTTGGAATTATTCTATTCGCCAAATGAAGGTGCAAAAACATTGATTGATGTATTAGATGATACAAAATCAGCAATGGGCGCAAGAATGTTAAGGAGATGGTTAGCTTTGCCATTGAAAAACGAAAAGCAAATAAGTATTCGCCACAATATAGTTGAGCAAATGATTTCTGATGATAAATTATCAAGTGTGCTATCAGAGGAAATTACTAAAATTGGGGATTTAGAAAGATTAATTTCGAAAGTAGCAACTCAAAGAATAAATCCTAGAGAATGCGCAAGATTGAAAGATGCTTTAATTGCTCTGAAACCAATACAAGAAGTTTCAGCTGCTTCAGGTAAAGACTTACAGCAATTAACAAGTAAGATAAATACTTGTGAGACAATAAAAGAAAGGATTGAAGCAGAATTAAGTGATAATCCGCCTATGTTATTACACAAAGGAAATGTAATAAAAGAAGGGGTGAATGCCGAACTTGATGAATTGCGTTCTATTCAAAATTCAGGAAAAGAGTATCTAGATAAAATGTTGGAGCGTGAGATTGATAGGACAGGTATTTCTTCTCTTAAAATATCATTTAATAATGTATTTGGTTATTATTTGGAGGTAAGAAATAGGTTTAAAGAACAAGTGCCGGAAGAATGGATTAGAAAACAAACATTAGTAAGTGCTGAACGCTATATTACAGAAGAATTAAAAGAATATGAACATAAAATATTAAGTGCTGAAGGTAGAATTTCTGAAATTGAAAATCGCCTTTTTGCAGAATTAGTACAAAGTATATCGGCACATATTCAGCAGATACAAATAAATGCTTTTGTTGTTTCTCAATTGGATTGTTTGCTTTCGTTTTCATCTATTGCAAAAAAGAATAATTATGCAAAACCAAGTATAAATACTAGTTCTGATTTAGAAATAAAAAAAGGGAGACATCCTGTAATTGAACAGCAGTTAGAAATGGGAACACCTTATATTCCAAATGATGTAAATTTGGATAGAGATAAACAACAAATCATGATGATTACAGGGCCTAATATGTCGGGTAAATCTGCTTTGCTAAGGCAGACTGCATTGATTGTGCTTATGGCTCAGATTGGGAGTTTTGTTCCTGCTAAATCGGCTGAAATTGGCTTAGTTGATAAGATATTTACAAGGGTAGGGGCTTCTGATAATATATCAATGGGCGAATCTACATTTATGGTGGAGATGAATGAAACAGCTAGTATTTTGAATAATTTATCAGATAATAGTTTGATATTATTGGATGAGATTGGTAGAGGTACAAGTACTTATGATGGTGTGTCTATTGCTTGGGCTATTGCTGAATATTTACATGAACACCCTACAAAAGCAAAAACATTATTTGCCACTCATTATCATGAGCTAAATGAAATGACTGAGCAGTTTCCAAGAGTAAAAAATTACAATGTATCTGTAAAGGAAAGTGGAAAGAATATAATTTTTATCAGGACATTAAAAGAAGGAGGAAGCGAACATAGTTTTGGAATTCATGTTGCAAAAATGGCAGGAATGCCAAAGCAAATTGTGAAAAAAGCTGAAAAAATTCTGAAACAACTAGAAGGATTGAGAGGAAAAGAAAATAATACTAAGGCAATAACTGAAGATAGTGATATGCAATTGAGCTTTTTTAAGTTGGACGACCCTATTTTAGAGGAGTTAAGAGATGAGATAACTAATTTGGATATCAATACATTAACACCAGTTGAGGCCCTGATGAAACTGAATGAAATAAAAAAACTATTAGGAAAGTAGTTTTTGATTTTGTAGTATTGAATATTTAATTAAATTTGCCGTCCCTAACGCGAGTGTAGCTCAGGGGTAGAGCATCACCTTGCCAAGGTGGGGGTCGTGAGTTCGAATCTCATCACTCGCTCGGAAGTTCTTTAGGTAAGACAAACACACACCCTGCCCGGGTGGTGGAATTGGTAGACACGTTGGACTTAAAATCCAATGGACATTAGTCCGTACGGGTTCAAGTCCCGTCCCGGGTACAGAAAGGGACGGAGAGCAAAAACTGCTCTCCTGTCCCTTTTTCTTTTTAAAGAATTTCTGATTAAGAAGTAGGAAAGCATTGTTATATTCATTAGTTAGATAAGTATCTTTCTGCTTGTCATAGTATAAGCCATTTTGAAATAGTAAATTTTGAACACTTACTTTAGTTTCATAATCACCATTTGACCAAATCCTATCAAGTGAGTTTAAAGTATTCAAACCAAATTGAATAAATTCTTTAGGGTTAGATAATTCTAAACTGCATTTTCCAATTTCTTCATTTATTCTACTTATTTCGTCATTATATTTTTGTGCATACTTTTTAAAATTGTCAAATGAAATTTCACCCAACACTTGTCTTTCTTCTATTAAATCAACCTTACTTTTTAGTTTGGTTCTTTGCTCTTTGTATGATTTTAACTCATTCCTATTATCTTTTGTTGAAGTTTTGAACATAAGCAATAACTGCTTAGTTAATAAGGGGATTAAACCCTTATTAACCTGCAATTCACTTAACATTTGTTCAAACCTACTATGTATATTACTTCTTGCTGTGTTTTGTTGACATTTAGCAGTATTACACTTATAGTAGTGATAAATTTTCCCATTTGGTTTTGTTACTTTATAACCTGTGTAGGATTTCTTACAAAGATTGCACTTTAAGGTATAAGTTAAAGGTCTATCTATATGGTCTTTACTAACGGAATAGTTGTTGTTATTTGAAGATAATATTTCATCTACTTTTAAGAAAATTTCTTCAGATACTATTTTAGGATGCTTCCCATTTACTACTTTTCCATTAAGTAAGGTATTTACAAGTTTGCCACAATAAAACGGGTTTTTGTAAATTTTGGATAGTTTTTGTTTCCATATAGTATAACCTTGATTTTTTAATTTTCTAAGTATCTTTTCGTTAGAGTACCTATACTTGAATTTTAACATAAATGCTTTTTTTATAAGTTTAGCATCTTCAGTTAGCTCAAGTGTAAATTTATTCACCTTCTTATATCCAAACGGAGGTTTTCCGCACCAATACCCATCATTTAACCTTGATTTAGATCCTTTTATTGATTCTTTTGCTCTATCTTGATTGTCTTGGTTTGCAAATAATAATTGTATACCAAACATTAAATCATCTTTACTATTTCTTTTTAAGCCTGAACTTGAATTAGACATTGGGATAACTATTATACCTTTCTTTTTTAATTCTGATGTCAAAGCAATAGCATCTAAACCTGTTCTCGAAAATCTCTTTTCATTATAAACTAACAAGTATGAAACCTTTGGATTTATCCTTGTTAGTTCTTTAATCATTTTACTAAATTCTTTTCTTGAATCAGTTTTTGCACTTTCATATGTGCCTCCGTATTCTTTTACAATATTAAGACCATATTTTTTTGCAAACTTCCTAATTTCTACTGCTTGGTTATTTAAACTATTATTATCTACTTGTTCCTTACTTGAAACTCTTGTATAGATTACTGCATTATTTGTTATTTCTGAATTGGGATTTTTTGTCTTTCTGCCAAACCCATCAAACTTATTATTTGTTTTCATTTTCAATTATTTTTAATGTTAATAAACTTAGCTCATAAATAGAGTTGATGATGGCATTAGCCTCTTCATCACTCATTCCTTCATTTTGGAAATGTTCTCTAATATCATTTGGTGTTAATTTTTCATATTCGTCCAATTGTTAGTGTAATGCAGTCGAAATCCCCAAATTTTGAGGTGAATGTTCTGTATTAGATAATTTGATACTTGTAGCATCTTATTGATTGTTTAATTCTTCTCTTGACATCTTAATTACTTTACCGTGTCTTATCTTTATGGTAATATCTTGAAAATCAGATTTAGTTATTGCCTTAGCGACTATTACATTATCATCTTTATGTAAGCAGTTGAATTTGGTTATTTCTCCATTTTGTTTTGTGAAAGAGCCTTCAACTACTTCGCTTTTTCTTGTTTCTTCTAAAAATGTAAGTTCTTTATCGGAAATAAACCCATTAAGTTCTTTAAACCCTGTTGTAAGAAACTCAGCAAATATGTCGCTGAATGAGATGTAGAGGTGTGTTTCATTTAGCATATCTGCAATACTATTATCATATTTTTTCATTTCAGAATACCAAGGCATTACAGTCCTTTCTCTGTCATTGAAAATTAGTATACCCGCTTCTTTTCGGTGTAAAACCGATACAAGAAGTATAAATTCAAGTGAGTTAAGGTTATAACCCATTTCTTTATACATACCATTCATACCGTGAATTTCAATGTAATTCATAAATTCATCAATTTTTTCCTTAGGCTCTTCCTTTGCTATTAACTCATCTCTGAGTTTTTCAAACCACAATTCTTTATTTTCGTCTACATTGCTAAGTGTAAAATTGTCTACTATTAAGGCTTTTACTCTTTGGATGTCAGGAATTGAAAAGCCAAAGTTTCTCATTACTTGAATAGTGCGTAGCCAAAATAAATCGCTAATTGAAAACTTAGAAGTTGTTTTACTTGCTTTGTTTATATCAAACAATAATCCCTTTTCTCTCCAATGCAATAAATTACGGGATGAAATGTTGAGGTGTTTAGCAGTATAATCTTTGTTTTGTATAAGGGGTAGTATTTTATCAAAGTCCCCATTCTTGAATGAATTATTCAATTCTTCTTCTAATTGTTTGCTGTATTCCATTTTAATTTGTTTTAATACATAATAATGGGACAAAAGTAAACATATAATTTGTATTAACAAGAATGTAAACATAATTTTGTATATTTGTACTTAATAACTAACATTAAAACAACTGATATGGAAAATATTTGCCCTTATACAAAGCAGTCATTCAATCCTAAGAGGAGTAACCAAAAATTTATTACTCCAATGGCGAGAATAGCATACCATAATAGTATTGCTAAAAATGAAAGAAATCATAAGTTACCCACTATAAAAGTGTTAAAAAACAACTATAACATACTTGAATCATTGCTCAAAAACAGTGATTTTGTGATTAAGTCGGAGGAATTTTTGAAAGGTGCGGGATTTAACTTTAATCAAATGACATCCTTTATAGCACAAGATGGAGTGAAAACCGCAGTCATTTTTGATTTAGGTTATCAAAGAACTCCCAAAGGGAACTATAAAATTGTCAACTGTGGATAAAGCACTTGACTTAATTATTGAGAGCAGTTATTCTCAAATGCCCAATCATATAGTAGAAAGTAATAATGCCTTCCCAACCTTTTTGAGGTATGCTGCTTACGGAATTTCTGCATATGGGCTTTATAGGGTAATAAAACATTTTATAGATGAAAAGTAAAGATTATCAAATGGAATTATTTGACAGCATTCTTAAAAGTAAACCAATAAAGTATGTGTTGTACGGTATCAGTGCAATAGCATTGATATATGTAGGAGGTATTGTGATGAAGGTAGTAGGTAATACTGCTAATTCGTACAAGTTTATGTCTAATGCTTTAAAACAATGAAAGTAGCCTTATACAATAGAGTATCTACCGTAAAGCAGACAACAGAAAACCAAAAGATAAGGTTGGAGGAATTTGCCAAGTCTAAGGGTTGGGAGTACGTAATTTTTGAAGAGGTGGAAAGTAGCAGAAAAACACGCCCCATCAAACAGAAACTATTAGTACTACTCCGTAAAGGTATTTATGATGCTGTAGTGGTTTACAAATTAGATCGTTGGGCAAGAAGTTCTACCGAGTTGATATTGGAAACAAAAGAACTAATTGATAAAGGAGTTGCCTTTATCTCATATTCCGATAACTTGGATTTCTCTACTGCAAGTGGAAAACTACATTTTCATATCCTTTCGGCTTTTGCTGAATTTGAAAGAGCATTGATTAGTGAGAGAACTAAGGAAGGATTGAGAAGAGTGAAGCTGCAAGGAAAACAACTCGGACGACCAAAAGGAAGTAAGGATAAGGTAAAAAGAAGCAATAAAGCCTATATTATGCGTGAACTAAAAAAACGCAAACAAGCAGATGAAGAAAAGGGTGTTTTCCTACCTACATCCGATTACATCAAATAATACCCCACCAAACAATTATTTTTCAAAATTCAGTCTTTTTTATACTGAAACCCCCCTTGTTTTTAAGTATTCAAACAATCGAACCTTTTTTTGCACCCATTTTTCTATTTTTGGGCTTATGTCAACTAAAGAAGCCACAGCACGATTACAAATAAATAAGTTATTAGAAGAAGCCGGTTGGGTATTAGACCCTACCAATCCTAATTGCAATGTTCAAGTTGAGAGTAATACCTCTATTACCTCTACTGAAATTGATGAATTTGGTGATAACTTTGAGAATGTTTCTAAGGGATTTATTGACTACCTACTACTTGATGAACAAGGAAGACCTCTTATAGTATTAGAAGCAAAGAGTGGAGATAAAGACCCATTGATTGGAAAAGAACAAGCAAGGGCTTATGCCAAAGGACAAAATGTAAACTATGCCATTCTCTCAAATGGTTATCTGCATTACTTTTGGAATATAGACGAAGGAAACCCTCAATCAATTACCAAGTTTCCAACCCAAGAATCGCTTACACATCAAAATAAGTTTGTTCCAATAAAAGATAATCTGCAAAAAGAAGTAGTTGAAGAGGATTACATTGCAATTACTCAAAATAGTAAGTACCTCCAAAATCCTGAATGGAAGGATGAAAGTAAAAGAGGAAATTTTATACTTAAAAACAAATTACGCTTTTTACGACCTTATCAGATTGATGCCATAAAATCGGTACAACAGTCGGTTGCTGATGGAAACGAACGATTCTTGTTTGAAATGGCGACCGGCACCGGTAAGACATTAACCTCAGCCGCTATCATTAAATTATTCTTGCGTTCGGGAAATGCTAAAAGAGTATTGTTTTTAGTAGATAGATTGGAATTAGAAGAACAAGCAAGAGAAGCATTTAATGACTACTTAAAAACCGACTACACTACTGTTGTTTATAAGGAGAATCGTGATAATTGGAGAAGAGCCGAGATTATGGTTACTACCGTTCAATCTTTAATGGTAAACAACAAATACAGAAGTATATTCAGTCCAACAGATTTTGATTTAGTTATTTCTGATGAGGCACATAGAAGCATTGGTGGGAATAGTAGAGCCGTTTTTGAATACTTTATCGGGTATAAATTAGGATTAACTGCCACTCCAAAAGACTATTTAAAGAAGTTTGATGGTAGTAAAAGTAAAGACCCAAGAGAGGCAGAGAGAAGGTTGATGTTAGATACTTATGAAACCTTTGGATGTATGAGTGGGCAGCCTACTTACAGATATTCTTTATTGGATGGAGTGCAAGATGGTTTTCTAATCAACCCAACTGTAATTGATGCACGAACTGACATTACTACCGATTTGCTATCGGAAGAAGGGTATTCCGCAATGGCATTTAATGAAGATGGTGAAGAGGAAGAAGTAGCCTACAAACAAAGGGATTTTGAAAGGAAGTTCTTTTCGGATGAAACAAATAGAGTACTTTGTAAGACCTTATTGGAAAATGCTATGATTGACCCAATCAGTAAAGAGATTGGTAAGACATTGGTATTTTGTGTTAGTCAAAAACACGCCTCAAAAATCACACAGATACTTAATGAGATGGCTCACGCTATGTTTCCTAAGATGTATAATTCTGACTTTGCTATGCAAGTAACCTCTTGGGTGCCGGATGCTCAACAGATGACACTCAATTTCAGAGAGAATATTCTCGGTGGAAAA
>Ga0233426_10003606_pt1 | contig 12105 bp, 3 predicted proteins | sample SI_118_April2016_6_FD_179875 | JGI IMG/M metagenome (GOLD analysis project Ga0233426, IMG submission 179875) | Seawater microbial communities from Saanich Inlet, British Columbia, Canada - SI_118_April2016_10_MG | ecosystem: Environmental > Aquatic > Marine > Inlet | place: Canada: British... | reverse complement strand
TTCTCGCAACAGACCAGACACATCCAATTGCCCAACCATCGCTTGGTGGTTGATCAAGTTCAATACATGTGTTTTACCTCTTAGTTCTGCAAGGGAGGTATATCCGATAGAGGCTAAAATTTCTCTTACCTCGTGTCCTAAATTGATAAAATACTGCGCTAAGGCTCTAGGGTCTCCTTCGTATAATTCAGGGTTTGTTGTCAATCCTGCAGGGCATTTAACATTACAGTTTTTTGCCATTACACATTTTAACATCATCAGCGCCGTCGTACCAAATTCAAAGGAGTCTCCTCCCATAATGGCAGATTTTATAACGTCTAATCCTGTTTGGTGTGCATTTGAACAACGCAATACCACCTTGTCACGCAATCCGTTTTCACTCAATGCTTGGTGTACTTCTGAAATTCCTATTTCAGCAATACGCCCTGCATTTTTCAAACTTGTTACTTGCGCAGCACCAGTACCACCGGTATTTCCAGCAATATTGATTACATCGGCTCCTGCCTTTGCAACTCCCACTGCGATGGTTCCTATTCCTTCAGATGAAACAAGTTTTACGATGACCTTGACACGTGCACATTTGGCATCGTGAATCAATTGCGCTAAATCTTCAATCGAGTAAGTATCGTGATGTGGAGGAGGCGATACCAATTCCACTCCAGGAGTTCCACTTCGAGCAGCTGCAATTTCTACATTTACTTTTTTAGATGGCAACTGTCCCCCTTCACCAGGTTTAGCACCTTGGGCTATTTTGATTTCAATTTCTTCTAAGGAAGGGTCAGCAACATATCCTGCCCATACACCAAAACGACCTGAAGCAAATTGCTTGATTTTACTCGCTTTGATAGAGTTGTAACGGTAAGATTGTTCTCCTCCTTCTCCTGAATTACTCAATGCACCCGCAATATTAGCTCCGTGTGCAACTGCTTGATGGGCTTTGGCAACCAAGGCTCCGTGACTCATAGCCCCCGAAGAAAAAGTAGCTGTTATTTTATGTGCAGGTTCCACTTTATCTACTGAAATAGCTTTGTTTTCAGTGTGTAATAATTCAAGGAATTTTACTGCGTTACCTGAAGCTAGTACTTGTAAAGTGTTGTTTTTTATTTTAGCGTCAACCTCAGATCCAAATTTTTCATGCAATGCATGTGCCAATGGACTGTAGGCTTCATTCTCAAGAGTGATGCTATACGTGTTATCTGTTTTGGCAATTAGCAATCCTTGTACTGAAATTGAAATATTACCAACCGTACTGTATTTGTCTAATAATAGTGCAAAGTCTTCTTTGCTTGTTGCTTTTACAGCGTCAAAAGGAAGCTCTAACACATCTCGTATCGCTGAGGGACGACTGTCTCTTTCCTTGTACACTTCTTTTACAAAGTTTCTATAGGCTGCAGTAATAATATGTTTGTCTAGCTGTTCAGGGCTTCTCTTCTCTAATCCCAATAATTTAAACCCTGGGTCGTTGGGAGTCAACTCTTCACTGATTGCTGTGTTTTGAACAGGGTTGTCTGTGTAGGTAAAATCTTCTTCGGTCATTTTTACGAATTCCCTCACTGCGGTAGCTCCGTAAGAGTGTCCAGACCCTTCAGCTCTTTCTTTAAATAATCCTAGCAATGGGATGTCTGCTTCTCCTTGTACCTCCAGTGCTTTTCCATGCCATTCTGTGGCACTATCCGCAATTTGAGTATAAGAAGACCCTCCGATAGGAGAGTGAACGTTTGGAAAGACAGCTTTTAAGTACGGGTCTTTAGTATCTAAAAAATTAGATTCAAAAAACTCGCCACCGATATAACTTTCTGCAGTACACAGTCCAAATTTACCCATGGTTTTCATCAAGGCCTTTTCAATGGCTTTTTGATAATAGTTGAGTTTCGAAAGGACATCTTCCTTGTCCTGTGTCAATTCTAAAATCCTACTGTATACTGTTATTGGGCATACTGCAGAAGCACCAAAACCTAAAATACAGGCGGTATCGTGCGTGCTTACTGCTTGTCCTGTTTCTGCAATGATACTCGTAAAGAAACGCATACCTGTTGCAATCAATCGTTGGTTGACAGCAGAGACCAATAAGATTACTGGAATTGCTGCTTTTTCCTTGCTTATATTTTTGTCGGTCAACACGATTACATCTGTTCCTGACTTTACCAATGCTTCTACTTCATCACAAACACTGTTAACAGCAGCTTTGATGATTTCGTGATTGTTGTCAATGTCATTCGTGTCAATCGAATACAGTCCATCTACAGTAGCCACTTTAAGCGCTGTACTGTTATGGATTTGAAGTAATTGTTGTGGTTGCAAGATAGGAGACTCTATGACGAGTTGCTTGGTGGATCCGTCACTGAAATTAGGTTTTCTTCCCAATACAACACGAAGCGTCATACCGTCAGCCTCACGGATACTGTCCAAAGGAGGGTTGGTTACTTGTGCAAATCTTTGTGAAAAATAACGTGACATTCCTCCTTCATGCGGTTCCAATGCATTTGGAGCTACACCAAATCCCATGGCAGAAATTTTTTCTTTACCGTCTTGAAGCATCGGATCCAAAAAGAATTTAAAACTCTCTTGGTTCATCGAGTAGGCAACATGTCTTGCAGATGTACCTATGTTTTCTGGAATTGTATAGTCAAAAATATCAACAGAAGGCAAACTTTTTAAAGCGATTACAGATTTTTGTAACAAGCTGGTGTAGTTTTTTTTCTCAGATAATTTTGTGAGGATATTTTTAGAGGTCAAGAGTTGTTTTTTCTCATGATCGTAGACGACCATACCACCGGCATCTATTCGCCCTCTATCTAGTACGTGTTCGGGTTTGAAATCAATCTGACCTGCCTCACTCATGACGGCATAATAGTCATGTGTTTCAATGGTTCTCAAAGGTCTTAAACCGAGTCTGTCAAGTCTTGCTCCAATTTTTTTACCGTCAAAAAAGATCAAGGCTGCGGGCCCGTCATTTTTTTCTTCGTAAAGTGAAAAGTAAGAGAGCATGTCTCTTACATCTCCTTTGTATTTGTTGTCATTTTCCCAAGCTGGTGGCATCATTGCCAATACAGCTTCCACGATGTCCATCTTGTCCTCGTTGATACGACGGGCCAATGTTTGGTCCAAACGAGCAGAATCTGATTGTCCTTCTGGGAATAATACAGTTTTGTTTTTTGATTTAGCGATTGCATCTTCGCTCAATCTATTTTTCTTATCGGTATTCAGCTCTCCGTTGTGGGCCATTCTCCTAAAAGGTTGGGCAAACATTGGGTTGGGTGCTGTGTTTGTCGAAAATCTAGTGTGAAAAAATAGGGAATGTACCTTGTGTTCCGGATTTGTCAAGTCTTTGAAGTAGGGAAATACCTCAAAACTATTTAAGCGTCCCTTGTATACTTGAGTTTCAGAACTCATAGAAAGCGGATACAGTCCCTTTAATTCAGGCTTTGTAAAAGCTGGTTTTTCTATATCTAGTAAGGCTTTGTTGATGACTGTATCGAATTGTTCTTGGTTTTCAATACCAAAAGGCATTGAAAAAACTACTTGGCGAATCGCGAGTTGTGCTTTTTGAGACGCTTCGTTTACAGCTTCTTTGTTGACCTCAACATCTCTCCATAAAAGTACAGGAATGGTATGCTTTCGAAAAATCTCTTTGATTAGTTTCTCAGCATTTTTATGTTCTGAAGTATCGATAGGGTAGAAAAAATTGGCAACTCCAAATTCTCCTTTGTTAAGAGTTGGGTTACCAGTTAAGATACGATAGAAGTTTTCTGAAATATCAAAATTTACACCAGCACCATCTCCAATTCCCTCTGCACTCATCCCTCCTCTATGAGGTATTTTACACAAAGCTTGGTGTGTTAGTTGTAGTATTTCGTGTGTTTGTTCAGAGGATTTGTTTGTGATAAACCCCACTCCACAGTTGGAGTAATCTAAATCTGGATTGTATAGTTGTCTCATATCGTACTCAGCATTATTCAGTTTTTTTCACTAAATCGGAAAATGCAAAAATACATAAAGATTTATGTTAATTTATGCACTTTAAAATTATTACGGATATCATTATTATCACTCTTTAGATTGATTAAATTTTAAATTTAACGACAAATATTGTCAAATTAACATAAGATGCCGTTCAATGAAATGAATTAGGGTAATATACTTTAGGTATGAGTTAATAATTCACATTTTTAAAATGTAAAAAGCGAAAATTCACATAAAAGAATCCTTTTTTTTGAGGATGAGTTTATCGGTGTTTACAAAAAAGAGCACCCTGTACAGGGTGCTCTTTTGTTGGGTGAAAAGGTGGTTCGGTGTTTAATCGTTGAGTGTCACCAAGTCACCATCTGCGTTTTTTGTAGGTAAGTCTGATTTGCCCATCAGAAAAATATCAACTCTCCTTGCTGCTTCTCTTCCTTCTGAGATGGCCCAAACGATCAAAGATTGTCCTCTGCGCATATCTCCAGCAGTGAATATGTTTGGGATGTTTGTCTGGTATTTTCCATAGGTAGCTTTGTAGTTTGTGCGTGCGTCTATTTCAATTCCTAATTGTTTGGCAAGTGACTTTTCTGGTCCTGTGAACCCTAAGGCCAAAAGGGCTAATTCACAAGGCCACGTTTTTTCAGTTCCTTCAATTTCTATCAGTTGTGGTCGTTGTCCAGGAACCATTTTCCATTCGACGTTTACTGTTTTTAAAGCTGTCAGTTTTCCTTCGCTATCTTTTACAAATTCTTTGGTATTGATCAGCCAGTTGCGTTCGCAACCCTCTTTATGTGATGAGGATGTCTTTATTTGGAGAGGCCAATAAGGCCAGGGGGTTGATGCCGATCTATGTCCTGGTGGCTTCGGCATGATTTCAAAATTAGTAACTGTGCTTGCTCCTTGTCTGTTGGAAGTACCGACACAGTCAGAACCTGTATCACCACCCCCAATTACAATCACATTTTTACCTGTTGCAAGGACTTGCTCTTTGATTTTTTCTCCAAAAACAACCTTTGTCTGCTGCGTCAGGAAATCCATGGCTTGTACGACACCATCTGCATCGATTCCTGGAGTCGGTAGGCTTCTCTTTTCAGTAGCTCCTCCGCATAAAACGACAGCGTCAAAAGCCTTTAGGTCTTCTACCTTGTAGTTGACTCCCACATTTACATTTACTTTGAATTCAATTCCTTCAGCCTCTAAAATAGCTACACGACGATCGATGATGCCTTTTTCCATTTTAAAATTAGGGATTCCATAGCGCAATAGTCCACCGATAGCATTGTCTCTTTCAAAAACAGTCACAGTATGTCCAGCTCTGTTGAGTTGTTGTGCTGTAGCAAGTCCAGCAGGTCCTGAACCTACTACGGCTATTGTTTTTCCTGTTCTTACTTTTGGGGGTTGAGGTTTGATCCATCCTTCTTTAAAAGCGCGTTCTACTATGTTTTTTTCTATGTTTTCAATAGAAATTGGTTCCTCGATAAGTCCTAGAACACATGCTTTCTCACAGGGGGCCGGGCACAAGCGTCCTGTAAATTCAGGAAAGTTGTTTGTTGAGTGTAAAATCCAGGATGCCTTTTGCCATTCTTCTTGATGTACCATATGGTTGAAATCAGGTATTAGATTTCCCAAGGGGCAACCACTGTGACAAAAAGGGATACCACAATCCATACATCGTGAGCCTTGTTCTTTTAGCTCTGTTTCATTCAATGCTACTGTAAACTCTTTGTAGTTGTTTACGCGCTCCTCTACAGAAGTGTATTGTTCATCTTTTCTTTCGAATTCTTTAAAACCTGTTACTTTTCCCATGATGCTATGCTATTGTTAGTTCTTCAACCATTATTTCTCCTTTTGCCAACCGTGCCAGTGCTTTTTTGTATTCTATCGGCATTATTCTTACGAAATCATTCAAATTATGTTCCCAATTTGCAAGTATTTCTCTTCCTCTGTTACTTTCAGTGTACAGTACGTGTTTTTCAATCATTGCTTTTAAATCAGCAGCGTGTTCTTCCGTGATATCTTCAAACTCAATGGTTTCTTCATTGCACAATCCGTTTGTGAATTTGTTCTTAGGGTCGTAGATGTATGCGATTCCACCACTCATACCAGCAGCAAAATTTCTTCCTGTTTTTCCTAGGACCACTACTTTACCACCTGTCATATATTCGCAACAATGATCTCCAACTCCTTCTACTACAGTTGTGGCTCCAGAATTTCGGACTGCAAAACGTTCTCCTGCAATTCCATTGATATAGGCTTCACCTGCAACAGCGCCAAATAGACATACATTACCAGCGATGATATTGTCTTCTGCGACAAAGTCGGCTGTGGCGGGTTTTTTAACGATTAGTTTGGCTCCAGAGAGTCCTTTTCCTAAGTAGTCATTGGTGTTTCCGTCAACGGTAAAAGTCAGCCCGTGTGCGCCAAAAGCACCTAAACTTTGACCTGCAGACCCTGTAAAGTTGATGTTTAGCGTGTCTTCAGGCAATCCTAGATGTCCGTAAATTTTAGAGATTTCATTACTGACAATAGCGCCTACAGAACGATTGGTATTGAAGATTGGATAATTTAGTGTCATTTGCTCTTTTCTGTACAAAGCACGATGTGAGTCTTTTAGTATTTGAAAATCAATCACATTTTCTAATCCGTGGTTTTGTTTTTCGGTATTTCGAACAGGCATTTCACTGTATTGTGCGGGTCTGTGAAGAATTGCCGATAGATCTAGTCCTTTTGCTTTGTAGTGTGTAATGGCTTTGTTGGCGTTGATTTTATGCGTTTGTCCCACCATTTCTTCCAATGTTCTAAATCCAAGTTCGGCCATGATACTTCTCAATTCTTCTGCGATATAGTAAAAGAAATTGATGACGTGTTCTGGGGTTCCCTTAAAATTTGCACGCAGTTTTTTGTCTTGGGTTGCAATCCCGACAGGACAGGTGTTTAAATGACATTTACGCATCATGATACATCCTGAGGCAACGAGTGGAGCGGTTGCAAATCCAAATTCCTCAGCTCCTAACAAGGCAGCAATGGCAACATCACGACCTGTTTTCAATTGTCCATCACATTCAACGACAATTCTACTTCTCAAATTGTTTAACACCAATGTTTGTTGTGCTTCTGCCAATCCTAGTTCCCATGGTAGACCTGCGTGTTTTAAGGAAGTCAATGGAGAGGCTCCTGTACCTCCATCGTATCCTGAGATCAATACAACATCTGCTTTTGCTTTTGAAACTCCTGCTGCGATGGTTCCTACGCCAACTTCCGATACTAATTTCACATTGATTCTCGCTTCTCGGTTCGCGTTTTTAAGATCGTAAATTAATTGAGCCAAATCCTCAATAGAATATATATCGTGGTGGGGTGGGGGTGATATCAACCCCACAAACGGTGTTGAGTTCCTGGCTGCTGCAATCCAAGGCAATACTTTTTCACCAGGGAGTTGTCCACCTTCTCCAGGTTTAGCGCCCTGGGCCATTTTTATTTGTATTTCTTTTGCGCTAGAGAGATAGTGTGAGGTCACTCCAAATCTACCCGAAGCCACTTGTTTGATGGCTGAATTTCTACTGTCGCCATTGACGCTTGGTTGGAAACGTTTTCTGTCTTCACCTCCCTCTCCAGAATTTGATTTTCCACCAATTCTGTTCATAGCGATGGCTAAGTTTTCATGCGCTTCTCTTGATATAGAACCGTAAGACATGGCTCCTGTTTTAAAACGTTTCACAATGTCCGTCCAAGGTTCTACTTCTTCCAATGGTATTGGATCTAAGTTGTCAAACTCAAACAAACCTCTTATAGTCATAAGGTTTTCGGATTGTTCATTGATGGCTTTTGCATAGGTGTCATAACTTTTTTGGTCACTCAATCGTACTGCTTGTTGTAATTTAGCAACGGTAGTAGGATTGAACATATGTCTTTCGCCATTTCGTCTCCATCTGTAGTCTCCTCCGATGTTCAAACCCAAACGGTTTTTTATCAATGTATCTGGATAGGCGTATTTGTATCTCTCTGTGATCTCTTTTTCGATTTCATACAGTCCTATACCTTCAATTCTTGAAGTAGTGTATGGAAAGTACTTTTCGACAAACTGAGAGTTGAAACCGACAATTTCAAATATTTGAGAACCTCTATAGGAATGCAATGTTGAGATTCCAATTTTGTTCATGACTTTTAGGATTCCTTTTCCAATAGCCTTGTTAAAGTTTTTAACGGCTTGCTCTTCATTCATATCAGTAATGAATCCTTCCTGTACTTGTTTTCGAATGATTTCATTGACCATATATGGGTTTATGGCACTAGCGCCATACCCAAATAAGGTAGCGAAATGATGTGGTTCACGAGGCTCCGCAGATTCAATAACAATATCAAAGTAAGAGCGTTTCCTCAAACGGTTCATTTGATGGTTTACATACGAGCAGGCGAGCAAAGATGGGATAGGAGCCATTTCTTTGTTGACACCTCTGTCTGAAAGTATAATGATATTTGTCTTTCTGTCCAGTGCCTTGGTTATTTGTACAATGATATTGTCAAGTGCATCCTCAAGACCATTGAGCCCTTTTTCTTTAGGGTAGAGTATTTCAATAGTTTCACTTTTAAAATCTCCGACATTGATATTTCTAATTTTTTCTAAATCATTATTTGAAATAACAGGGTTTTGAATTCTCAATTTTTTACATTGTCGTTCCGTGATGCTAAAGATGTTTCTGTCTTTTCCTAAAGCCAAACTAATATCAGTGACAATTTCTTCTCGGATTCCATCCAATGGTGGATTGGTTACTTGTGCGAATAGCTGTTTGAAGTAGTTGGAGATCAGTTGTGGCCTGTCTGACAATACTGCCAAAGGAGTATCGATACCCATAGAGCCTAGTGCTTCTTTACCTGCAATGGCCATTGGTGTAATCACCTCTTGAATGTCTTCAATCGTATAGTTAAACAAACGAGATCTTGTTTGTATATCAGTAGCTTCGATAGGGCAGGATTCTTTTGTGTCTGGTACATCTTTCAAGTACATTCTAGTTTTGTCTAGCCATTCTTTATAAGGTCGTTCAGAGACAATTTTTGACTTTATTTCTTCGTCATTGATGATACGTCCTTCGTTCATATCAACTAAAAACATCTTACCTGGTTCTAAACGTCCGTGAATTTCAACATCTTGTGGTGCTACATGTACAACACCAATTTCTGATGCCATGATAAGTTTTCCACTTTTTGTAACGGTATATCTTGAAGGTCTCAGTCCGTTTCTATCCAACAAAGCACCTATATAGTCTCCATCAGTAAAAGGAACAGATGCCGGGCCATCCCAAGGTTCCATGAGGCAAGCGTTGTATTCGTAGAAAGCCTTTCGGTCTTCAGACATGGTTTCATGTTTTTCCCATGCCTCTGGAATCATCATCATCATGACCTCTGGCAATGATCTTCCTGTATGTGTCAATAATTCAACAACCATATCCATTGAGGCAGAGTCAGACTTTCCGGGGAGTATGATAGGGAATAATTTTTCTATCTGTGGTCCAAAAACATCACTTTTCATAATTTCTTCACGAACACGCATACGACTTACATTACCGCGAAGTGTATTTATTTCTCCATTCTGACACATGTATCGGAAGGGTTGAGCTAGTTCCCAAGCGGGCATGGTGTTGGTCGAAAAGCGTTGGTGTACCAAAGCCAATCTAGTTAAGAAGTCAGGCTCCATTAAGTCCTTGTAGTAGGGGCCAATGTCTTCGGGCATGATGATACCCTTGTAAATTAATGTGGTATTGGATAGACTAGGTACATAAAAATAGGAGCTTTCAGACATTTTTGAATTGCTGATAGTGTGCTCTGTAATTTTACGGGCAGCATACAGTTTAGCCTTGAACGTAGTTGCATCTATGTCTGCTGGTTTTCCAATAAAAATTTGCTCAATGTTTGGTTCAGATGCCAAGGCAATTTCTCCAAGTTGAGAAGAGTCAACTGGTACATCTCTCCAGCCGAGAATTTCAAGGTTCTGTGCGTTTATTTCTTTTTCAAAAGTTTGCTTACAAAAATTGTATTGGTTTTTGTTTTTTGGCAAGAAGACCATACCTACTGCATAGTTTCTTTGTGTCGGAAGTTTGAATTCACAAACGCGTTTGAAGTAGTCGTGTGGTATGTCGATCAATAGACCTGCTCCGTCTCCTGTTTTACCATCGGAACTAACACCCCCTCTATGTTCAAGTTTTACCAGTATTTCAAGGGCATCGTGAATGATTTGGTTGGTTTTTTCTCCTTTTAGATTACAAATAAATCCTGCACCGCAATTTTCGTGTTCAAATTCTTTTGAATAAAGTCCTTTTTTTTCTGTCATAACGCTGTTAATAAGATGTAAAATTACGGATTTTTCAAGATAAATGCCAATTTGATAATTTGTATCTGTTAATTGTAAAATTTATTTAATGATATTGTAATTAATATCAGTATATATTATTTAAAGTATAATTATTGTTGGTATAATTGATTGTCTTCTATTATTGTGCTTTGCACGCTCGTAGTTTATATTTCTTCTAAATAAAAAAAGGTCTTATAGCGCTGTGCTATAAGACCTTAATTAGAATATAAGTAGTAAAAATACTGTCTAGTGATCGTTTAATCTATAATCAGGGTATGCGTTCATTCCATGTTCATGGTTGTCCAATCCTTCAACTTCTTCTTTTTCAGAAGCTCTAAGTCCTATTGTTTTCTTCAATGTGAATAAGATGATAAAAGAAGTTGTCAAACAGAAAGCACCAACGATAGCAACTCCTGTCAATTGTGTTAAAAATTGATCTAAGCTTGCCATGGCTCCAAAGATACCAACAGCTAATGTTCCCCAGATACCACAGATCAAGTGAACTGCAACAGCTCCAACAGGATCGTCCAATCTCAATTTATCAACTAATGCAACTGCCAATACGATGATCACACCAGCGATAGCACCGATAATGATAGCGTCGTCTGGACTCATTTGATCCGCACCAGCAGTAATTCCTACCAATCCACCCAAGATTCCGTTTAGGAACATAGTCAAATCGTAGTTTTTGTACAGGATTTGAGAGAAGATAAAAGCACCAACTCCACCTGCAGCAGCAGCCAAACATGTAGTTACTAATGTCAATGATGTCAATGTTGGGTCTGCAGATAGTACAGAACCACCGTTGAATCCAAACCATCCTAACCATAAGATCAATACACCTGCTGTTGCCAAAGGAATGTTGTGACCAGCGATTACTTTAGGGTTTCCGTTTTCGTCAAATTTACCGATACGAGCACCTAACAACCAGATAGCGATCAAAGCAGCCCATCCACCTACACCGTGTACCAATGTAGAACCTGCAAAATCATAGAATCCCATTGCGTCAAGGAATCCACCTCCCCATTTCCATGCACCTACGATTGGGTATACCAATCCTACGTATAGCACTGTAAATGCCATAAATGCAGTCAATTTTATTCTTTCTGCTACTGCTCCAGAAACGATAGTTGCAGCAGTGGCAGCAAACATTCCTTGAAACAAGAAGTCAGTCCACCATGTGTAACCTCCGCTTGCGTATTCAGGTGTCATACCATTTGCGGGTGCATCGATTCCGAATCCTGCAAATTTTAAAAATCCTGCGTCTCCATCTTCGAAACCAGGGTACATCAAGTTGAAACCTCCGATGTAGTACAATAGCAATCCAACACAGATGATGAATACGTTTTTAAATAAAATATTAATTGTGTTTTTTTGTCTTGTCAATCCGATTTCTAAAAATGAGAAACCTAAGTGCATGAAAAATACCAATGCTGTACATAGCATCATCCATACGTTATTCGCTGTAAATAAACCTGCGTCCATAATTTTTTGTTCTTTCTTTGTGTGTTATTTTAAAGTGTCTTCTCCTTGTTCTCCTGTACGGATTCTGTATGCGCTTTCTATGTTAGAAACGAATATCTTACCATCTCCTATTTCTCCTGTTGCAGAGGCTTTTAAAATAGCTTGTACTGTAACTTCTTCAAAGTCGTCGTTTACTACGATAGACAATTGTCTTCTCTGAATGTCAGAAGTGCTGTAGGCAACCCCTCTGTATACATGCCCTTTTTTTTCGTTTCCTTGTCCAGTCACATCCCAGTAAGAGAAGAAATATACATTTACTTCTTGCAAGGCTTTCT
>Ga0233426_10003605_pt1 | contig 12106 bp, 11 predicted proteins | sample SI_118_April2016_6_FD_179875 | JGI IMG/M metagenome (GOLD analysis project Ga0233426, IMG submission 179875) | Seawater microbial communities from Saanich Inlet, British Columbia, Canada - SI_118_April2016_10_MG | ecosystem: Environmental > Aquatic > Marine > Inlet | place: Canada: British... | reverse complement strand
GGTTTTTGATTATCTGGTGCGGAAGATCGGCTTGAGGATATTTATAAAGCCAGTAAGAGGAGTAGAGTAACCATTCAATCATTAGTACCAGAGACTCCAGACAAATTTGATGGCCACATTCAATCCCGCATAAAGATTGCTGTTAAAGGACAATATTATGAAATAGTAGACTTTTTGGGAGCAGTTTCAGGTATCCAACACGTTGTAAATTCAAATCATTTTGTTTTGAAAGCTGCATCTCAAGCTGGGCAACAGCTTGTCGATGATGTGTTGGTTATGGATTTTACTGTTCATGTCTACAGGTATAAATAGAGATGAGCACACCATTATTTAATGCAAAAAAGCCGTGTTCTAGATCATATTATGTCTGCATTAGAAGAGGAATGTTTTCATGCGTCTTGATGACCGTTTTTTGTATAGTAGGTTGCAGCTCAGAGCGAGATATACAAACCTATATTAGAGAAGTGAAATTAAGACATCCGGTGCCAATCAAGCCGCTCCCAAAGGATTTATTGAAAAACTCGAAGGTTTACCCAAACGTTGATGGCATGAGGAACCCATTTAAACCAGTTGAGCACCAAAGTCATCGAGATAGCTCACGCAGGAATAAGCATCAGCTAGAAAGCTTCCCACTCGACTCATTAGAATTTGTGGGGACTATTGTTTTGAATCAAATCAAATGGGCGCTGATAAAAATGCCAAGTGGAATTATAGCTCGGGCTAAAACAGGAGATTATTTGGGCACACATCATGGGGAATTAAGCCATATAGAAACACGTTCAGTAGAAATAGTAGAGCGCATTAAAATAAGTGGAAATTGGGAAACTAAAGCCGTTGTGTTACATCTTAGCTCGTAGGAATTACGCAAAACTACATGGTAGGGGCAAAAATGGTTTCCAATGAGGGAGCTTAGATTAACTAAAAGGCTTTATTGAACACCATTTTTAACGAAGAGATTCCGGTTTTGCGTAAGCCTTAACTCATAGTCCAATCATTGCCAATGGATTTGGCAATTTTAATGTTTATTCAGGGAGAATAATTTGCCAAAACATATTGCAATCATGTTAGCGTTGCTCCTATTTGCTAATCCGGGCAATAGCTTGCCTGTCGATAGCATTGTAAGTAACCTGCACTCAATAAAACAGATTAATTATAAAAAAACGGATAAAAACGGATGGAGAATCATTTTTTCTTTGTCGGATGAGGGCGTCCCTATCAAAATACATCAATACCATAAATCTGCTGATATTTTGTTTAAAAACACAAACCTTCCAGTGTTAACCGATAAGGCGTATGATGTTGAAAATTTTCCTGTGGAGATAATGGTAGCCGGGAAAAACAAGAAAGATGTAAGAGTAAGGATAAAAAACAAAGCGCACAATGGGTATTTTGCATACCAGCAGAATAAACAATTCTTTGTCGATATATTTCCTTACTTAGAAGGTGTTAAATCGAAAGAACAGAACTTAGAAGGTGTTAAATCGAAAGAACAGAAAAATAAATCTATTTTTAATGGCAAAAAGATTACGTTGAACTTTCAAGACATTCCTGTTCGTTCTGTACTCAGTTTACTTGCCGAGTTTGCAAATATAGATATTGTTGTCAGTGATAGTGTCAGCGGTAATATGGCTTTGAACTTGCACGAAATACCTTGGGATCAAGTGTTAGATATCATATTAACCACTCAGAATTTAGAAAAAAAACAGATTGGTAATGTTATATTGATTGATACCATATCAAGCTTTGCAGATCGTCAAAATCAAGCGCTCCTGGAGAGGAGAGCTGCGGAACATTTGGCTTTGATTCGATCTGAAATCATTCAAATAAATTATGCAAAGGCTGCAGATATTGCATCCATACTAAAAGACAAGGATAATTCAATACTAACTGAACGGGGTAAGGTTAGCGTTGACGCCCGTACCAATAACATATTGCTACAGGATAGAGATAACCAAATTGAAGAAATAAAATCGCTTATAAGAAAGTTGGATATCCCTGTAAAGCAAGTACTCATTGAAGCGCGTATTGTGAATGTACGGAAAGGGTGTGCAGAGGACATAGGCATTCGATTTGGAGTGATAAAGGCTAATCATTTAGGTGGTACTTTAGAGGGCTTAAATGGTTATTCTGGAACAGAAATTGTTGAAGATGTGCCAATAACTGATCGGTTAAATGTTGATCTAGGCGCATTACCAATCGATGCCTCGCCAGCATCGGTTGGTATAGCATTAGCAAAGTTAGGTAATGGGGTATTGTTAGACTTAGAACTCTCTGCACTTGAAAGTGAAGGGCGAGCTGAAATTATAGCTAGCCCAAGATTAATGACAACCAATCAGCAAACTGCAGTTATTGAATCAGGTGAAGATATTCCTTATCAAGAGGCTTCATCAAGTGGTGCTACGGCTGTGTCATTTAAAAAGGCTGTATTAAGTTTAAAAGTTACACCACAAATAACGCCAGATGGTAAATTACTGATGGACTTACTTATCAATCAAGATGCTGATTCGGGTAGACGTGTACAGGGTGTTCCGATTATATTAACGAAGTCTATAGAAACCAATGTATTGGTGAACAATGGTCAAACAATTGTTTTGGGCGGTATTTATAAGCAAGATAAAAACAGCTCGGTAACACGTGTACCTTTGTTAGGGCATTTACCTTTGGTTGGGCATTTATTTTCTAGGCGGCAAGTGAGAGAAAGTAACGAGGAATTATTAATTTTTATTACACCCAGAATTTTTGTAAATAACTTGTCTAATCAAGCTGGGGAGCTTGATAAATTTGGTAAATCAGTTGAATTGCCTTCTTTTGAAAAAGCTCAGACTCCCCAGAGACGACTATTTAGTGGTAAACTCGATTCCTAATGAGTAAATATGGTTGTTGGTGTATATACTAAATGATTAACGCGGTGGTTCTTAAACATTTTAAATAGGGGTATGTAAGATAATATGAGCATAGTTAAAGTACGCAACATATTTTTGATTGGGCCTATGGGGGCAGGTAAAAGTACTATAGGCCGTACTTTGGCAAAAGAGCTCAAACTTGAGTTCTATGATACCGATGAGGTGATAGAAGAGCGGACTGGTGCGGATATAGCATGGATATTTGATGTGGAAGGTGAGGAAGGCTTTAGAGTAAGAGAGCAAAAAATCATCGAAGAGTTAACGCAAAAAAACAATATTGTATTGGCAACTGGTGGGGGTGTAATAACTACGCCTGAAAATAGAAATGCATTGGCTGGTCGAGGAACGGTAATTTACCTTAGAGCATCATTACAACAGCAATATGAGCGCACCAAAAGAGATACCAAGCGCCCACTATTACAAACAGATGATTTGGAAAGCAAGTTAGAATCACTAAAGGCTGAGCGTGAGCCTTTGTATGAAGAGCTAGCTGATATCAGTTTTGAAACAGATAAGCTAACTGTGAAAGCTGTAGCAAACAATATAGTAAAATACCTTTATGGCGAAGTCTAAGCGTTTGCATGCTGTAAATGTTCAGCTTCCTGGGCGGTCGTATCCTATACACATCGGTACAGGTTTTTTGTCGGATGCAACATTCTTAAATCAGTTTATACCTAGTAAACAAGTATTTGTTGTTAGTAATGAAACGGTTGCGCCAAAGTACATGGCTTATCTGGCTAAAGCATTTGAATCAATTCAGTGTGATCAAATTATTATTCCCGATGGTGAGGAATATAAAGACAGTCATCACTTAAATTTAATTTTTGATGCGCTCATCAAAAAAAAGCATCATCGGGATACAACGTTGATTGCGCTTGGCGGTGGAGTGATAGGTGATATAACGGGATTAGCGGCCTCTCTGTTTCAAAGGGGTGTTCGTTTTGTTCAAATACCTACAACATTACTTGCTCAAGTGGATGCTTCAGTCGGCGGTAAAACAGCCATCAATCATCCAGCAGCTAAAAATATGATTGGAAGTTTTTATCAACCTCATGCCGTGCTAATGGATTTAGATACGCTTTCAACCCTACCTGAAAGAGAGTTTCGTTCGGGTATGGCTGAAGTTATCAAATATGCAATGATAGCCGGTGAGCCATTACTATCTTTTTTGTATGAAATGATGCAAAATAATTTGTTATCTTTCAATAATGCAGATCTTGCTCGCCTCATTGAGCAATGCTGTATGATAAAGGCTAATATAGTTGAATCAGATGAGCGTGAATCTGGAAGCAGGGCGCTGCTTAATCTTGGTCATACATTTGCACATGCGCTGGAGTCTATTACAAATTATAAAAGATGGCGGCATGGCGAGGCAGTAGCAATCGGATTGTACTGCGCAGCAGTCTTATCGAACAAAATGGGTTTAATTAAAAAGGATGAAGTAGAGCAAATTGATTCATTATTAAAATGCTCAGGACTACCTTCTAGAGTACCCAGAGAAATAAATATTAGTGCTTTAATTGATATCATGTACACAGATAAAAAAGTAAAAAATGATAAATTAAGGTTCATTTTATTAAAGTCAATTGGATGTTGTTATATTGAAGGTAATGTACCAGAAGAGGTTTTGCAGGATGCATTACTTTGTTCCATCGAGGGGGAGATAGCATGACAAAAGATGCACCAGATTCATCTGTAGAATCGTTATATAAGCCGACATCATGGCTTGCCAAAATAGATTTTATAAATCAAATTGCACTTGGTACAAATATAATGGTTTCAGTTATTGGTGAACCTGCAAGTGGTAAAACATCTTTTGCAACATTGTTACAACAACAACTAGACTCAAAAATAGAATCTATCTATATTGCGGCAAATAATTTATTTGATGAAACCAGCTTTGTTGGTCACGTATCTTCACTTTTTGGAGTAGAAAAGGCTCACTCTCTTAATCAGCTTGTTGATGCTATAGAAAACCGTAAGTCGCCATCGCTATTGATAATTGATGATGCACAGCACTTACCAACCATGTTTGTTGAATCTTTACTTAAAGAACTTAAAGCAATAGGGCCTGAGTGCGTATTCCATGTTTGTCTTATTGCAAATAAATCCATATTAAAATCATTATCAAACCTTGATAATGGACCATATAAAGAACTAATACATACAGTTGAATTAGGGCATTTAAACGAAAAAGAAACGAAGGAATATGTTATGCACCGTCTGATTAGCATGCCTGACTTTATATCTTCAGATAGGTCTAAGCAGTTTTTTGATTATACTGATGGGAGTATCATCGGTATCAATACGCAAATGTCTAGTTTTTTTAACCTTGAAAAAATAGCTACTGGTGGTCAACGAGCTAAGCAACAAAGTAAAAACATAAAGTGGCTAGCTATGGTCGCCAGTGCTGTGATCATAGCTCTTGGTTTAGCATTTACGCTCCAACCTTCTAAATCAGGGTTAACACCTAAATCAGACTTGTTGGTAGAGATTGATAGTCCATTACCCATAACCTCTGTGCAGGATATTGGAGAAGAGCAAGTGTTCCTTAGCAGTATTCCTCCATATGATTTGGCAGCTGTAAAGCAATTTATGCAAGCAACAGATCTTCGGCGGGCTGAAATTATTTTGTTAAGGGAAGAAGATGATGCCATGGATGAGTCCATGGTAGTTATGGATAAAGTAGTTGTTATACCCAAAACTATTAAACCTGTAAAACATCACGCACAAAAGACCATAACTAAAGTTAAAAAGCCGATTGCTAAACCCAAAACATATGTAAGCAAGCCGGTCGTATCTAAAAGCAAGGGATACACGATTCAACTTATTGCAAGTCAAGATAGGGCTAAGTTAGAACGCTTTGCATCGGAACATAACATAGCCAAAAAAGTAACTATTCGTAAATCAACAAAAAACAATAAAGGTTGGTATGTTTTAACCGTTGGTGAATACAGTGATGCTAATGGGGCAAGGCAAGCTATATCATATCTTCCCGTAGCTTTACAAAAAAACAAACCCTGGATAAGACAAATCGAAAAACTTCAAACTATAGGTTAAGGCACGAAGTTTTCGTGCAGGACTTCACTGTCTTGAGCACCAGATTACGCATCTACTGCCTGAAGCTTTTCCAACGTAATTTTTTGATTCACAAAGCCTCTTTCCTTTGACCATCTTAAATACCCAGCAATCGCCATCATGGTATAAATTAGCATTAATACAATATGAAAAGGTAGCTGTTTTTTGTAATAAACAATTATATATAGTGAATCTGTTATTAACCAAATAATCCAAGCCGTAATGTACTGTTTGCACATCAAAAACTGACCAAGGATAGATAAAACGGTGGTTAATGCATCAATGTAAGGAATATTTGAATTTGTGAAATAAACCAAAAGACTTGATAAGCAGAGAAATGAAACGCTAATAAAGAGGAATAGCCACATAAGATCTCTGGAAGTGAGGGATTTTATGGAGATAGATGGACTTTTTGATTGTTTGTCTTTAGCCCAAAAGTATAGACCATAGATAGAAGTAATAAGATAATAACTCTCAAGCCACATATGTGCGTATATGCCCTTTATAAAATACAGCCAACTATTTAATAAAATGGCAACAATACTTAAAACCCAAGCTAGGTTATTGCGTTTGATGAAGCAATAGGTGGCAAGTAATGAGAAAACAGTACCAAAAAAATCCAACATAACAGAAAGCTCCCTACGACGGCATTACCCGTACAGGTTCGATGGGTATGATCTCAGCTATTGTGTTATAAAAAAACAAAGGCACCCCAAAAAGAACATGTTAACTCACTTTGAGATAAATAGAAATAATATGGGTTTTTCTAAAAATATCTGCTAGTCTTTGTTTAAATGGATAATTTTCACGGAGTAAAGAAAATGTATAAAAAAGTATTGTTTGCCACGGATTTTGACGAAGTAGGGGTTAAAGCTGCTGCAAAAGCAAGTAAAATTGCTGAGGAAAATGGAGCTGAGCTTATTTTAGTTCATGTTGTTGAGCCAATACCGGCTTATGCTTATCCTGGATTTGCAGGTTTTGCAGAAGTTGAGGTATCGATTCGAGAACAGGCTGAAAAAGAGTTGGATGTGTTAGCCGAAAGCTTAAATGTAGATAAAAACCATCGTTTTTTAGAGTTCGGTTCCACTAAAAATGAAGTCATTAGGGTTGCCAAAGAAAATAAGGTAGATCTCATTGTAACAGGAAGCCATGGTAAGCATGGTTTGGCTTTATTATTAGGCTCTACTGCAAATGCTATTTTGCATGGCGCAGACTGCGATGTATTGATTGTTCGCCCACCTCAATAATTATACTTTAATAAACATATGCCCAACCGATTTGTGTGTGCAGGTTGGGCACAAGTTCTTTCTGTGTAAAAATAGTTGATGGATTGTCCATTAAATTTCTCAAACAGACGGATATTGGGTATACTTAAACCTATTTTAACCTTTACTAGCTTATATGAAACTGCTTCGTGGTCTTAAACCTTTTGGTGCTCTAAAAAGTGGCGTAGTTGCGACCATTGGTAACTTCGATGGTGTACACCTTGGTCATCAAGCATTATTGAATACATTAATCCAGCGAAGCACGACAGCAAAACTACCTTCAATGGTTATACTTTTTGAGCCTCAACCCGGGGAGTTTTTTGATAAACAAAATGCGCCGGCTCGGCTATCGTATCTAAGAGACAAATTAGCGCAGTTTGAATCGCTGGGTATAGACTATGTCTATTGCTTATCATTCAATCAGCAACTGGCGTCTATGGGGCCTGATGAGTTTATTCAGACTTTTTTATGCTCAATCTTAAATGTTCAACACCTATTAATAGGCCAAGACTTTAGGTTTGGTAAAAATCGCCTTGGTAATGTGTCATTACTTCATCAATTTCTTGAGGCTCAATCTCGAAGCCTTGAGATATTTTCAGACTTTAAGGTTGGTGGGGATAGGGTGAGCTCAACCAATATAAGGCTTGCTTTAAAGGACGGCAATATGCAGTTTGCTAAAGCTTGCTTAGGACGAGATTACGCTTTGTGTCGAAGAGTGGTTAAAGGCGATGGCAGGGGGCGTGAGTGGGGCATACCCACAGCCAATTTTGCCATGCCCAAAAGCAACTTGCCTTTAAAAGGTGTATTTTGTGTCAACGCTGTGAAATCTGACAAGTCTGTTTTTCAGGGTGTAGCCAATATCGGCTCAAGACCAACCGTTGATGGAAGTAAGAATATTCTAGAAGTTCACTTATTAGATGTTAATGAGTCATTATATGGTGACTTATTACAAATTGAATTTCTTCATAAATTAAGAGATGAGGTAAGGTTTAATTCTATTGATGACCTTATAGAGCAGATTAAATCAGATATAGAATCAGCTCGTAGTTATTTTAGAGTCAATAGTCAACAAGCTGATTACCGTAAGCAAATGAACAAAGATGAAATACAGCAACATACCCTTTAACCACCTGTGTTTGTAGAGAATAAATCAATGGCAGAATATAAAGATACATTAAATTTACCGCACACATCATTCCCCATGAAAGCAAGCCTGGCACAAAGAGAGCCGGTCATGCAACAGCAATGGGAAAAGGAATCTGTATATCAGCAAATAAGAACCTTGAGACAAGGTGCTGAGCGTTTTATTCTGCACGATGGACCTCCTTATGCGAATGGTCACTTACACTGCGGACATGCGTTAAATAAGATTCTTAAAGATATTATCATTAAGTCTAAAACCATGAGTGGTTTTGATGCCCCATTTGTTCCAGGTTGGGACTGCCATGGCTTGCCTATAGAATTAAATGTTGAAAAAAAGGTAGGTAAAGCAGGTACAAAACTATCAGCAAGAGAATTTAGAGATAAATGCAGAGCGTATGCCTCAAGCCAAATAGACATACAAAAAGATGAGTTTAAACGATTAGGTGTTTTCGGTGATTGGGACAACCCTTACGTTACCATGAGCTTTGAATATGAAGCAAATATTGTTCGTGCACTTGCAAAAATCATTGAAAATGGCCACCTTCAGCAGGGTTTTAAGCCTGTGCATTGGTGTATTGATTGTGGATCTGCCTTAGCTGAAGCAGAAGTAGACTATGAAGATAAAACATCTCCATCAATTGATGTTGCATTTTATGCTGACAAGCCATGTGAGGTGCTTGACAAAATAGATAGCAAGTTGAAAGAAAAATCAGTGATTGTTCCTATATGGACAACAACACCTTGGACGCTTCCTGCAAACGAAGCGGTTAGTTTACATCCTGAATTACAGTACACGCTGGTTGATGCTGGTGATAAGTATTTCTTATTAGCATCTGATCTTGTTGAGCCTGTAATGGCCAGATATGGTGTTGATGAATACATAGCACTTCATCATGTTTCAGGTGAGCAATTTGACTTATTAAAATTAAAGCACCCATTTAACGATCGCTTAGTTCCAATTGTTATGTCTGATCACGTCACGACTGATTCAGGGACAGGTTGTGTGCATACAGCACCCGCACATGGTCCAGATGACTATAAAGTAGGGGAGCGTTATCAACTACCTTTGATAAATCCAGTTTTAGGTAATGGCTGTTATGCTGACGATGTACCTATATTTTCCGGTAAACATGTATTTAAGGCCAATAGTGATGTTATTGATGTATTGAAAGACAATAACGTATTGCTTCATGAAGAGCTCATGCACCATAGTTATCCGCACTGCTGGAGACATAAAACGCCAGTTATCTTCCGTGCTACACCCCAGTGGTTTATCTCAATGGATAAAAACGGGTTGCGCAATCAAATGCTTGAAAAGATTAACAACGTAAGCTGGGTTCCAGATTGGGGGCAAGCACGCATCAGCATTATGGTTGAGAACAGGCCTGATTGGTGCATCTCAAGGCAAAGAGCGTGGGGTACACCCATACCATTGTTTGTCCATGAAACAACTAAGGAACTCCACCCCAATACAATTGAGATGATGGAAGACGTTGCGAAACTTATTGAACAAAATGGTATTGATGCATGGTTTGATTTAGATCCTAAAGCCTTTTTAGGCGACGATGCAACGCATTACGAGAAGATTACCGATACCCTTGATGTGTGGTTTGATTCTGGAGTGACTCATTACAATGTATTAACCCATGGTCATGCGCTTGGCTTTCCAGCGGATGTGTATTTCGAGGGGTCGGATCAACACCGTGGCTGGTTTAATTCATCGCTAACAACATCTACAGCGATAAATGGCGTTCCACCATACAAAACAGTATTAACACATGGTTATACCGTTGACGCTGAAGGTAAAAAGCTTTCTAAATCCAAAGGGAACTATGTTGCTTTGGACAAGTTGATTAAGCAGCATGGCGCTGACATATTAAGATTGTGGGTCTCATCTACTGACTACCGTTATGAGGTCAGCATTTCTGATGAAATTTTGAAAAGAAATGCGGACGCCTATCGTCGTATTCGTAATACTGCACGATTCTTGCTCTCCAATTTATTTGATTTTATACCTGGCCAACATGATGTTGCAGAAGACGATATGGTAGAGCTGGATAAATGGGCCATTGAGCGTTGTAAAGCATTACAGCATGAAATACTTGAAGCCTATGAAGGCTATCAATTCCACGTTATTTATCAAAAGATTCATAACTTTTGTGCTGTTGATATGGGTAGTTTTTACTTGGATATTATTAAGGATAGACAATACACAACACCCGTGAACAGTATAGCAAGACGTTCATGTCAGACGGCTATGTATCATATCATACAGGCTTTAACTCGATGGTTAGCACCAATACTGTCATTTACCGCTGAAGAGATTTGGCAGCACTTATCCGGTGCCGAATCAAAATCGGTGTTTTTGGAAACATGGTATGAAGGTTGGCCAAATCTAAGTAGTGTAAACATGCAAGATTGGGAAGCACTGCAATTGATAAGAGATGCCGTAAATAAAGCATTAGAAGAGCAGAGAAAACAAGGTTTAATAGGTTCTGCCTTAGCTGCAAATATTACGCTGTATGCTGATGATAAGCCTAAAGCGCTTTTAGAGCGCCTGGGTGATGAGTTACGTTTTCTTCTCATAACATCAGGAGCTGTGGTCAGATCTATGAGTGAGAAGCCATCAGAAGCCATTCTTAATGAACAAATCGGCATAGCGATTATGGTGTCTGCAAGTGACCAAGAAAAATGTGCTCGTTGTTGGCATCGGTGCGAAGACGTTGGGGCTGATACAAGTCACCCCGAGCTTTGTTTGCGCTGTGTAGGTAACGTAAGTGGAAAGGATGAAAAAAGGCAATACGCATGAAAAAATGGCCATGGTTAACGTTGTCACTTATTATTATTTTATTCGATCAAGCAACGAAGTATTGGGCGTTAGAATCATTAACACCGTTTGAGCCGGTATATGTATTACCCATGTTCAGTTTTACCTTAGCTTTCAATACTGGCGCTGCATTCAGTTTTCTAAGTGGCGCTGGTGTTTGGCATCAATGGTTTTTTGTTGGATTTAGTGCAGTCATGAGCGTGGTCTTGTTGGTTTGGATGTTGAGAGCAGACCAGTCATCAAAGCTGCTTCTATTTTCAATTAGCATGATCCTTGGTGGTGCTATAGGAAATTTAATCGACAGGCTGACACAAGGGCATGTGATTGATTTTATTGACTTATATTACCGCCAATATCATTGTCCTGTCTTTAACCTGGCTGACTCAGCAATTTGTATAGGTGCTGTGTTTATAATCATTGATTTGATAAAGCATCCTAATTAGTAGACTCAGTTAACGGTAAAGTCTCAGTACTTGGATTTAAAATACTTACACCAGCTACAGATGGAAGCTTGAGAAATTTCTGCGCATCTTCCCATGATAAATCGGCTGGGAAGAGTCTTAATAAAGGCAGATACTTGGTAAGCTTGGTGCAAAAATTAAAATCAGCAGGGTAGGGACGTACGTTGTGACAACCAACAGAAAAGGCTTGCATTGCTTCTGTCATCGTTGCCACTCCTGGTATGTAATTGATTGAATAAATGTTTGCTGTTTGGGCTATTGCGGGTAAAAACCCAGGACTAGTTATAAAACTTGCACCCGCTTGATTATAATGCCACTACATTTTAAGACAATAAAATTTAGCATCTAGTTCCTAAACAGTTAAAATAAGTTACACCATTTAGGGATCTATAAGATGAGTAAAAAACAAAAGATATATACAGCTGAATT
>Ga0233426_10003601_pt1 | contig 12120 bp, 4 predicted proteins | sample SI_118_April2016_6_FD_179875 | JGI IMG/M metagenome (GOLD analysis project Ga0233426, IMG submission 179875) | Seawater microbial communities from Saanich Inlet, British Columbia, Canada - SI_118_April2016_10_MG | ecosystem: Environmental > Aquatic > Marine > Inlet | place: Canada: British... | reverse complement strand
CTGCAAAAGAAGCAGAAGAACTATTTATTGTTAAGTTTAAAGTTGCTGTACTATCACAACCAACAGAGTTAGTTGTAGAGAAAGTATAAACACCAGACTCTGTGTAATTAGTGCCATTCCAGTCAAAACTTTCACAATCAGTAATGTCAATGGAAGAAGTAGAAGGGATGTTATATGTAAGGAAATAATTATATGTTGTTTGACAACTTCCAGATCCATTGATTGTTATGTCAGGTGAGTTTGTACTCCCTTCGCGGACAGGATTATCAACAAAAAACACAAAACCATTAAAAACTATTTGACCATTACAAGTAAATAATAATGTATCGATTTCTTCATCGCTAAAAATGATGATAAGGTTTAAAGTAGCAGTACTATCGCAGCCATTAGTATCCGTAGTAGGGTATGTATAAATACCACTCTCTGTGTAATTAGTTCCATTCCAGTCGAAACTATCACAAGCGGTGACATCCTCAGATGAATCTACACCATTGTTAATGGTAAGGTTCAATGTTGCAGTACTATCACAACCGTTAGCATCCGTAGTAGGGAATGTATAAACTCCAGACTCTGTATAAGTAATACCATTCCAATCAAAGCTCTCACAAGCTGTCATATCTTCAGAAGAGTCTACACCATTGTTAATGGTAAGGTTTAATGTTGCTATGCTGTCGCATCCGTTAGCATCCGTAGTATTGAATGTGAAAACTCCAGACTCAGTATATGTTGCACCATTCCAATCAAAACTCTCACAATTCGTAACATCCTCAGATGAATCTACTCCATTGTTAATTGTAAGGTTTAGGGTAGCTGTACTATCGCAGCCATTAGCATCTGTAGTATCGAATGTGAAAACTCCAGTCTCTGTATATGTTTCACCATTCCAATCAAAGCTCTCACAAGCTGTCATATCTTCAGAAGAATCTACTCCATTGTTAATGGTAAGGTTTAAAGTTGCAATACTATCACAACCAACAGAGTTAGGTATTACAAATGTATAAACTCCAGTCTCTGTATATGTTTCACCATTCCAGTCAAAACTTTCACATTTTGTAACATCTTCAAAAGAAGCAGAAGAACTATTTATTGTTAAGTTTAAAGTTGCTGTACTATCACAACCAACAGAGTTAGTTGTAGAGAAAGTATAAACACCAGACTCTGTGTAATTAGTGCCATTCCAAACTAAACTATCGCAAGCTATCGAATCAGTGAATGATTCTGATGAGTCATTTACATAAATAACATAAAAATGGGTGTAAAAACAGCTTGTTTCTTCATCAAATTGGTTAACATATTTGTATGTATTAAATGATGTGCCATTATTTTCTGAAACAAGAGCACTTATAGCGCTAGAGTCTGGAATAATATACAAATCACATACATTACTTATCGTATCTGTAAGATCATCAAAACTATTAATAGTAAGATTTAATGTTGCTATGGTATCGCAGCCGTTAGCATCCGTAGTAGGGAATGTATAAACTCCAGACTCTGTATAAGTAATACCATTCCAATCAAAGCTCTCACAAGCTGTCATATCTTCAGAAGAGTCTACTCCATTATTAATGGTAAGGTTTAATGTTGCTGTACTATCACAGCCATTAGCATCAGTGGTAGGGAATGTATAAACTCCAGACTCCGTATAAGTAATACCATTCCAATCAAAGCTTTCGCAAGTCGTAACATCCTCAGATGAATCTACTCCATTGTTAATTGTAAGGTTTAGGGTAGCTGTACTATCGCAGCCGTTAGCATCTGTAGTATCGAATGTGAAAACTCCTGACTCCGTATAAGTAACACCATTCCAATCAAAGCTCTCACAATTCGTAACATCCTCAGATGAATCTACTCCATTATTAATAGTTAGGTTTAATGTTGCTGTACTATCACAACCAACAGAGTTAGTTGTCTTAAAAGTGTAAACTCCGGACTGCGTGTAAGTAGAGTCATTCCAATCAAAATTATCGCAAAATGTGATATAAGTATATGACTCTGTTGACAAACCAGTGAAGTTAAAAGTTGTATTAATTGTTGTATCAGTCCCAGATTCAGTCTCAATCTGATAAGATATAATAAAAGTAGTGTCACTTTCAACTAATGTATTTGAAAAATTACCATTAGGAATTTGGAAAACATGATTGTATGGATAACAAACTGTTTGTGCTTCCTGAGCATAAGTTGATTGAAAACCAGACAGAAAGAAGAATGAAATTAATAAATTTCTCATTTTAATATTTTTTTAAACATAATTTAATCGACAAATATAATATAAAATCATAGTTTTTAGTTTTTTATTTTTAAAACAAACACTAATTTGATATTAAGAAATTGACTGCGAACAAAGAAATTGATTGAATCCCAAGTTGATAAATTTTGAGAGTCATTCTATTTTAGTCTAAATAGATAAAGATTTACCCAAAAAATACAATAATGTCAAAACGGCGGTTCGAAATTTAAAAAGGTCACAAATGAAGCTGTAAACGTTTCATAAAATTTATCATCTACATTTTTAGACATGTTGTATGAACAAAAAAATGAGTTACAATTTTTTTTCATTTAGTAGCGTCCTATGCTAACAAGGACAATGACCGAGTTCGAACTTCTGAAAAATATTTGTTATTTGAGCTATCTAAAAAAATACAGATATTTTTCGATAAAAAAAGCGGACACCTTTCTAAAAGTGAGATGAATTACGATTTGGTGGTCCCATACGTTACCAGTTTCGAACTTTTGGTCTTGTTGAAAGCATTGCCGAAATATTTATTAAACCTTTATTTATGTATTTTTTAATCTACTTCGCAAACTAAATGATATATTTGAGTCATAAATTTTTTTAATTCTAATGTTATGAAGTTAAATAAATTAATAATGATTTTTGCAGCTGCTATTTTTTTATCCGCTTGCAATAAAAATGATGAGTTACTTGAAAAATTAAATGATAATGTAGGACTTGTCAAAAAGTATAATGAATTTAAAAGTCAGGGGGTCGAAAAGGAAATAGATTTTAATGCAAATATTATTGATAATGTTATTGATACAGCTTTTTCATTTATTGGAACACCTAATAAATATGGAGGAATTGACAAAACTGGCATTGATGCATCAGCTTTAGTATATATTTCAATTTCAAAAAACTCTAAAGTTCAATTTCCAAGAATTGCACAAGAAATGGCAAGATATGGAGAACCAATCACCAATCCTGACAAATTAAAAAGAGGAGATATAGTTTTCTTTTTTGATACATACGAAATAAATAGAATAATAACATCTGTAGGGATTTTTATTGGTAAAGGAGAATTTATTCACTCTTCCACTAGTGATGGTGTGAAAATAAGTCAAATTGATGACCCTTATTATTGGAAGGATAAATTTTTTTACGGAACTCGAATTTTAAATTAAATAATCATGAAAAATACAATACTAACTATTTTATTATTTTCTAGCATCCCCTATTCTTTTGCACAAGATATAGTAGGTGTAGTAACAAATAATGTCAATGTAAGGATGGAACCCTCTAGTAGCTCTGATATTATTAAGGTTTTTAATATAGAAAAAGAGGTTTTAATTCTTGATACCAAAGGTAATTGGTCCTTAGTTAAGGATCCCGTTAATAATAAAAAAGGATGGGTATCTAGTAAATTTATTCAAACAAACATCAGTTATATTTCTCAAAATGCTAATGTTCGATATAATCCAGGTGGTAAAATCATAAAACAAATAAACAAGGGAAAAAAGGTAATAGTTTTAAAGGAAAAAGAAAAATGGGCTTTTATAAATGATATTTCTAATAATAAAAAAGGATGGGTTCATCAATCTTTATTATCCTCTAACAAAGTTTTTAATTCTTCTACTTCTACTTCTTCTACAAATTCTACCCAAAATACAAATCCAATTTCTAATAACAATACTAAATCAATTAGTGTAATAGAAAAAAGGATGAAGAAAATGGGTTTATACGAAAAATGGAAACAGTTTTATAGAAATATGCCTTCTAGATACTTCATTTCTAACATAAATACATTTTTCAACACTGTTGAATCATATATTGGTGTTCCTTATAAATATGGGGGTTCTTCTAGGTCAGGAACTGATTGTTCAGGTTTAGTTTTTCTTGGACTAAAAAGTGTTGGATATAATGGTAATAGATTAAATGCCGAATCAGTTGCAAAACTTGGACGATTTATCGGCAATACAACATCTTTAAAAAGAGGAGATTTAGTCTTTTTCAAGACAAGTAGTAGACTAATTTCACATGTAGGTGTTTATGATGGAAATGGAAAATTCATTCATGCTCCTAGTTCAGGTGGCAAAGTCTCAACAGCAAATGTGGATGACCCATATTATTGGAGTGAAAGATTTCTTTTTGGAGTAAGATTAACTAAAGAGTAACTGAGATAGTTGATATGTATGTAAGGAATCTAAGTTATTGAAAAATCCAATTCATTTCTACATCTAAGATGAAGTAACATTAGAGAAGAAAATAATTTTATTTATGGGGGTGTAAACAGATTTCGATTAGTTCTTGCTGTGAATGTTATCTAAAATCGTTTTTTTAATATAAATACTTTAATTGCTTTCAATTTAAAATTAAGGCTATAGTTCTAATTAGAAAATAAATATAAATAATATTAGAAGGATAGCCCTCATTTAATAGCAATCAAATAAGCTGTTTTAAAAAATCTAAAAAAGATTTAACAATCTTTGTTGAATAGAAATTATTCTATTGGCAAACTAAAATGATATATGTCAATGGCTTTGCTTCCCACTCGATCGGAAGATAGAAATCCTCTTTCATTAATATTTTCAAAAATAATTCCAAAATCATTACTAGCAGAGTTAATAGGACTACCAACGTTAATTAAAGATTTAATATTATTATTATCATCAAAATCTAATTTGAAAATATCCAAGCCACCCATTCCTAAGTGACCATCAGAAGAAAAATAAAAAGAGCCATCAGAATGAAAAAATGGATAAAACTCATTTTTGGAGGTATTCACTTTCATTCCCAGATTAATAGGGTCTGAATTTTCATTCTCACCTAGCTCTATATACCATAGATCATATCCACCATATCCACCACTCATATTAGAAGAAAAGTATAGTTTGTTTTGATAAAAAAATGGTGATACCATGTCAAAAGTGTTGTTAATGTAAATATTAACTTTAATAGGCAAAGTCCAACCTTTACCTTTCTTCTTAGTATAGTATATTTCATGGGTAGGTTGACGAATATTCTTGTTGCTTACCTTTTTTCTTGTGAAATACATCCGTGAGCCATTATTTGAAACGGAAGTTCCTGCTTCGTGTCCTTTGGTGTTCATTGGTTCAGGAAATGGAACTGGCTGGGTCCATTTACCTTTACGGTCTCTTTTAACACTATATAGGTCGGTATAAGAATCTCCAGTAAATCCGTCCGTTCTTTTACCAATTGAACCATCTCTTGATGAAGTGAAAAACAAAACATCGTAATTACTAGACCCAAAACTTGGAGCGTAATCATTAAACTTAGAATTATGTCGGAAAGTATTTACCTTATAGTCTGTTGGATTGTTAATCTGTTCTAAAGCAAACTCACAAGAAGTTATGCCCATTATTGCACGATCTTCATTTGGGGCTATTAAAAGATACTTTTGATAATAGGTTAAGGCAGAATCTAATTCAGATAGTAAATGCAGGGTATGGGCATACTCTAAATAAAGTAGGTCAATTTTAAACCTTTTATTTCTATTAGGATTTAGTATTAATTTAGCTCTTTTTAAGTTTTTAATTCCACCCATTGCTTTATAGCACAACCCTTTTAAAACCTTTATTTCATATTTATAATCAATGTATTTTTCTTTTGTAGACATTGAATTATATAGTTCTAAAGCTGTAAAATATTCTTTTGATTTAAACGCTTCGTTAGCTTTGTTTTCAGCATTTAAAAAAGAAAACTGAGAAAAACTTAATAATGGAATTAATAAAAAAGAAATAAGTAAAATTGAAACTCTTTGCTGGCTTAAATAAAATTTAGAACCTTTTAAAAACATATTTTTTACTTTATATTAATAACCATCCCATTCACTAATTTTGGAAAAAGGTTGACATAACTCTCTATTAAATACAGATTTATTTCTTCCCATTCCTCTTAAATTATCCCACCAATGTGCTTTTGATTTACGTCTTTTTGGTCTACATCTTACTTTTCCGAAATACATATTTAATGATATCTCATGAGTAGGTCCAGTATAAAGATTGGATAAGTCCGAAATATTCATGTCATAACTATAAGTTATATACATTTGATAAGGGACATTTTTTGGATTAAAATTCAATACAAAATTATAGATTAACGATTCTTTCATTATTCTATTCAAGTTTTCGGCATTACCAAAATCTTCTCTCTGACGAACTGCATTTCTATAAGTAAGGCCAAACATAATTACTTTTCTCATTGAAATACCCAACCCTAGAGAAGTCGTTTGAAATATAGAAGGAGCATCATCAAAGACTCCTTGGTTTTCATGAATAGCATATAAATTTATGTAATCGAAAAAGCTAATGTTCCTATTTTTAATATTACCGTAAATATTATTTTTAATTAAGGTGCTAGCATGAATGGTTACCTTGGTAGGGTTTAAACTTCCTAATGAAGACCCATAGAAAGAATCATCAAAGCCAGAAATATTATGTAAAGCTACTCCTAAAGAGAAATGATCATGCCTAGTAGCCTGGTTATACCCTCCTTTAAAAAGATTCCCTTTTAAGGTCCATATAAAGCCCGAAGAAACCGTTAGCTGATTGTAATTTTCTTTAGGACGTACCACTGAAGAATTATAAATTTGTCCTAATACAGGATGAAGTTGATCAGAAAAAATCAAATTATCCCAATTAATAGATCTTGTAATTGCAGTCAGCTGAATTGCAGATGAAATAGAAGACCTTTTCGAAATATTTATATGACTCGCAAGCGGAATGGATATCTCATTGGTTTTTAACAAGCCTTCTCCTTCTGTGTTTTGCAATGCAATAACTCCTATTCCTAGATTTTTTTGACAAATTCTCCAATCAGAGGATACTAAAGATGTAGTGTATTTTATAGGAATATTCATCCACTGTTCTCTATGATGAACAATAGTATGAATTTCTTGTCCCCCCATTATACCAGTATAAGCTGGATTTACATAAGGGTTTTTTTGAAAAAATTGTGAGAAGGAGGGAGACTGACCGTACGAAGACACCCAGAAAATTATAAATACGAATATTATTAGAGTCTCTTTTTTCATCATCGTATAAGAGTTACTGATCCTACTTTATTCCAATAGGTTCCATCTGAGAATTGAGCTTCAATTTTCCAAACATAAACTCCTTGAGGGATTGGTGTGCCATCAATTTTAATTCCTTTCCATCCAATTAACGGACTACCATCCTCTAAGTCTATTTCGTTTGTTTTCCACAACATATTACCCCATGTATCAAAAATTTCTAAGGTGTAATTAATTAGTGATTTACCTGTTGGTTTAAATTCTCTTATACTTCCACTATTGGCTTGAGGGGTAAATGCGTTAGGAACAAATAAACCTTTAAAAAATGAAACATTTAAATCAACACATATTAACGTATCACAACCATTTAGAGCTTCCATTTCTAGACATACTTCATAGGGCTCTTGGTTATAGGAGCTGTTTGAAGGGAATTGATATTGAACTTCTATATCTTGTTGGTTAATGAGCTGTCCATCTATAAACCAATTGTAATTAAATCCCTGGGTTCCTGCTAATGTTCCAAATGAAGTTAGTGAATTAGTTGCAGATAAAATAAATTCTCCATGTGGAGCTGGTTCCATTATTTCGATTACATCAATTATCGGATTTGGTGTTGATAATACTGTAATTAAAATAGTAGTATCATCAGAACAACCGCCATCAGACTCAACGTATAGAGTAGCTAAAAATTCGGATGGTCCATTAGGATTATTAGCAAAGTAGTTAACATCGATTGGGCCACTTGTAGCATCAAATTCATTATTTCCAAATGACCAATTCCAATTAGTAATTGTTGAAGATGGAAGTAATTGTCCGTTATCCATATAAGATTCATCACTAAAGGTTACGGTAAACATTTCACAACCTCTTACAGAATCGGCATTTATTATTGCAACAGGATTAGGGAAGACCGTATCAACAAACAATGCGGTATCTGTACACATGTAGTCATTAACACCAATTAACATTGCTTCAAATTCTCCAGGCTGACTAATTACAGTGTCAATAAATATGTTATTTGAAATGAATGGATTAGGCAACCAATCTAAATTCCAATTGAAATTATCTACATCACTACTTAAAATTGCATTGAGATTAATTTCATTGTAAAACCCACAATTTGTTGTATTCGAAAATGTCTCTACAATAGAAATAATTGGTGCAGGAAAAATTTCAATCGTCTCAATTAGAAAGCTGGTACAATTATTACTTGTTTCAACAGTAAGAGTTATAAAATTGTCTCCTGGATTAATTACTTGATTGTAGTCTTCAGGATTAAATAATAAGCAACAAGTATCTTGACCTGAGAATGAAATAGTAGAATTCCACTCCCAATCCCAGTCTATTATGCTATCATTAAAGAAAGTAGTTGCAATGTTTGAATTATTTATTAATTCAATAGGGAATTCGTTTTCACAAACATCATTTGTTTCAAACTGAATATCTGGAAGAGGGAACACCGATATTATAGATTCACTTGTCCCAACACAATTGCCCGAGTCTATTACGGTTAACGAGACATTAAAAATTCCTCCTGTTAAAGAGTCAACATCGTAAATATGAGAAAAAACAGAATCCGAACTAAAAACATTATTAATATTATCGACTACCCAAAAATAAGATCCTTGGTCAATTGGATTGGATGTTTCTGTAATGTCTGCAACAAAATTGACTAAATCACCAAAACATACTTCGTCGTTTACAGAAAAATTTACTATCGGATTGTCATCAATTATAATTTCTTGAGAAAGAGTGCTTTGACAATTGTTAGTATCTGTTAATATTAAATCAACTTCAAAAGATCCAGAACCAAAAAATGTAACTAAAGGATTCACGTCAATTGAAAACTGAGGAGTAACTAAGTTTGCAATATTATTAGGATTAAAGTCCCATGAATAAAATGAGATAGGAGCATCTCCAACGTTAGACAAATTATTCAATTCAATTTGAGTATCCTTACATTCATTTTCTGTACTAAAAGCTGCTTCAGGGTTGCAATAAACTTGAATAGGTAAGGTAATAGAATCAATACAACCATAACTATTTAAATCTTGATTAACTGTTAACTTGACTAGATAAACACCGCAACTATCAAATAAATAAGATGGATTAACATCAAAATTATCAGAGTTTTCGTAACCCCCAGCGCCCTGTATATCCCACTGCCAATCTACAATAGGGTATATTAAAGAGTCTTGAGACAAATTAGTAAAGTTTGTTACATCACCTTCACATACAAAATCATAAACAGTAAAGTTAGCTTTAGGATTACAAATTACTTCTGAAATTATAGGACTTTCATTAGTACAGTCTAAATCATCTGTCACTAATAGAGTAGCCTCATACTGGCCACAATCAGGATAAAGATATGAAGGGTTTATTAAAGTAGAGGAATTAGTCAATGGGGAAGTATTATCTCCGAAATCCCAAAGGTATGTTACAATCTCATTTCCATCAATTGTAGTAGAGGAATTTATAAATTGAGTACTATCTCCAGCGCAAGGAGGGGAAGATGTAAATTCAATAGTAGGAAGACACCATATTCTAGCGAAACTTGTAGAATTATCTGTACATAAATTAACATCTGTAACTTCTAAGTCTACTTGAAACTCTCCACAAGCATCAAAAACATAGGTTGCTTGATCATTTGTCTCAGTTATAACTGTACCATCACTAATACTCCATTCCCATTGAGCAAGTAAGCCACTCCCTTGAGAGCTTAAATCTAACAATTGGGTGTTTAATCCTTGGCATACTGTATCGATTACAAAGTTTGCCTCAGGCAAATCCCATACTCTAACTATTTGACTAGTTGTATCTCTACACCCTAAATTATCTTCTATTATTAGCACTGCATTAAATACGCCATTAGTACTATATAAATGAGTAGGAGACTGATTGCTTCCTTCAATTTCGTTATCTACAGACCCAAGATCATCAAAGTTCCAGTTCCAATAATTTATTGCGCTAATATTTTCTCCGTCTTGACTCAGATTAGTAAATGAAGTATAATTGTTATAGCAAACAGAATCTGTGACAAAATTAGCTACAGGAAGTTCAAATACCTGAATGGTTTGCCACGTACTGTCAACACATCCTCTATCAGAAATAGCAACTAATGAAATGATATAAGACCCAGGAGTGCTGAATGAGTAACTAAAATCGGTTGTAGTTTCAGAAAATAACTGGTCTCCGACATACCATCTGTAGCCGCTTATTTGAGTTGGCGGATCAATAATATCGGAATCAATAAAACTATTATTAAAAAATGTAACACTATCACTTGTACAGACATCTGAAAATTCAAATTCAGCTGTTGGAATAGGAAAGACCACTACAAATTCAAAGTAAGAGGTGTCAAAATTACAAACCAAATCGTTAATAGCATGAGCAACAGTGTAAGTACCTGCTTCTGTATATGTGTAAGAAATTGTATCTCCTAATGCATAAGAAACTGGTGAAAACAAAGTATTACAACTACTTGTTGAGCTATCCCAATCGAAACACCAACTTACTTCACTTCCGATAGGTGCAAACGAATTTTCAATAAAATCAACTTGTAAATTTTGACAGGTATCAACATCATAATACATCTCTGTTGTGAAAAACGACTGTATTGCTAATGGTTTAACCATTATACTATCCGAACACGAATCAACTCCACATTCGTTAAACCCAATAATATTTATATAATAAGTGGTGTCTGCCCCTGTGTTTTCTGTTCCAAAATATTGATGGGAAATATTATTAAACATAGTAGGCAAAACATTATCAGGATATATAGTTGTAAACTGACCATCGCCAAAATCAACATAGATAGAATCTGTGTTGCCAAATACAAAAGGCTCAAAAGTTAATGTAACTGTATCTTGAGAACAAAGCTCATTTTTGGTTAAAGCAAAACATACTATCGGTTTTGGTTTTAGTAAAACTGGATAGTTATACATGTCACTTCCACAACAATTGGACACCTCTAAACTTATAGTATAGGTTGTGTCGAATAAACCTTGCTGTAGCTCAGGGAAAATTGGCAATAAAGAGTCTGAAGAAATATAAGTAAAGAATGTATCTGTCTCTTCAGCGTAAATACTCCATTGGTAATTAGTAATATAGCCAGAACTTAATGGTTCTATTTGTAATAAATCATCTGGGCAAAGGGTGTCATTTAAAACATTAAAATCTGCAGTAGGAATATCTACCACATTTATAGAATCAGTATAAAGTTGAAGCGAAGAACAGCCATACTCTGTTAAAACAATTAAATCAATAGTATGAAAACCTTGATTGAATTGAGTAACAAAAGGATTGTCTTCATCCAATGACGCTTCCAGTACTCCGTCCACGTACCAAAATGCACTATCAATATTTCCTCCTAAAGATGCATCAACACTTGAAGTGCTTAAAAAATCTATTAATGTTGAGGAACAAACTGAGTCTGGAGCACAATCATAAAGAATGTCGAAACTTGCCTCAGGGTTAGCCCTTATTATTAACGTATCGCAATAGGTTTTGGAGCAATTATTATCATTAGTAACATTTAAACAAATATTGTATTGGCCAAAATCACTGAATGTATGTGTTGTAAGTTCGTCTAAAGAAGTGATGCCATTATCATCAAAATCCCACACCCATTCTACTATAGGCGCATTAGCTCCATCTGATAAGTCTTCAAATATTATTACATTTTCATCACAATTATCATCTGTAGAAAAATATGGTGATGGTAAAGGGTGAATAACTATAGTGTCAGAACTTTGAGCAGAGCAATTATTCACATCACCCACAATCAACTCAATAACATAAGTGCTATCAACTAAGTTAGAAGTGTTTGTTAATACAAATTGTGGTAAACTAAATGAAGGCGATGTTTCGT
>Ga0233426_10003600_pt1 | contig 12125 bp, 15 predicted proteins | sample SI_118_April2016_6_FD_179875 | JGI IMG/M metagenome (GOLD analysis project Ga0233426, IMG submission 179875) | Seawater microbial communities from Saanich Inlet, British Columbia, Canada - SI_118_April2016_10_MG | ecosystem: Environmental > Aquatic > Marine > Inlet | place: Canada: British... | reverse complement strand
TAAGCAGCTTGCACGTCGGAGAAATCAGGTAAATTTGGCATCGTATATCTCATAGTGGGTAAGCTTAATTGACAAGCAAGGCGTCACGTTAAAAAAATCGAATATCATAGCAATCCCTTGCTAATAATATGTTTACGTCGTTATTTTAAATATGTGTCAAAGTGATGCGTGATCGTTTTAAACATATGAATTTGTGTGTTTTTACCTCGGATACTGTGCTTTTTCCCGGGGTAGTCCATCATATGAAATAACTTAGCGTTGTCTTGTAGGTGTTTATACAACTTAGTGGCGTGCGTAAACAATACATTATCGTCGGCCATGCCATGATAAATCAGTAGGTCGCCTTGTAAGTTATTTGCATAAGGAAAGACCGAGGAAGCATCATAAGCGCTTTTCTCAGTATTGGGGTTACCCATATAGCGTTCTGTGTAATGAGTGTCATACAAACGCCATTCGGTGACCGGAGCACCGGATACGCCAACCGAAAAATACTCTGGTGCTTTAAACATCGCCATCAAACTCATGTAACCACCATAGCTGTGTCCATAAACACCGATCTTGCTCGGGTCAACAAAATCAAGGGTGCGTAAAAAATCGACGCCGCGTTTTTGATCTTCAATCTCGACGGTACCCATCGCTTTGTATATCGGATCTTCGAACGCTTTACCTCGATAATACGAACCGCGATTATCAATACTAAATACCACATAGCCTTGTTGTGCCCAATACTGGAACATTAAGCCGCGATTGCCAGCCCATTTATTGGTGACGACTTGTGCCCGAGGGCCACCGTAATGATAGACAATGACAGGGTGTTTGCCTGATACCTTTGCTGGTTTATACAAGCGGTAATATAATTCAGTATCATCTTGTGCCTTGATAGTGCCAAATTTAGGCGCAATCCATGCTGCAGCAAAGGGAGCTAATGGATGGTTAGCATTAACAAGGTTTTCATCCAACCACGTAATAAATTCACCCGTAGCAGCATACAAACCAGTTTGCGCTGGCGTATTAATATCTGAAAATACATCTACATAAATTGATGCATCTTTAGCAAATTTCACATCATGATGCTTACCTAACGTGGTGATGCGTTTACTGGTAGCTGTTTGCATATCAACCGCATATACATGTGATTCTAACGGCGTATCCTTGCGCCCATTGATGTAGATTTTTCCGGTTTTTTCATTCACCGCAGCAATACTGGTCACAACCCAATCACCACTAGTGAGTTGACGGAGCAATTCGCCATTAGTACGATACAAATATAGGTGCTTAAATCCATCACGTTCAGACGCCCAGATGAACGCATCTTGTTGACTAAAAAAGTGTAAATCGTCATGCAGATTAAGCCAAGTGTTACTGTGTTCGGTTAGTAGAGTCGTGCTAAGTTGTGTCGCAACATCATAACCAAATAACTGTAATGTTTGCTGATTGCGTGACTGGACTTGATAGGTGAGCAGTGCACTGGTAGTAGACCATTGTACTCTAGGTAAATAAATATCCTGCTCAGTACCTAAGTTAATCGCTTGACGCTGTTGGGTTTGAATATTCTGCACGTAAAGTTCAAGCAATACATTGGGGGTGCCAGCTTTAGGGTATTTTTGCTCGATGGTGGTAATACGTTCGGCATAAATTTCTGAACGGGTGATGACATCTACTGGCGTCTCATCAACGCGCGTAAAGGCGATATGCGACTCATCCGGTGCCCACCAGTAGCCGGTTAACTGCCCCATTTCTTCTTGAGCAACAAACTCCGCCATACCATATTTAATTGCGCCACCACCTTGTGTCGTCAAAGCTTGTTCTTTGCCTGTTGCGATATGTTTGATAAAGATGTTTTGGTGACGAATAAAGGAAATATAATTACCTTTTGGAGAAAGCTTAATATCAGTCTCAAATTCCGGCGTATTGAGAAGTTGCTGTGCTTTTTTCGCACCAACACGGTAATAAAATACATCACCTGCTAATGGAAACAATAGCGCAGTGCCATCAGCCGACCAGCTGTAGGATAAAATGCCCGATCCGGAAACACGCATGCGCTCACGTCGTGCTTTTTCTTCATCAGATAAGTTTTCATCGCCTTGATGCAAGTCATCAGCATCAAACAGTAAACGTGATTGCTTATCTTTAATATTGTATTCCCATAAGTCGAAACGACTATTATCGGTTGCTTTAGCACGGATAAAGGTCACACGTTTACCATCGGGAGAAAGTTTAACCATCGACGGTGCTGTACCTTGTAATGCCGGCGCTGAAAATATCCGCTCTATATCTAAGGGGGCAATTGGCGCCAGGGGCTGTGTATCATCAGCAGACACACAATGGCTAGTGAAACTTAGCGCGATAAATAGAGAAGAGACGATCATAAATAGGTTATTTTTCATATTATTACCTTATCGTTGCATGACTTTAGACGGCGCATAACTTACCATGTTTACTTTAACGGATAAAAAATAATTAATAAACTATGAGTGATAATAGAAAATCAGCCTGTGTCATCGGGGCAAGCGGCTTAGTTGGTAAAGAATTAGTCAATCAATTACTGCGCAATCCTGGTTACAAATCCATCACATGCTTAGTAAGACGTCCTTTATCGAGTCATGATTACCCTGATCCTGAGGGTAAATTACAGCCAGTGGTTATTGATTTTGAACAGTTACAAGATTACCAAGGATACTTTACCGTTGATCATGTATTTTGTTGCTTAGGTACTACCATCAAAAAAGCACAGAGTCGTGCTGCCTTTCGGCGTGTCGATTTTGAATTTATCCATGTGTGCGCACAATTAACCCGAGCGCAAAGAGCCCAAGGATTTGTGTGGATTTCTAGTGTTGGAGCAAACAAAAACAGCAAAAACTTCTATTTGAAAGTCAAAGGTGAGCTAGAGTCATCGATCATGTCGATGCCCCAATTACAGCACGCTGCTGCTGTTAGACCCTCACTGTTACTAGGTACACGCAATGAATATCGCCGTGCTGAGCAGTGGTCAATCAAGATTTCCCAGCTCTTATCATTTTGTTTTGTAGGGCCGTTAGCCAAATACAAACCGGTGCATGCAAGTGACGTTGCAGCACAAATGATTAGACTGCAATATCCATGATGATGTCATTTGACAATGTTTGGGTTGCTGAAGCATTTGGGTTTGCTGCTATCATATTTAATATAATTGGTTATCGCAGTAATGATATGCGCCGCTATTTGTTCTTATCAGGTGGTGCCATGTTATGTTTAAGTGCACACTTTTTTTTATTAGGCGCAATGGCAGCAGGGATTGGATGTGGGTTAGCCGCAATTCGTAATGCGGTGACTTTAGTTGTTCGTGGGACATGGGTACTGGTGTTATTTATCAGTCTGAGTATCGGTTTTTTTATCTATGAATGGGTAATATTGCAACATGGTTATCTTATTATTCTTGCCTATACCTCCTCATTTATTTTCACAGCAGGGTCTATCTTATTTACTGATGTTGCGTTAATGCGACGTTGGTTTATCTTTGCAGAAAGCATCGGGTTGGTTTATGCCCTTGCTGTCGGAAGTATATTCGGATCAGTATTCAATACTGTTAATCTATGTAGTATTGCCTTTAAGATGTGGCAGCTACGAAAAATCCCACACCCATAAAAACAACACAAAAAAAACCACCGAATCGTTACCGATGCGGTGGTTTTTGATTTGTGCTAGGGTCGTTATTTTTTATCTTTAACGAGCACTGAAATTTTATTAATACCCGCAATTTTAGCTTGGTTCATTACTTCAACTACAATGCCATGCTCAGTATCTTCGTGAGCTTGGATAGCCGCTGAGTCAGTATTATTTTCAGCTAAGTAAGTTTGGATATTGGCAACGACACGACGAATGTCGACTTCACGACCATTCATTTTAATCACGCCAACATCATCAATTTGAATAGACAAAGATTTACTTGGTTGTTGTGATTCAGTGTTATCTTTAGGACGACTTGCTTCAAGTCCTTTTTCCTTAACAAATGACGTTGTCACGATAAAGAATATCAACATGATGAAAACGATGTCTAACATCGGGGTCATATCAATCTGTGCGTCGTCATCACTTGAGGTATGTTTTTTTCTTTTCATGGCCTATTTTTCTTATTCCTTAAAACATTTCAGACCATAGTATAAAGAAAATATCAAAAATGGGTAGGGGTTTGTAAACACAATTTACATTTTTTTGCATTAAAGGGAGAGATTAGCGTAAAGATTGACCTAACCAACTAAAATATGTGAGCAATTGTTGATTAATTTCATTTCGGGATTGTCCCATTGGATAGGCTCCAGCTTTAGCGAGTACCGATTGTTTGGTGCCGGACACTAAAAACTGGTTAGTGATGACACTATCTTGGATTAACGATTCAAAGGCTCGTGCACAAAGCTCTTCTGGCTTGGTAAAATAGACACCGCCATAAGTTTCATCGAGTTTTTTTGCTTGATAAAAAAAGTCACTGGGTTGCGATTTGTCCTCACTCAGTAAAATTTGGGTAAAGCATTGTGCGAGTTGTATATTAAGCGGGTGCGCTATTAACGGTTGATGACGCAAATACCCGACTGATGCAAACATTGAATTGGGCACATCTCGATACATTTTTTGACCAATATAATGATCAAAGGCATGAAACCATTCGTGGGCTAAACTCCCCGCTCCGGCATTTTTAGCTAGACTAATTTCATGTTTCGCCGGCGTGTAATGAGCGCACACGCCCCGTCTACCACCTTTACCAAACGCAATGCCTAAGCGACCTTTAAGCGATATAACTTGCTCAGGCACTTGTAAAATATCGCACAAATCATACAGCGCATCAAAAAATAAGTTAGCTGCGATTTGCTGTTCTTGTGCGCTGACCCAGCGTCCGATTTCAATGGTGCGAAAGCCAAATAATTTAAGAATATCTTTGAAACTCACATCTGCGCCATCGCGATGAGATTGCCCATTACGGAAAAAGCCCTGATACAAACGTGAATCCGACCCCATCGTCATCGCGTTAGATCGTGTTGATGTCTAGTTCAGCTAAGATTTGCTCACACCATTTAGCAATGCGCGAGTCACTTTCATCAAACTGGTTTTCATCATCTAAGGATAACCCAACAAAAAAAGATTTATCTTCGGTTAATGCTTTGGAGGCAATAAAATCATAGCCTTCATTTGGCCAGTAACCCACAATATCTGCACCATTGGGAACAATCACATCATGTAACATGCCGACGGCATCTTGAAACCATTCGGCATAGCCCATTTGGTCACCTAAGCCAAAAATTGCAGCAGTTTTGCCGGTAAAATCAACGCCATGAATATCATCCCAATGCGCTTCCCAGTCTTCTTGTAACTCACCAAAATCCCAAGTCGAAATGCCGAGTAATACAATATCAAATTGCGCGATGTCATCTAGTGATGTGTCTTTGATGTTTAACAATGGGATATCAAGCTGTGGGCAAAGTGCTTCAAGCTGTGCTTTTATTTTTTCCGCTGCCATTTCGGTATAGCAAGTGGTGGAACCATAAAATAGTCCAATATTGTGCTGAGCCAACGTCGATTACCTTTCAAATAAGAGTAGTGCTATATATGTTGGGTATAATAGCAAAAAAGTAAATAAAAAGCAGTCGTGTACGTGGGCTGTTAATCCGCCTTAAACGTAATTTTATCGCCTTGGTTGGTAACAATACTGCACACTGTTGTATCATTGGATGCACTGGTGTCAGGATCAAGCTCCAGCCAACCTAATGCCGGGATATTCAGTAACTTATTAGGAACACGAAAATGAAAGTATGCCTGACCGGCATAGAGTAAATCTGAACGACGTTGCGCGACACTAATCGATGCTTCTGGTGGCGCTGATGATTGCGCTTGGGCAAGACGAGGTAAAAGTGCGACATCATAGGCATATTGGGTATCGGGTGCTAAAAGCTCCGTTTGATGAATGTGCAGTAAATGGATGAATGCACATGTACCAACTTGATATTCGCTGTGTGTATAAGTGTCATCCTTGTTTAATGAAAGAGGGGTATAATCTTGCTCAGCCACAAGATACAATATGATATCCGGTTGGCAGGGTGTACTTGTTACCAGCCAAATAGTAAATTCATTGGCACTAACATGGCGTAGCATTGGGCCTGCAATTAACAACGGTAACGACTTAGATTGAACAAAGGTGTCATCATGCTGAGTTTGAGAGTTAATCATGATGTTTCTTAACCGTTATTATGACTCCTATTTACTATATACAATTATGCGAAGACCACGACATATGAAAAAGACTAAAAAGGTATTAATTTTGTTGCTAAGTGTGTCCATCAGTGCACTATTTGGCTGCGCAACAGAACCGAAAATTTTAGCACCAATAGACGCTAATGCTCCGTCGACTGACGCGACATTAACGTTAACAGGGCAATGGTTGATAGATGACAAGGGTGAGTTAATTATTGATCCTCAACCGTCTGGTTTAACTGTGTGGCAAGATCAGCTAGTGATGATTGCGGATGCGAGTGCGAATGATACACAGGTTAAACGCCTACACTTTATTAATCCGGTGAATGCACAGCGCAAGACATTGTCCCCCATTTATAAAATCAGCCCAGACTTAACCCAATCGTGTTTTAATCAATACCTGTTAAGCAAACCTGACCTAGAAGCATTAGTGAAAGATCCCACTAATCCAAATGGTTTTATCACTGTAACCGAAGATGCCTCGACTTTAGGCAAGCTTACTGAGGCTTGCCAAGTCGCCTTTCGTGATACGTATTCAACTGATTATCCAACTGTGTTAGTGCGATTGCATTGGGATGGCACGCAGTTATCAGTCACCGGTGTCCGAGCCGTGCAATTTCCTCAAAATGCGCAAATAGGTAATTCGCCTAACGATGGTGTTGAAGGCTTAAGTATTGATGGCAACAAATTATTTATCGCGTTGGAAAAAGATGCTAACTACCGTGCGCGGATCTTTAGTACGGTGCTAGATGAGGGATTTTGGCGTGATCATCGTTTTGTTGCAGTAAAAGATGAAGACTTCAGTATTCCAGAGCTAAATCAACCAGGTACGCGTTTTGTCCCACATCCGATTAATGGTACTGATATTTTTGAATATAATGGTAGTAAGTGGTTACTAGCTGCTGCTCGCAACGATAATCAACTTTGGTTGATTGATATTGCGAAACAACGACCAACTAAAATCGTCAATCTAAGATTTATGGCACCAACGCAGTTAGGTCATCAACCTTCAGCGATGGATTGTCCTTCGAGTACGTTAATGGATAATGCATCCTTGGAAGGCGTCGCTGTCGCAAATGGGTCAGTGTATTTAGTTAATGACCCATGGAAGCGTAACTATTGGAAAAACATTCAGTGTGAATCCACGCGCTCTGCTTATGCAGAGCACATGAATGGATTGTTATTTACGACGACAGTTGCTGAGTTATTCAGGCACGCGCGTGATATGGGCGCCAAGTAGACTTAACTTATCTTCGATGGCTTCATACCCACGGTCAAGGTGATAGATACGGTTAACATGTGTCTCACCTTCGGCCAACAATCCAGCAATGACCAGCGATGCAGATGCGCGTAAATCCGTAGCCATAACCGGAGCGCCTTTAAAGCCCTCTATACCTTGGCATACGGCACTATTTCCTTGCAACGTGATTTTAGCGCCCATGCGTTGCAGTTCAGGTACATGCATAAAGCGGTTTTCAAATATTGTTTCTGTGACTATTCCGGAGCCTTCTGCGACACAATTCATTGCCACAAATTGTGCTTGCATATCCGTAGGGAAAGCAGGATGAGGGGCGGTTTTCACATCAACAGCTTTAGGGCGCTTGCCATGCATATTGAGTTCGATTGTATCTGCCGTTGTGGTAATTTCAGCTCCGGCTTGACGTAACTTACTTAGTACCGCATCAAGTGTTTCTGGGGCAGCGTTAAGACATTTAATATGGCCTCTTGTTGCAGCCGCAGCAACTAAAAATGTACCGGTTTCTATGCGGTCAGGTAGTACAGAGTAGGTACACCCATGTAAACTTTCAACACCTTCAATGGTAATGTGATCGGTACCCGCACCACTGACTTTCCCGCCCATTGCATTGATACAATTTGCTAAATCAACAATCTCTGGTTCTCGTGCTGCGTTTTCTAATACAGTCGTCCCTTGTGCTAGTGCGGCTGCCATCATTAGATTTTCAGTTGCGCCAACACTCACAATATCCATAAAGATATGTGCGCCTTGTAGCTTGCCGTTAACATGAGCTTTGATATAACCATCTTCAACTTCGATGATTGCGCCCATTGCTTCTAAGCCTGTCAAATGTAGATTGACTGGACGAGCGCCAATAGCGCAACCGCCGGGTAAAGAAACATCAGCATGTCCATGGCGGGCTAATAACGGACCTAGCACTAAGATAGAAGCACGCATAGTGCGGACTAATTCGTAAGAAGCGACAGTGCTTGTTAGTTTGCTAGCATCAAGGGTTAAGGAATTTTTATTATTGAAGTTAACTTTGGTACCCATGCCTTGTAACAATTTCACACTGGTGGTGATATCACGTAATGCCGGTACATTGTTAAAGGTAATTTCAGAATCTGCTAATAACGAAGCCATTAATAATGGTAATGCTGCGTTTTTAGCACCAGAAATAATCACGTCTCCGTGTAGTGCTGGACTCTTGGTGATGACTAATTTATCCACGAGAAACAGCCCTTATTGAGGAATATTAAATAATTTTTCTTTGCGCCATTGTTCAACCGTAAAGGTTTTAATCGATACCGCATGCATCGAACCATCAGCAATTTTGTCTGATAAAGGAGCATAAATCGTTTGTTGGCGTTTTACGCGCGACATATCAGCAAAATCATCACTGACAGCAATAATATTAAAATGTGAGCCATCGCTTTTTACATGCACTTCATGTAATTGCAATTGAGCGAGTAAAAACGCTTCTAGTTCTTGTGTTGTCATAGCGATAACCATTAGTTAATCCCGTTAACGCAAATATTCACATTAAGGCTGGGAAGTTACAAAAAAGGATTCGGCACTGCTTAAGCGTGCGAGTTGTAGTAATTTATCAGGAATATGATCCCATGCAAGTGTCTTCTTGGCAGTACGTGCATCTCGAAACAGATTCAATAGCCACGCTAAGCCCGCACTGTCTATGTTAGTCAGGCCTTGTAAATCAATTTTAAGGGTGTTTAATAAAGCGAGTTCGCGTTTGTGCGAAACAAACAAATCACGTTGAATTGTTTGATTATTCAGCACACCTGATAGTATCACAGCATCTGGAGTAAACGTGATAGATAAGTCCATTATCGTCTATCCTTGAGGAGCTGGTAAAGGAGGGCTGCTCCCAGGCTTTTGCAATACAATCGGATCTTTTATTTTTTGTTGCATCAGTTCAATGACTTTTTCAATGCCATCTTGGCGTAGGATTGACTCAAACTCACTGCGTTTACTCGACAATAAGCTAATCCCTTCTGCGACCATGTCATATGCAGCCCATTCGTTAGTTTTGCGGTCTTTACGCACTTTGAATGCGACTTTGATATCGGGTTTGCCGATATCTTGAATAAGCGCGCGAACAGTGACTATCTTTTTATCATCATATTCACCTGCAGGTTCAAACGCGACCGTTTGATCATCATAATAGCCCATTGCATTTGCGTAGGTGGTCACGAGATACTCACGAAATACATTGACGAACTCACCGAGTTGTTGTTTTGGCACATTGCGGGCTTGATTACCGAGCACCATAAATGCTGAATATTTATAATCTACATGCGGTAATAAATTTTCACGCATAATGGTGCGCAGATGCTCTGGATTTTGTGCAATTAACGCTTGCTCGTTTTTCATGCGGGCAAATGTCGCACTGGCCGCGTTTTGAATCATCGTGTGCGGATTCTCAGATTCAGTCTCAGCTTGTGCATAGTGCAAACTCTGAGTGAGTAATGTCATCAATATCAATGCGGCGGTCAAAAATGCTTTCACTTGGGATCCTTTAAAAAAATTATTCACTATTACGGCTAAACAAAAACTGTCCGATTAAATCTTCTAACACCAAAGCTGATTTGGTGTCTTGTATATAGTCACCATCGGCTAATACGACAAAATCATCGAACGCGAAACCGGGCTGAAAACCAATATACTGCTCGCCTAACAATCCTGATGTCAGAATTGATGCGGAACTGGTGTCAGGGAAATTATTATATTTTTCTGACAAACTGATCATTACTACGGGGTTAAAATCTTCTGGATCTAAATAGATTGATTCGACCCGTCCGATTGTAACACCACCAACTTTGACGGCGGAACGTGTTTGTAAACCGCCAATGTTATCAAATTTAGCATACAAGGTGTACGTAGACTCACTATTCGAGAAGCCTTGATTCACAACTTTTAATGCTAACAGTAAACCTGCAGCAATGGTTAAAACGACAAATAAACCAACCATAAGTTCAGTTTTTCGTGTGGTCATGGTGACTCCTAATTAATTCCAAACATAAGTGCCGTAAGCACAAAATCTAATCCTAATACTGCCAATGAAGACAATACCACGGTTTGAGTTGTTGCTAGCGATATACCTTCTGAGGTAGGTATCGCATCATAGCCTTTGAATATGGCAATCCAAGTCACCACAATAGCAAACACAATACTTTTAATAACGCCGTTTACGACGTCTTTATCCCATTCAACGGTCGCTTGCATAATTGACCAGTATGAACCTGAGTCAACACCTAACCATTCAACACCGACGAGATGACCTCCTAAAATACCGATCGCTGAAAAGATCAACGCTAGCATTGGCATTGCGATTACCCCAGCCCACATGCGCGGGGCAACGATGCGTCTTAATGGGTCAACTGCCATCATTTCAAGAGAGCTTAATTGTTCAGTTGCTTTCATTAGGCCAATCTCCGCGGTTAATGCTGAACCTGCGCGACCGGCAAAGAGTAACCCTGTCACTACAGGTCCTAATTCACGTAACAGTGATAATGATACCATCGGTCCTAATGACCCTTCAGCACCGTAATCAACTAAAATAGTATAGCCTTGAAGTGCCATTACCATTCCGATGAAGAGACCTGACACCATTATGATTAATAACGATTGCACGCCAACGACATATATTTGTTTAATGGTTAACCTAACATTTTTCCATTGTGGAAATGCAATGAGAGCGCCTGTTAACATCAAAAATGCACGGCCAATGGCAACTACTTTGGTCAATGTACTGATACCAATATCAATGATCCAATTCATTTATCTTCTCCTAATAATTGCTCTTGCAGCGTCGGAGCTGGATAATGAAATGGCACTGGACCATCGGCTTGCCCTTGCAAAAACTGCTGTACCAACGGTGAGTCAGATTGTTTAATTTGTTGTGCGGTGCCATGGCCAATCACTTTTTGATTCGCTAAAATATACACATAATCGGCAATATCAAGCACCTCATTCACATCATGAGTTACTACTATGCTAGTCACTGATAATGCTTCACTGAGCGATCGGATTAATTTGACCAACACACCCATTGAAATAGGATCTTGTCCCGCAAAAGGCTCATCGTACATTATCAATTCAGGATCTAATGCAATTGCTCTTGCTAAGGCGGCTCTGCGCGCCATTCCTCCGGAGAGTTCGCTGGGTAAAAGTTGTGCAGCTCCGCGCAGACCGACGGCCTCTAGTTTTAATAACACCAAGGTTTCAATGACAGATTCAGACAACTGAGTATGCTCACGCAAAGCAAACGCAACATTATCGAACACACTCATATCAGTAAATAATGCACCTGATTGAAAAAGCATACTCATCGATTTACGCGTTTGGTAAAGGGTTGAGCGACTCATCGCTGGTATCGACTTTCCAGCAAACGTAATATCACCTTTATCAGGTTTTAGTTGCCCACCGATTAAGCGTAACATGGTCGTTTTACCGATCCCACTTGGACCCATAATGGCCGTGATTTTTCCTTTAGGAATGCTGATACTGATATCATCATAAATTAGGCGTTCAGAGCGAGAGAAGGTGATATTTTGAATTTCGACTAAATTATCATTCATGAGTGAGTAGTAATGCCTTTCCTTTGCGTTTGAAACATATACGATTGTTATCATTCTTGGGGTTGATTATG
>Ga0233426_10003599_pt1 | contig 12127 bp, 4 predicted proteins | sample SI_118_April2016_6_FD_179875 | JGI IMG/M metagenome (GOLD analysis project Ga0233426, IMG submission 179875) | Seawater microbial communities from Saanich Inlet, British Columbia, Canada - SI_118_April2016_10_MG | ecosystem: Environmental > Aquatic > Marine > Inlet | place: Canada: British... | reverse complement strand
CAGTAGGTCTCGGGTTCGAACCCCGACCGGCTCACCACTATAATAACACTCCTCTAGCTCAATGGTTAGAGCAGAACGCTCATAACGTTTTGGTTACAGGTTCGAGTCCTGTGGGGAGTACCAAATATCTAAAAAAGTCTTGACTTTATATTACATAAATGTTATTCTAAATCACATACACATTTCTGCATAAATACAATTGTAATAAAAAGGAAAGGAAACTGCTATGACTTCAGTAATAAGCCCATATTTAGGACTATTAAATATTAAAGGAACTGTTAATATTGATAATGCCCTAACTGTACTGGGAGACACAACACTGAGTGATGTACTAGCAGATGCCTTAACCGTTTCAGGAATTTCTATTTTTAATAATAAACTTTCTGTAACAAACACAGATGATATTGATCTAAATAGCCCAGCATTGGGCCAAGGTGCGTTAAATGTAACTGGAGGCGGTTTTGTTGGCGGCCATATGTATGTTGGCGGCACCTTAGTAGCTAACGGTGATGTAATTACACTAGGAAATAGTGGAGGTACATTAACATTAAGCTCTAACATCAATAGTAATTTAAACCCAACTACTACAAAAACTTTCGATGTTGGATCTCCAACATTAACTTGGAACCACGTATATACTACAACTTTGGTATTAGATACAACTCCAGAAACTGTAGGATCAGTACCTTCATCACCTATTAATATAAATTCAAGCTTGTCATATATTGACGCAACAACAGCATCAACAGCTACTATAGCTGATGGAGAAATAGGACAAGTTTTAACAATTGTGGCCGTTGATACGCCAACAATTGCTGTTGTTGTAACTCCAATCACTGCTAATGGCTATTCAAGCTTTACTTTAACATCATCAGGAGATTCAATTAGTCTAATATACACTAGTGTAGGATGGTCGATCACATCTACATTTAGAACCAGTGTTACAAACTAAAAACGATCTTTTTATTGCGCAAAAAAACTATGCTTAAATACTAGTATAGAAATTTTAAAGGAAGAAGTTGAAATGGCAATCAAAACTAACCATTCAAATAATGCAATTACGGCTACGGAAAATGATCTAATTTTAGATGCCGATGGCAATGATAAAAATATTAGTGTAAGTGCAAAACGTGTGGTTAATGTTCAAGATCCAATCGATGATCAGGACGCAGTTACAAAAATTTTCTTAGATACTACGCTAGCCAATTTTGACGCAACTCAAGATGGTGAAGTTTCTGGTGGGTTACAACAAATAAGTGAAATTATCGAAAACATTCGAGTTGATACTTATGTTAAATCAGTAGACTTTATAGCAGATGTAACAACTGGCGGCGCAGGGCTTTATGTTACATTAAATATTTCTACTCAAGGAAATCCAAACAGATACACAATTGACTGGGGAGATGGAAATATAACCACAGCCACCTCAGACAGTACCCCCTCACATACATATGCTACAAACACTGGTTCACCTTATGATGTTAAAGTTACAGCCTTTAACAATGCAGGTATTGGTGCAGGTAGCGCAGCTGAAAAATTAAAACAAGAATATATTTCTATCTTTACTGGTGACCCAGCAGTTTCCTTTACAGCATATAACTCTCCAACTGGCGGTAATGCAATTACATATTGGGACGATGGCGACACTGTATATTTTGAAAATACAACAACTAACACATCAGGAGCAGTAATTCAATACACCTGGAATTGGGGCGATGGATCAAGTGATGACGTAATTACTTCAGATAGTGTAGCAGGTGGCGTAGGCGGAGGACGTATAGCCCACACATTTGCCCTTGCATCAGAATCTGATGTTACAAGGACCGTTGCACTAACACTTGATAGTCATGACACTGCAACACCTGGACTGGTTCCAATCGATGATGACATAGATTACAAAATTTATGACACTCATACTCCAGGAGTAGAGATGAATAAAACTACTGGTATTAACGAAGAAGCTAGTAATGGTTTAGTCATTGGATTTAACAACGAAACAGAAACTACTATTGGTAACCATTCAACATATGGTATTCAATATATTTGGACATTTGGTGACGGAACACAAACTACTGTAAACGTAGGATCAGGTCAAGCAGGCGATACTCAACAAAGCATAAATCACACCTATTCATTATCAAACTTAAATGTAGCACAAGATTTTACTGGCACTTTACAAGTGGTAAGCAACCATAGTAATAGCCCATTTACTACAACATTCACAATTCATGTTGAGCCAGATGTTAGGGCAAATATTTCTGGCAGTGCAGACACAGTTTCAGATCGCAGCGGCGATAACATATATGACGTATATGATGGCACAGACTACAACGGCGTAAACAGAGCTTTAGTTACTGTAAACAATACAAGTGAAAATGGTGACAATCATGAATACGATTGGAACGATAGCAGTGCTAATGACAATGAAGCAGGACTAAACAGCGTACAACATGACTTTACAGGAGTAACACCAGGTAACTATCAATTAGATTTTACTGCAACAGGTACTCCAGATATAACAGCGCAAACAGATTCAGCTAACTTAACATTCCAAGTAAATACAGTACCACCTGCACCAAGTGGGTTAAGTAGCAAAACAATTACATTAACTTCTCCAGTTGCAGGCATTGATCCTAAATTGGCAAGTGGATTTACAGATAATAGTTCATCTAATCCATTAACAGCAGGTGCAAGTTTGGAAACAACTACAGCAAGGCGTTATACTTCAGGAACTATGGATACAAGCATTGCACAAAATGCATTTAATGGTTTAAGCGGTATAGCTTCAGCTGTAGTAAATGGCACAGCAAACGGAACGAAAACATTTTCAACTACATTAAATGAAAATGGAACATTTGATAGTTTAGTAATTAGCGATCAGCGTGACGCAAATGACAGCATTAGTAGCAGTACGTATCCTACAGGATTCTTCCAGACATTTGACTCTAAAATTACAAAGCCATTTAGTGAATACTCAACTGGTGTTAATGACCAGCGTATAGAACACAGTGAAACAGGCAACACAAACTATGTTACAGTAGTATGTGATGACCTAACTAGTAACCCAACCGTGGACACTACATTTGCTATAGTAACAGAACATACAGCAGGCAATTACAGATACATATCAGGAATACCATATTATAACACAGGAAGTCCAAAATTAACATTATCTGGTGCGGCTTTATCTAATTGGATTGGACAAGCATATAGAGATACCAATAATGTATTTGAAATTTCTAGTGGAACAAATTTAGAAGGAACATTGCTTCCAACAATTAGTACACAGTTTAAAAGTTATGCGGATTTAGAAGATGTAGTATATCTAAACAATGGAATACCTACAGCGAATACATTAAATTACGATATTGCAGATCAAACAATTAATATCACAAGCTCAAATGTAGCGGCAGTTGAAAGCCTAAAAGCTAGAGCGCACAATGTTAATGGTACTGGAAACTATGCTAACCTTTCAGAACAAGTACAAGTACATACTCAAAATCCATATGGATTAGTTGAAACTGCGATCCCAGTTGTTGATAGCTTAGGCAATGGAACATTTACTACAGATGGCATTCGTATTGCTGACTTTATAAATTCAACAATAGATACTCCAACTATTACTGGTTCAACAAATTATATGTCTACACCATTTGCTGGTGCAGTAAGTGTAAGCGGAACACAAGAAGCAACAGTACGTTGGGGCAAGTTACAGCACAACACTACAAACTACTCACTAGGATTCTTGCCAGTTGGACCAGATAGAAGTGCAGATACTGGAACACAGTATTTTACTTTTGCATTCCAAAGACAAGTTGTTGCTAATTTCAACATTAGCATTAGCTCTACAGGTATTGCAGGCATGTGGATTGCAGCCCCAGGAACAGGTGTAGATAATGCAAGTGGATTGAATGGTTGGCTAGAATGCACAAGTCAATACGCAGGTGCAGGTGTTCCAGGAACAGATACGGCAAACGGCGGCAATGGTGCAAATGGTTGTGCATTAACAGGTGCAGACGTTGTGCCAACAAGCTCAAACATCAATTCAAGCTACACAATGACACTTGGTGCAGAAAATATGAGTAATGCAACAAACAATGTTGTGTTGGTTAGAATAGCAATTGAAAATGGTAAAGAAATTACCAGTATATCAATAGGAGAAGCTAGCTAATGGCAATTTCAGACAACCAAAAGCTAGACTATCTGTTTAAGAAAATTGGTTTTGGTGCTACCAAAACGGATACTATATTTAATAAATTAGCGGCTAACGAAAGTTTACCAAGTCCTCTACTAATACGTGGCGATACAATTTGGGCCGAATCAGGACAGATTCCAAGCGTAAAACCGTCAGCGTCTAATGATTACATAACATTACATACAGCGGTTGAAGCAACTGAAGATATTACTGCAACAGGTAATAGAACTTGGAAAACAGGCGTTACTGACTGGATCCCAACAGAATTTGGATCAACATATCTTGTAAATGTATATATTCACACTAGCGGAGATCCTGCTGGTGCTGAAACAATGGCTAACAAAGTCTTTACTACTGGTAGTGGTAACAACGATGAATGGTTCTTTGATTATCAATCAGGTGTATTAAACTTTATTGGTGATAATTTACCACACGGAAAAGACTTTACTGGCAAAAGTGTTTACATTACAGGTGCTACATATAGTGGCGATTTTGGTGTCGCATCTGCAGCAATTAGTGCAGACATATCTAGCTTACAGACACAAATTGATAGTATACTAGAAAATACAGATCCTGCAGCACTAGACAGTTTAACAGAAATTGTCAATGCATTCCAAAATGCTGATACTGCATTTGCAACATCAACAGAACTTGCAAATGTTAATACAAGTATAAGAAATGATTTATCTCTTACAGTTAAAGAGATTAATGATCCTATATCAAATGTTGAAGTTGATGATGTCACTGGGTTGATATTTAATGTTGATGGCGGTTTTGCTCTTACTGATAATGCTGATGGTACAGTAACAGTTACAATCGAATCTACCTTTAAAACATGGCATATATATGACACTGTTGCAGACACAACGCCAACAGACATTATTGCTAGTGCCGTAGATGAAATTGATATCCGTGCTGGTAATAATATTACTATTACTCCAGTTACAACTCCAGGATCAAAAGGCATAACAATTGCCAGTGATGTAAGTAGCATACTTGATCTAAATATTAATGACGGAACAAGCGGACAGGTACTTGGTACAGACGGATCTGGTAACTTTACCTTTATTGATAAACTAGACCAACAAGTACTGCCAGCATCACAAGAATTTGTAGCAAATGGCGTAACCCAGTCATTTGTATTAACAGATGCACCGGGTGGAGAAGAAGAAATTGATGTGTATGTTAACGATGTCCTACAACGTCCTAGCATTTACTCTGTAAATGGAACAACGTTATCTTTTAATATACTTCCTGATGCAGGATTTGAAATTTATGTCAAATATAGATATCCATATGCTACACAATCTGCACCGAGCCAAAACAGTGTAACAAACTCAGCATTAAATTTAACATACACAAGTAATCAATACAACGGCAATAATACTACAACAAATTTTACAATACAAACTGGTCATACAGTTCACAGTGTATTAGTTATTGCAAATGGCCTAATACTGCCACCAACTAATTATAGCATAAATGGTAACATACTGACTATCAGTAATCCTCCACAATTTGGAACAGTTATTGATATTAGGTATCTTCCAGTATAATATAAGTATTTTACTAAACTAATTATATCTATAAATAGATACACTAGGCTTCCACCTAGTATATTTCTCGCAAATTTTGCGAGAAATACTACCTGATCGAGAAGAACAGGTATCAATATATTGATTATGGAGAACAAAATGGCTTTTAGACAGATTAAAGCACCAGCACTAGCTACGGCTTCGGTGGTGGACACAAAACTAAACACGTCAGCGATCACAGGCCAAATCGCTTCGACGGGTGGTGTTTCAGCAGATACTCTATTAATGCATGATAGCGTTAATAACGTACTGAATAAAATTTCATTCACAGCCCTAATTGGTTCATTCGACACAGATGATATCCAAGAAGGAACGAATAAGTTTTTTACAAATGCTCTTGCTCAAGCAGCAGTAGCACAAGACATTACAGATGCAGTAGCAGCAGAAGCAGTAATTGCTCGTGCCGCTGAATTAGCAAATGCAGGCGCAATCACAGCAGAAGAAACTCGTGCGCTAGCAGCAGAAGGTGTAAATGCAACAGCAATTACAGCAGAAGAAAATCGTGCAACAGGTCGTGAAAATGCAATTGAATCAGCTTACCAAGCAGCTGACACAAATTTGCAAACACAAATTAACAACATCTTAAACAACACAGATGCAACAGCACTAAACTCTCTAGCAGAGATCGTGTCAGCATTTGAAGATGCAGATGATACATTAACAGCAGGTATTTCAGCAAACGCAACTGCAATTGCAAACGAAACAATTGCTCGTACAAATGCTGATGTAGCACTACAAGGTGATATTGACACAGCACAAGCAGAACTAGACGCAACACAAGTTGGTGCTGGTTTAGCATCAGATGGCTCATATGTAGTATCAGCTGGTGGCAACTATGTTGGCTCAGCAACATCATTTAAAGATGCTGATGACAAACTAGACGCAGCAATTAAAGTTATTGCAGACGGCCTAGCGGCTGAAATCTCAACAACTGGCGGTGAAGTAACAGCATTACAAGCAGCAGATGTAACACTACAAGGCAATATTGACACAGTATCAGCTAACCTTGTATCAGAAGCATCACTAGCTCGTGCAGCTGAAGTAGCAAATGCAAATGCTATCCAAGATGAAATCAACGCTCGTGCGGTAGCAGATACAGCAGTACGTACAGATTTTGCAACAGCAGATACATCAATCCAAAATGAACTAGACGCAACACAAGCAGGCGCTGGTTTAGGTACAGATGGTGCATATACAGCAGACGCAACTACAGACTATCTAGTAACAGCTACATCACTAGTTGATGCAGACAAAAAATTAGATGCAGCACTTAAAGCAGTAGATACAGCGTATAAAGCAGCTGACACAACGTTACAAAGTAACATTGATTCAGAAGCAGCAACACGTTTAGCAAATGATAACGCACTAGACGCTCGTGTTACAGTAAATGAAGGTGATATTACATCACTAGAAACTGATGTAACAGCACTAGAAGGTGTAGTTGGTGATATTGGTACAACACCATTAGACACAATTTCACAAACACTAGGTGGCGCAATTAACGAACTACACACTGATACAAATGCAGTAGAAGTTCGTGTAACAGATGCAGAAGCAGACATCGTAACTAACGCAACAGCAATTAGTAACATTTTGTCAAACACAGACGCAGCAGCACTTGACTCGTTAACTGAAATCGTAGCGGCTTTCCAAGCGGCAGACAATTCATTAACTGGTCTAATTTCAGCAAACACAAATGCTATTTCAGCAGAAGAAACTCGTGCGCTAGCAGCAGAAGGTGTAAATGCAACAAACATTACATCAGAAGCATTAGCAAGAGGCACAGCAGATACAACGTTACAAGGTAACATTACTGCAGAAGCAGCAACACGTTTAGCAAATGACAATACACTACAAGGTAATATTGATTCAGAAGCAGCAACACGTTTAGCAAATGACAATACACTACAAGCAAATGTTGACGCAGTAGAAGTTGGCGCAGGATTAGAAGCAGATGGTTCATATTCAGCAGACGCAACTACAGATTATCTAACAGCAGCTACATCACTTAAAGATGCAGACAAAAAGTTAGACGCAGCACTTAAAGCAGTTGATACAGCTTATAAAGCAGCAGACACAGCACTAGCAGGTCGTGCAACGACACTAGAAACTGAAATGGATGCGGCAGAAGGTCGTCTAGATGCAGCAGAAGCAGCAGCAACACTAGAAGCATCAACTCGTGCATCAGCAGATACAACGTTACAAGGTAACATTGATACGCTATCAAGTGAAGTAGATTCAACACAAGCAGGCGCAGGTTTAGCGGCAGATGGTACATATGTAGCAAATGCTTCAACTAACTACCTAACAGCAGCTGCATCACTAAAAGATGCAACTGAAAAGCTAGATACACAAGCTAAAGTAACAGCAGACGCACTAGCGGCTGAAATTACAGCACGTGAATCAGATGTTGACGCAGAAGAAGCTCGTGCATTAGCAGCAGAAGGTGGTTTACAAACTCAAATCACAAATGAGCAAACTGCTCGTTCATCAGCTGACGCAACGCACACAGCTAACATTGCAACTAACACAGCAGGCGTAGCAGCTAACGTAGCAGCAATTGCAACAGAGACACAAGCACGTCAAAGTGGCGATTCAGCACTACAAAACGAACTAGATGCAGTAGAACTAGCATCAGGTCTAGAAACAGACGGTACATTTGGCGCACACAGTGGCACAAACTATATCGACACAGCAGACTCACTAAAAGCAACAGACGTACTATTAGACACAGCTCTAAAAGCAACTGATGCTCGTGTAGATGCTATCCTTGATGGTTCATCAGAATCATTAGATCAGTTTGTAGAAGTAGTAACTGCATTCCAAACAGCAGATGGTAACCTAAACCAAGCAATTACAGATCTAGCAGCAGCGGCAACAACAGATCGTACAGCAGTACGTTCAGAATTTGCAGCAGCAGACTCAGCACTAAACGTTCGTTTAACAGCTGAAGAAGGCAATGTTGACGCTCTGGAAGCAACAATGGGTACAGCAACGCTAACAACAACAGCACAAACTGTAACAGCAGCAATCAACGAATTGAACTCAGGTTCAGCAGCAGCGGTTGCAGACTTACAAGCTGAAGTTGATCTAACACAAACTGCATTAGGCTTAAACGCTGATGGTACGTTTGCAGCACACAGTGGTACAAACCACATGGATGCGGCAACTACTGCAAAAGGTGCTCGTGAGTTACTAGATACAGCGATTAAAGCAGAAGAAACTCGTGCTTTAGCAGCAGAAGGTGTAAATGCGGCGGCAATCATTTCAGGTGATGCAACTGTAACTACAAACTTCCAAGCAGCTGATACATCAATCCGTACGGATTTTGCAGCAGCAGACTCAGCAATCCAAAGTGAACTAGACGCAAGTCAAGTAGGTGCAGGTTTAAATACTGATGGCGGTTATACAGCTAACGCTTCAACTAACTATCTAACAGCAGCATCATCACTAAAAGATGCAGATACGAAGTTAGATGCAGCTATTAAAGTAAATGCAGACGCAATTGCAAACGAAGCAAGTGCAAGAGCAGCAGCTGATTCAGCAGAAGCAGGCATTCGTTCAGCAGCAGATACAACGTTACAAGGTAACATTACTGCAGAAGCTGGTCTAAGAATTGCAGGCGATGCGGCATTACAAGGATCAATCACAGCACTAGAAACAGAGATGACTGCAACACAGTCAGGCGCTGGTTTAGCAGCAGATGGTACTTATGCAGCAAATGCAGCAGCTAACTACATTGCAACAGCAACATCACTAAAAGATGCAGACAACAAATTGGATGCAGCGATTAAAGTTAACACTGATGGTTTAACAACAGAAACAGCGGCACGTATTGCAGCTGATTCAGCAGAAACTACTCGTGCAACTGGTGAAGAATCTCGTATTGAAGGTCTTGTAACAGCAGAAGTAACACGTTCAACTGGTGTAGATGCGGCGCAAGCACTTCTAATCCAAGCAAATGCAGATAATTTAGCAGCAGAATTGCTAACTCGTGCAGCAGGCGATGTAACACTACAAGGTAACATTGATACGCTATCAGCAACAGTAACAAACATCATTAGTAATACAGATGCAGCAGCACTTGACTCACTAACTGAAATCGTTACAGCATTCCAAGATGCAGATGGTACATTAACTGGTGCAGTAGCAGCTAACACAACAGCAATTAGTGACGAAGAAGCTCGTGCGCTAGCAGCTGAAGGTGTAAATGCAGCAGCAGTAGTTACAGAAGCAGGCCTAAGAGCGGCAGGTGATTTAACACTACAAGGCAATATTGATGGCGAAGCGGCAACACGTTTAGCAAATGATAATGCATTGCAAGCAGATATTGATACAAAACTAGCACTAGCTGGTGGTACAATGTCAGGCGCAATTGCAATGGGTGGTAACAAAGTTACTGGTCTTGCAGCAGGTGTTGCTTCAACAGATGCAATCAACAAAGGTCAATTGGACGCAGCAATCTCAGCACAAGACATCAGTGTATATACAACAGATGATCTAGATGAAGGTACAACTAACAAGTACTTCTCAAATGAACTAGCTCGTGCAGCTGTTTCAGCTTCAGGCGATCTATCATACAACAGTACAACTGGTGTATTCTCAGTAGATACAGACAAAGCAATCCTAGACCTAACTGATTATGTAGGTACAGAAACTGACTACACAAACATGCAGAACTATATCCTACAGGTGAACGATGCAATGACTGGTGTAGAACTAGTAGACCCAGCATCAGTTGCGTTCCAAACAGTTCGTCGTCAAACTATCGACGGTGACGGAACACAAACAGCTTTTGCAATGGATTTCACAACAAGCCAATCAGACGCTATGGTGTTCGTTGGTGGTGTTATCCAGGATCCAGGTACTCACTATACGCTAAATGGCAGTACGCAAACAATTACTTTCCCATCAGCGTTACCACTAGGTACGCAGGCAGTAGTTATTGCTAACCCAGTAGCATCAGTACCGTTTATTGAAGCAGGTAGTGTGTCAGCTGACAAATTCTCGTCAGACATCAAAGCGTATACACAAAAATCAGCAGTATCAGCAGGTACTGGCGGTTCAGTAATTGATACGTTTAGTGGTACTTCATACCGTTCAGGTAAGTATATCATCCAAGTTGATGATAACAGTGGTAACTATGAAACACGTGAAGCTCTAGTAGTACATGATGGTACATCAGCGTACATTACAGAGTTTGCGATTGTTTACACAGGTGCAGGCTTACTAGGTGATGCAAGTGTTAACATGAATGGTAACAATGTAGAACTAACATACACTGCAAATTCAGCAGGTACAACAGTAAAAGTTATCTCAACATACATCGACGTATAAGAGTTAATTAATAGTTAGGGCGCAGCGTTAGGTTGCGCCCTAATACTTAAAAATAAAATATAAAGACATTGTCTTTAAGACATTGTCTTTATATAGATGCTTCTAGAATGAAGTAACAGATCTTTCAAGGAAAATTAAATATGGCACAAAGAAAATTTATCATTGATGGCGGATTTACGACTGATGCAGATTCGTCAATTGATGGCAACTTGGACATGACAGGTAATATTATTCCAACTGTTGATTCAGATGGTACTACAGGTTATGATCTTGGTTCACCTGATTTCAAATGGCGTGATCTTTATCTATCACAAGGTTCACTTTATATTGATGGACAAAAGGTTATTGAATCAGATAGCGGTACTATTGTTGTACAAGCAGACGCTGGCCAATCACTAACAACTAAAGTATCAGGTGCTGGTGTAATGACACTAGAATCAGATACAACAGTTAACTTAGCAGCAACTTTACAAATGCAAACAGGTAAGAAAATTACTGACGCTGGCGGCAACGCAGTTGTATTTGGTGACAAAGTTGACTTGGATAACAATCAAATGATTAATGTTGGTACACCAACATCAACTGGACACGCAACTACAAAAGGTTACGTAGATCAAGAAATTTCAAACTTAGTAAATGGTGCTCCAGGCGTAATGGACACATTAAATGAAATTGCTAACTCATTAGGTGACGATGCAAATTTTGCATCAACTATGACAAACTCACTAGCAACTAAAGCATCTATTACATATGTAGATGATTCAATTGCAGCTAACCCAGGGCCAACAGGTCCACAAGGTACAGCAGGCGCAACTGGCCCACAAGGCCCAACAGGCGCAACTGGTCCAACAGGTCCACAGGGTGCAACAGGTGATGATGGCGCTACCGGTGCAACAGGCGGAACTGGCCCACAAGGCCCAACAGGCGCAACTGGTCCAACAGGTCCACAGGGTGCAACAGGTGATGATGGCGCTACCGGTGCAACAGGCGGAACTGGCCC
>Ga0233426_10003597_pt1 | contig 12130 bp, 10 predicted proteins | sample SI_118_April2016_6_FD_179875 | JGI IMG/M metagenome (GOLD analysis project Ga0233426, IMG submission 179875) | Seawater microbial communities from Saanich Inlet, British Columbia, Canada - SI_118_April2016_10_MG | ecosystem: Environmental > Aquatic > Marine > Inlet | place: Canada: British... | reverse complement strand
TATAATTACCAGAGGAGTGAGCCACTTAAAATTGCAGCATAAACGGCTAATTGTATGGGAAATAGATTGCGAAATTAACTGTCTAGACAAGTAGTGGCACTATACATAGCACCTTGTCATGCCTGCGAAAGCAGGCATCTAGCATAGATTCCCGCTTTCGCGGGAATGACAAATTTAGATTCCTGTTTTGCGGTAATGACAAAAAGTGCAAGCCCACACATAACATAGCACCTTGTCATGCCGGCGAAAGCAGGCATCTAGCATAGATTCCCGCTTTCGCGGGAATGACAAATTTAGATTCCCGCTTTCGCGGGAATGACAAGGTGCTTAATGCAAATCAAAAAAATCGATAATTTAATTTAGATTTTAGCGAGAATGAGGCGAATATCAAGCTTGATTAAGTTTATTTAAGTAAAAATAAATAAAAACCGCTCACAACCAAACAGAATAAAAACCACCATCCACACCCACCGATGAAGAACGTCGATTTAATAACCGGCGACTTTCTGGACTATCCTTTTGTGCTCAATGGATCCGGCCGGGTTGAAAAAGGGGTTGGCGCTTTACTAGGATGTTCCATTGCTGGCTTTTGGCCATTAACCCGGTCAAGACCTTTTACTACCTCTTGCATGGTTACATCAGGTACTTTAGAGCACATCATAGCTTGAAGTTCTACTTGCGACACTTTTTTACCTTGCTCTGGTTTAGGTGATGGTCTCATGTCTTTGACTTGGTTGTTTGTCTCTGTTGCGCCTTGTCTTTCTAGTGGACGAATATTTTGCATGACTGTTCTATAACTAGCTGTCGCACCAGAGTGATTGGTTGAAGGGGCGTCAGGGATTTTCGAGCCACTGCCAAGCTGTTGAGACAATTCCGCGCTCGCTTTCCAAGCCTGGGCTTGTTGTAGTTGTTGTTGAAGCTCTACACGCTGATTAAACAACATGCATTGTTTGCTTTTAATGTCTAGCATACGAGACTGGCAATGTCCTTTTTCATCATGACGTAAACATTTAGCATAATGACTTGGTTTTGCATGCAGCTCTGGTCGAACGCTGTGTCTGTAGTCTTGTTTAGCTTGATGTTTCTCTTCATGAGACATGTTATCTAATTCTTGAGACGGTCTAAGTAAATAAAACTGCCCATCTTTATGTGCGATTCTTTTTTCCGCGTTACTGAAAGGAGTTGCTTTTGATTCTGGCATAAATAAGTGAGCATGATCAGGGTGATGGACTTCATTAAAATTCATGTCATACATTTTATGATGCCCTAAGACTACAGCTTTAAGTGCTAGCAAGTGCTTTTCTTTATAGTTGAAGTTCTTTTGATCCATGAATGCTTCTTGTTCATGGTCTAGCTGCTCACTCGTTGGCTCAATTTCACTGGTTTCAGCTTTTGGCTTATTACTTTTTAAGGCATTAAGTGAATTATCAATATGCGCTTCTATGTTTGCCTTTTCTTCTGTACTAAGCTCATTGATTCCTTTGTTGTTAAATAAAGCATTGGCCTCCTGCTCAGTTGCCTCGATGGCTTCATCGTGAGCATCATATTTGGCATCAATAGATTTCATAATGTTTTCAAGCGCTTCTAGTTCATCATCAAGCTGTTTCGCTTCCTCGGCATTTGCATCAAGGTGATGTTGAATTGCTTCTAGGTTATAAGGGCTTTCAAACTCAACTTTTGGCTTATGAGGTGTTGCTGATTTACTAATACGCGCTTCTTCTTTTTGTAAATGCTTCTCAATCTCTTCTTCAATATAAGCTCTTAAATCTTTAGCATGGCTCGATTTAGACGCCATGTAGAGTAAAAATAAGGCAGCTAAGCGGTGGCGCAGCTTTGCTTTTTCTTGAAGCTCAAATTGATTGTGGTCTTTGATTGCAGCAATTTCAGATAGTTCTTCACCAATTTTTTCTTTGACTGTATCGCCAGCTGGGGAGTTTAGAAATCTCGCTATATCGTTTGGGCCTTTGAATCCAAACCTAGATAAAAACTGAGTAGCTAATTCTGGAGAAGATAGATCTTGTTTATGATTTGCTGACACCTTTTCATTATTTTGTGTCTTAGTCCGCTCTGAAGCCATACTCGCATATAAATCTTCTATTTGCTTAGTGCTTAGGATTATCGGCTGCTGGGATGTTTTTACATCAGGCACTGCATCACCTAATCGACTCATCTCCGGAAAATGTGTCTTCGACTCAGTGTGTTGGGTAGGTCTAATTGTTTGCCGTGTTGCCATGTATTATGTCTCCCAGTAAGCTGCTAAGTATTATAGTTTTAAGCATAATATTACAGTATAGTATTATACATACTTTTTGTATAATTTGGAAACACGTAAATTTTTAGAATAGTAAAAAAACTGTAAAACAGACCAATTACCAGCACTGGTTAACAGGTCCCGTTGGCGAGCCAGATGGCCCGCTTGCAATTCCTTTTATCCCCCGGCTATTCAGTGTAAGTGATTGGCAGACCGAGTCATTGCTGCTATATGAGCTGGATGGTGTTGCTTTTAGACCAAAAGTCGTTGTAGATGCATGAGTGATACTCAAAACATAATGCCCATCAGACGTCATGGCACTTGATAAAACATCACTAGAGCGGCCACTGCCAATGGTTGCAGACTCGTAAGTATGATTGTCAAAGTAATAACGCTCCAACTGACTTGCAAGGTCAAGTAGTGCCGTTTGGGCCTCAAGCCGTTTTGCTCGGAGGATGTGGGCTTGATATCCGGGATAGGCAAAGCATGTCAGTATGCCTACTATTATCAAGACGATTAATAACTCAATTAGTGAAAATCCTTTCAAACTGCATTCCTATTTAAGAAATATATAAATAAATAGCTCCTTGTCATCACCACTTAGCATTAGGTTTTGCGCCCGTCAATATGCTAAAATGAATAAAAACAAATCAGGATATTTTTGGATGACTACATATTGTGGCTACATTGCATTGGTTGGCCGACCTAATGTTGGTAAATCAACGCTGCTAAATCAAATTTTAGAGCAGAAGCTTAGCATTACATCGCGAAAGCCTCAAACAACTCGACACAGCATACTTGGTATTCAAACAGAAGGTGACCATCAGTTTGTTTATGTTGACACTCCTGGCATTCACCAGGGTCAAAAGCAGGCCATTAATAAATTCATGAATAAAACCGCCATCAGTGTTTTACGCGATGTGGATATTATTGTTTTTTTGGTGGATGGGACACTGTGGAAAGAAGAAGATGAGTATGTGTTAAATTTGATTAAAAAAACCAAAACACCTTGTTTTCTAGCAGTGAACAAAGTGGATAAAATACGAGACAAAGATCAATTGCTTCCTTGGATTGAATTGATGAATCAAAAACATGAATTTGCCGGCATCATCCCACTTTCTGCAAAAACAGGTGTGGGTGTGAGTGAGCTCGAAGATCTATTAAAGCAGGCTTTACCAGAAGGCCCTCATCTGTTTGGAGAAGACCAGTTTACAGATAGGTCAGTCAAGTTTTTATGTGCTGAATTGGTACGTGAGAAAATATTTAGGCTCCTAGGTCAGGAGCTTCCCTATTCAACTACTGTTGATATTGAGTCATTCCAAGATGAAGAGAAGTTGGTACGTATACATGCATTAATATTGGTTGATAAAGAGAACCATAAGCGCATGATTATTGGTGAAAAAGGGAAGAAACTAAAAGATATTTCTACGTCTGCAAGGCTTGATATGGAGCGTATGCTTGGCAAAAAAGTTTTTTTACAGTGTTGGTGTAAGGTTAAATCAGGTTGGCTGGACGATGAGCGCCTTTTAAAGCACTTAGGTTATGATAACTGAGTCGCTTGCAGGTTGGTTGATTCATCGGCGTTGGTCGGGTGATACCAGTGCGCATATCAGCGTATTTACCCGAGAAAGGGGCTTGATGCGTTGCTTATACAAGGGTTGCAGAACACCAAAAAAACAAGGGCTTCTTGAGCCCTTTTTTCCATTGTGGCTGACCACTAATCAGCGCGGTGAGTGGATTTATGTGCGGTCTTTGGAAAGTAGAGCGACTTCCTTACCATTAGCAGACGTTACACTGTTTTCAGCGCTCTATGTTAATGAATTAATCTATTATGTATGCCAAGCCAATGATTCACATCCAGAGTTATATGATGCATATGAAGCAACCATAACGGCTTTAAGCCAAGCCAACAATCGATTAGATATAGAGCTCACTTTACGACAGTTTGAGTGGGTACTATTGAAATTAAGTGGTTTCCATATGTCATTAACCCATGATGTACAATCAAAACCTATTGAATCAGATAAAATGTATGACTATCGCCCAGGAGAAGGTTTTCAAGTCGTAAAAAATGGCTTTTCAGGAGGTAGTATTTTAGCGTTTGCTGAGCAACAGTTTGATGACAAAGAAACATTACGAGCTATGAAAACAGTCATGCGCCGCGCGATTCATCACCTGATAGATGGACGGCCAATAAAGTCACGCACATTATTTGTAGGGCAGTAGCGTATATACCCGCGACCATTCTAAATGCATTAGGAACTATTATGAAAAAAGATATACTTTTAGGTGTTAACATTGACCATGTAGCTACTTTGAGACAGGCACGAGGCACTATCTATCCTGATCCGGTTCAAGCTGCTATTGATGCAGAAGAGGCTGGTGCTGATGGTATAACACTTCATATGAGAGAAGACTTACGTCACATTCAGCCAAGAGATGTCAGAATTATTAAGCAAGTTTTGCAAACACGGATGAATTTAGAGCTGACTGTAACCGATAGCATGTTAACCTTTGCTTCTGAAATTCAACCTGAACATAGTTGTTTCGTCCCAGAGAAACGGGAAGAGTTAACAACAGAGGGTGGTTTAGATGTTCGAGGTAATTTTGATGCTGTTACAAATGCAGTGAAACGGATGCAATCTCTTCATTCAGAAGTCTCGTTGTTTATAGATCCGGATTTAAAACAGATTGATGCATCAGCTGAAACCGGCGCTGAAGCAATAGAGCTTCATACAGGGTGTTACGCGGATGCTGAGACAGACGCAGAACGCTTTGATGAATTAAACCGAATTAGACAAGCGGCAGAATATGCTGCTAATCTCAATTTAATAGTAAATGCTGGTCATGGCTTGCATTATCATAATGTAAAGCCTATAGCTAATATAAAAGAGATAAACGAATTAAATATTGGTCATGCCATCATCGCGCGCGCCATGTTTACAGGATTAAAACAAGCTGTTAGAGACATGCGACAGTTAATGATTGAGGCAAGGTCGGAATAAGTAGTGTTTAATACAGTATATATAGTGGATTCAACCGGCTTTTCGCACCATAGTATTTTTTAGATAAAATTAGAGTAAATTTGAGTTGGAAAGCGCAGTTTAAATGCAAGTAAATGAGCACTTACCACTCAAATTTACTCTGATTTTAGCAAAAAGACGAAGGTGAAGGATGTCGGATTCAACGTAAACTAAAAATCAATAATAAGCGGGTGCGATGAAAGACTCTATTGTTATAAGAATTACAGGTGATTCTGGTGATGGTGTTCAGTTGGTTGGCGAGCAGCTGACCATTACTGCAGCTTTGGCAGGGCATGACGTTAGAACATTACCCGACTTTCCAGCAGAAATTCGTGCGCTAGCTGGGACCGTAGCTGGCGTTTCAGGTTTTCAGCTTGCCATGGCTGAGCAAATTATTTTTACCGCTGGTGAATCCTTAGATGTTTTGGTCGCATTAAATCCCGCGGCAATTAAAAGCGCACTTCAGTTTTTAAATCATGGTGGGTTATTGATTGTTAATGAAGATAGCTTAAGTAAAAAAGACTGGGAGAAAGATGGACTGGATGCATCCTACTTGGATGATGTCTCAGAACAATACCAAATCATCAAAATCCCCCTTATTACAAACACACTAGCAACTCAAGAAGGGCTAGAATTAAGCTTAACCCAAGCTAAAAAAGCAAAAAATTTCTATGTGCTTGGGTTGGTCTTGTGGTTGTTTGATTTGAAACCTGACCATTGCATCGATTTTATTCATAAAAAATTTAAATCAGATGTAGCACTACAGCAAGCAAATGAACTTGCACTAAAAGCGGGCTACAATTTTGCCTTAACAATTGAATTAAGTCGCCAAGAGTACATGCTTGGGCATGTCGAGCGTGAGATTGGTGAGTATCGACAGATTACAGGCGTAGAGTCTATTGCGCTCGCCGCAGCGACCATTGCAACAGAGACCCAGTCGCCACTTTTGGTAGCAGGTTATCCCATTACACCAGCATCGGCCATTTTACATGAGTGCGCAAAACTAGAAGCGTTTGGTGTGGAGCTTTTGCAAGCAGAAGATGAGATTGCAGCCATTTGTGCCTGTATTGGTGCATCCTTTGGAGGTTCTTTAGTTTTTACATGTACATCTGGGCCAGGCTTAGATTTGAAAAGTGAGAGCTTAGGTCTAGCGGTTATAACTGAATTACCATTGGTTGTAATAGATGTGCAGCGTGCGGGCGCCTCTACTGGCCTGCCGACTAAGACTGAACAAGCTGATTTAAATCAAGCACTATATGGGCGGCACGGTGACGCTCCACTACCCGTGTTTGCACCGATTACACCGGCAGACTGCTTTCACACCTTAATCATGGCATTTACCATTGCAACAAAATACATGACACCTGTCATTATATTGATGGATGCTTATTTGGCTAATGCCGCAGAGCCCTGGAAAATTCCAGATATAGATAGCCTTGAGTTGCCCGACCTTTGTTATAATCAATCAACTGAACCGTATCAACGAAATGAATGGTTAGGCCGAAGTTGGAATAAGCCGGGTAGCAAAGGCTATATCCATCAAATTGGCGGTCTTGAGAAGGACAGTAAAACGGGTAAAGTTAGCTACGATCCGGCAAACCATGCAGAAATGGTGGCCTTGAGGGCTGCTAAAATTGCTGGTATCGCAAGAGAGTATGAATCGATTATTATAGAAGGCAATGAAAAAGCCGACACATTGGTGATAGGCTGGGGTAGTACTTATGGCAGCTTGAAGTCTGCAGTCAATGAGTGTAATCAAGAAGGGGTTGCAGTGGCTCATCTTCAACTACGCCATTTAAACCCGATGCCCAATGACTTAGAGCAATACCTTAAGCAATACAAGCATGTATTGGTAGCGGAGCTTAACACGGGGCAACTTTGCCAACTCATCAGATCAACTTATTTGATTGATGCACAACCCATCGCTCAAAGCAGTGGTTTACCATTTTCAACGAGTTATTTGGTTGACCGGATCAAGGAAGTCGTATTGAACGGAGGCTGTCATGACTAATCACCCTTTGACGCGTAAAGATTTTTCTAATGACAACGATGTGCGCTGGTGCCCAGGTTGTGGTGATTATGCTATTTTAGCAGCCTTGCAAAAAGCACTTCCTGAAATTGGCTTGCCGCCTGAGCAACATGTTTTTGTCTCGGGCATTGGTTGCGCGGGTCGCCTACCATACTACATGAATGCATATGGCTTACATACTATTCATGGTCGAGCAGCAGCCGTAGCTACAGGCCTAAAAGCCATGCGAGATGACTTAAATGTATGGGTCATAAGTGGTGATGGGGACGCATTGAGCATTGGTGGTAATCACTTGATTCATTGCCTACGTCGCAACGTAAACTTAACCATTTTACTTATAAACAACCAAGTCTATGGTTTAACAAAAGGCCAGTTTTCACCGACCTCTAAAGCAGGGCAGGTTACTAAAACTTCTCCCCGTGGTGTAAGCAGCCAGCCTATGAATCCATTGGCTTTGGCTTTGTCTTCTGGTGCAACATTTGTAGCGCGTTCTATTGATAAAGATCCAGCTCATCTAGCCAACATTCTCAAGCTAGCAAATCAGCACCAAGGCTGTTCTTTAGTGGAAATCTATCAGGACTGCCATATTTTCAAAGCAGGCGCTTTTGATGCGTTTAGTCAAAAAAACAATCGAGCGGAAAATACGATTGTTTTGGAAGAGAATGCAGTGTTGGCTTATGGTAAAGAAGGTGAGTCTGCTTTATCGTTTGACGGAGACATACCTATTATAAAAGAAAATGGATCTACGGAACTACATAAACACGACCCAAGTAACTTCATGGCAGCAATGAGATTGTCACAGTTATCGTTCCCAGAATTTCCTGTTCCTGTTGGCGTTTATTACCAATCAAGTAGGCCTGTTTACCAATTTTCTAACAAAGTGAAGAAAGAACGGAGTGACTTACTTGATTTATTTAGAAGCAAAGCCAGCTAGCATACCGAATAGCACATAAAGATAGGGTCATGTAGCCTTTTCTTGACTCGACTCAACCTACCAACTTATGAACACAGGCATTTAATTGACAACCCCACCTTTACCATGTCATGCCTGCGAAAGCAGGCATCTTGTTTGCTGTCGAAGCGTATTGTTTAGATGTGGGTTGGTTCGTTTGACCCAACTGATATATTGTATATTCATTCTGTTGGGTCAAACGCCCCAACTTACCAGCTGAGTGATCCGGGCATTTTATTGACCACTCTACATCTGCCTAATTACCCCAGCTCCCACTGCCTATGTACCCCGGCAAGTCCTGGGTATCTCTCTCAACTGGTAGAGATGCCCAGGACTTGCCGGGGTACGTAGTTGGTGGGTTGGGTCGAAACGGACCCAATCTAATATTTCTCAAGCCACAAATTAAGAAACCTGTTTCCCCGAAGGGGCATAGAAATGCTGGGTTTCGCTTTGCTCAGCGCCAAACTACTAGCTAGCTTATGAGCCCAGGCATGACACAGAAGGAAGTGGTGCTCTATCTATAGCTCAAACAATATAAACGATAATCAGCACTCAAAAACAAGGCCAAAAAAAACCCGCAATATGCGGGCTTTTTATTGATAGGTGAATCAGTCACGACCTGAAAATGCAGCCAATAAATTTAGCAAGCTTAAGAACAAGTTATATATAGAAACAAACAGAGTCACAGTAGCTGAAATATAGTTGGTTTCACCACCATGAATGATTTGACTGGTTTGGAATAAAATTACGCCGGAAGATATCAATACAAAAGCTGCAGAAATGAACAACTGTAAAGCGGGCATGCTAAAGAAGATACCTGCAACCATAGCCAGTAATACAACCATCATAGATATGAACAGGAAGCCGCTTAAGTAGCTGAAGTCTTTTTTGGTGGTTAGCGCGTAGGCTGATAAGGCAAAGAAAATGATGCCGGTACCACCTAATGCTGTACCAATTAACTGAGGGCCATTAGAAAATGCTGCGATGTAAGCATTTAAAACGGGACCAATGGTATAACCAAGAAAGCCTGTAAACGCAAACACACTAACTAACCCCATTGGGCTATTACGTAATGCATGAGTCAAAAACATTAGGCCATAAGCACCAAATAACATGATGAATGGATTGATAGGTCTAGCATTGAAAGCAAATGATAACGTTGCAGTCAAGGCGCTAAACATAAACGTTAAGCCAAGTAGCAAATAAGTGTTACGAAGCACTTTGTTTGTAGCAAGTGCCGATTGACTGGTACGGTTTAAAACAGAGACATCATTTCGATTCATGTTTAACTCCAGGTGGTTTATATATATATTTTAGCATATGTGTATAAAAATTATTTTTTCAAGTCTAACGACAACAAGTGTAACTAGCAAGTAATATTACGCTAAGCCCCAATCTCTTCGTTAAAACAGTTTTATTGTAGGCTGGTGCCGGTAGGCCCAGCATGGATCGCTTCAGGCCACCTCATGCTGGGCTTCGCTTTGGTCAGCGCCAGCCTACTTGAAAAAACGGTATGTTGTGACCTTGTTTTTGCGTAAGTTCTTTTTTTATGTTTAAAATCAGAATCCTTACTTCAGAACAGGTAATCTTGATGCGACGTTAGTTTTATCAAGGTAATTGTGTGTAACTATTTTGCTGTAATTATAAGGGTTGGTTATGTCAAGAGTAGCAATCGTTCAAATGGTTTCTTCGGCGGATGTACAGGCTAATCTAGTGTCGCTTCATTCATTTTTCATTAATGCTGCTGAGATGGACGCTAAGTTGCTGGTTTTACCAGAAAATTTTGCCTTTATGGGGCTTAAAGAAACCGATAAATATTCCGTTTCAGAAACCTATGGCCAAGGCGTAATCCAGGACACCGTTAGTAATCTAGCTAAAGAATATGGTATATGGGTCGTTGCTGGCACTATACCTATTAAAGGGGGTTCAAACCGACTTAGAGCGAGCTCTATAGTTTATGATGACAAAGGCAAGGTATCTGCCCGATACGATAAAATTCATCTGTTTGATGTTCGAGTGTCTGAAGATGAAGCTCATAAAGAGTCAACTACGATAGAAAGAGGTGAAGATGTTGTTGTAGTAGACACACCGGTAGGTCGCGTGGGGCTCAGTGTATGTTATGATTTACGATTTCCAGAGCTTTATCAGCTATTATTAGATAAAGGGGCTGAATTATTCTCTATCCCGTCCGCTTTTACCGCCGTTACAGGTAAAGCCCATTGGGAAACGCTGCTTAAAGCAAGGGCAATAGAGAATTTGTGTTATGTATTGGCCGCAAATCAAGGCGGTGAACATGAAAATGGTCGCCATACATATGGCCATAGTATGGTTATTGAGCCATGGGGAAATGTGTTAGGCTTGCACCAACAAGGCCCTGGGCTGGTTATTGCCGATATTGATCTTGACCGACAACGACAGATGCGCAAGCAATTTCCATGTAATGATCACCATGTGTTATGAGCTTAAAATAAACAAGCGATTTACAACCACTCAGCAATCAACATAAAAGGTTATATTAATGACGTTTAATCCATTGACCATCGTAACTGATATATTACTAAAGCCCGCCGACCTTGATGAGTCACGTGTTGGTAAGTTATTGTCGACCATTAGGTCTACTCAAGTTGATGATGCTGATTTATATTTCCAAAGCTGCAGCTCTGAATCATGGTATCTAGAAGATTCTGAAGTCAAAAGCGGTCGTTTTTCAATCGATAAAGGGGTAGGCATTCGAGCGGTTAGTGGTGAAAAAACAGGTTTTGCCTATTGTGATGATATTTTGATGCCAGCAATGGAAAGAGCCGCCGATGCGGCGCGCTCTATTGCTGTCAGTGCTAAAGGTGCGATGCAGTCGATTCAAATACCAACGTCTCCTATTGTCCGTTATCAAGGGTTAAATCCTATTGATACATTCTCAAAGCAAGAAAAAATTGCATTGTTGGAAGCGATTGATAGGGAGGCTCGAAAAATTGACGCTCGTGTTATACAAGTCAATGCCTCCCTAAGTAGCAATTATGAAGTTGTGATGATAGCAGGTTTAAATGGTGAGCGTGTCGCAGATGTGCGACCTTTGGTTAGTATACATGTGAGTGTAATTGTTGAAGATAAGGGTCGACGAGAGTCAGGTCGGTCTGGCGGTGGCGGTCGTTTTGGACTTGCGTATTTTACTGAGCATGATAAAGCATTGGAGTATGCGAGAGACGCTGTACGAGAAGCACTTACTAATCTAGATGCGGTCGACGCACCAGCAGGCATGATGCCTGTTGTTTTGGGCCCAGGCTGGCCTGGTGTGTTGTTACACGAGGCTGTCGGCCATGGTTTGGAAGGTGATTTTAACCGTAAAGGGTTATCTGCCTTTTCTGGCCGGTTAGGTGAGCAAGTAGCGGCTAAGGGTGTTACGGTTGTTGATGATGGTACGCTTGAAGACAGACGAGGTTCGTTAACCGTCGATGATGAAGGGACACCTTCACAATGCACCACCTTGATTGAGGATGGTCGTCTTGTAAATTATATGCAGGATAAGTTAAATGCTCGTTTAATGGGGATGTCTCCAACAGGGAACTGCCGGCGTGAGTCTTATGCCCATGTACCTATGCCAAGAATGACAAATACTTATATGCTTGCAGGTAAGTATGATCCAAAAGAAATCATCCGTTCGGTAAAAAAAGGATTATATGCGGTTAACTTTGGTGGTGGCCAAGTTGATATCACCTCGGGCCAATTTGTATTTTCTGCAAGTGAGGCTTATCTCATTGAAAATGGAGAAGTTACAAAGCCTGTGAAAGGTGCAACGTTGATTGGTAATGGTCCAGAGGTCATGAAACAAGTTAGTATGATTGGCAATGACTTATGTCTTGATAAAGGGATTGGTGTTT
>Ga0233426_10003596_pt1 | contig 12131 bp, 10 predicted proteins | sample SI_118_April2016_6_FD_179875 | JGI IMG/M metagenome (GOLD analysis project Ga0233426, IMG submission 179875) | Seawater microbial communities from Saanich Inlet, British Columbia, Canada - SI_118_April2016_10_MG | ecosystem: Environmental > Aquatic > Marine > Inlet | place: Canada: British... | reverse complement strand
TTAATAATTAAGAAATTAATGACTGCGGTCAACTTACTTTAAATTAGTTGGTATTTCACAAACAGGTATTGGCATCATTTTGTGTTGGTTAATTGTATTTAGTCTTGTGTATATTTTAAAGACTTCTTTTTCTCTTCCAGAGAAATCTTCAAAAATTTTACCTTCATCTTGCATATTCATAGCCCATTCTAATTCATCGTAAGAAGCTCCTATTTGGTCTTCATCTGTTCTACTATCGCCAAACAAACCGTCTGTAGGCTGTGCTTTTTGTATGGAATTTGGCACACCTAAATACGCAGCTAATTCATAAACTTCAGATTTCATCAAATCTGCAATCGGACTTAAATCTACGCCTCCATCACCATATTTAGTATAAAAACCAACACCAAAATCTTCTACTTTATTTCCTGTTCCGGCAACCAATAACCCTTGTAAACCTGAAAAATAATACAAAGTAGTCATTCTTAAACGGGCTCTAGTATTTGCTAGAGATAAATTTAATTTTGTAGAATCCTCTATGCCAGGAACTACATTTTTAAAATCTTCAAAAGTAGAGGTTAGATTCACTCTTACTTCAGAAACATTCTCAAAACGTTTTTTTAATTGTAGTATATGTTCTTCTGCTCTGGAAACTTGACTTTCTGCTTGGTGAATGGGCATCTCTACACATAAAGTTGGTAAACCTGTTTTTGCACATAAAGTGGATGTTAACGCAGAATCTATTCCTCCAGAAACACCAACAACAAAACCATTTGTTTTTGCATTTGTTGCATATTCTTTTAACCAATTAATAATGTATTCTGCTACTTTTTCAGTGTTCATTAATAAACTATTTTAGTACTTTTAACGTTCTTTAAATTAAGATACTAAGATACAAATTTTATGAGATTTTTATTTGCATTTTTAATGGTTTTGTGCTTGTTTTTTTCATGTTCTGATAAAAATGATATTAGAATTGATGTTTCTAAAATAAATGTTGATTTTTTAATAAAAAGATATGAGGTTGATTTCTATGAGTCTACAAAAGAAACACTTCCAAAAGTTAAAGAAAAATATCCTTATTTATTTCCAAAAGAATTTACCGATAGTCTAGCGATTATTAAAGTTAATGATAAGCAAGAGCAAGAATTATTTGCTGAAACTCAGAATATTTACGAGAACTTTTCATTTGTAGAAAAACAAATTTCATCGCTTTTTAAACACATAAAATATTACAATCCAAACTTTAATCCACCTAATATTATTACCATGATAACAAACATAGATTATGAGAATAGAGTTATTTATTCGGATAGTTTATTGTTAATTTCTTTGGATGTTTACCTTGGGAAAAATCATCCATTTTATGGAGATTATCCAAAATATATTAAGGAAAATAATTCAAAAGATCATATTGTTGTAGATGCCGCAAAAGCTATTATAGACCAACAAGTTTATCCGTCTATTAACAGGGACTTTATTAGTAAAATGATTCAGGAAGGGAAAAGAATGTACTTATTAGATTTATATTTACCATTAATTTCTGATAATGTGAAAATGGGGTATTCTCAAAATAAATTTAATTGGGCAACTTCAAATGAAGAACAAGTTTGGATGTATTTTATTGATAAAAAATTATTGTTTAGTACAGATACAAAACTGAACAAAAGATTTCTTGAAAATGCACCCTTTTCTAAGTTTTATACCGAGCAAGATAATGCTACTCCAGGTAAAATTGGAGTTTGGATTGGATGGCAAATTGTAAAATCATATATGAAACATAATGATGTATCTTTGCAAGAATTATTAGAAATAAATGAATCTGATTTATTCAATAAATCTAAATACAAACCCAAAAAATAATGGCTGTTAAACACAATTCTGAAATAAAATTTAAAGTTGGTTTAGATGAAAATAAAGTTCCTGAAGATATTTCTTGGACGGCAAAAGATGGTGGAATTGACAATGAAGCTTCAAAAGCAATTATGATCTCTGTTTGGGATCATAAGACAAAAGATACTTTAAAAATGGATTTGTGGACGAAAGATATGCCGGTAGATGAAATGAAACAATTTTATCATCAAACTTTAGTGTCCATGGCAGATACTTTTGAGAGAGCCACGGATGATCAAAAAATGAGTGCTACCATGCGTGATTTTTGTGAGTATTTTGCGGAAAAATTGGAGCTTAAAAAGTAAGTATTTATGTGTTTTTTATTTTATTGAGGATGTAACTGTAGTCTTCAGTATTATTTACAAAATCAATTTCTGACACATCAATAATTAAAATATTTAATTCTTGTTGTGTGCTTATGAAATTTTTATAACCATCATGAATTTTTTGTAAATATGCAGCCTCGATATTCTGCTCATATTCTCTCCCTCTTTTCTTTATATTCTGTAAAAGTCTATCGGTATTTTGATATAAATAAACATATAAATCTGGTTTTCTAATTTCTTTATACATTAAATCAAACATTTTTCGGTACAATAAATATTCATCTTTTTGCAAAGTAATTTGAGCAAATATTAAAGATTTAAAAATATAATAATCAGAGACAATTAGGTTTTTAAATAAATCTAATTGTGCTAAATCATCAGATAATTGTTGGTACCTATCAGCCAAAAAACTCATTTCTAAAGGAAAAGCAAAACGTTCTTTATCTTCATAAAACTTTGGTAAAAATGGATTATCCGCAAAACGCTCTAAAACAATTTTAGCATTAAATTCATCAGACATCATTTTAGACAAGGATGTTTTTCCTGCCCCAATATTTCCTTCAATAGCGATGTAATTGTATTTTTCCGATAAAGGAATTGGACGAAGTAAAGTTCCATCAATTTTAAAAACTTCAGATGTATCATTACAGTTTTTCAGACAAATAGAAAGTGTTTTCTTTTCTATTGGATGCATAATGGTATCAGCAATTTCTGCCAAAGGAATTAAAACAAATTTACGTTCTAACATTTTTGAATGTGGCACGATAAGCTTTCTTGAGAATATAATTTCATCATCAAAAAGTAAAATATCTATATCGATATTTCTATCAGTATAACCTGATAAGTCTTCTCTTCTTCTTCCTAGCTCATTCTCAATTTTTAAGAGAATACTCATTAACCTTTCAGGCGCATGATAGGTCGTAACTTTTATGCATATATTGTAAAAATCATTACTTTCAAACCCCCAAGATGCAGTTTTATAAACTGAAGATATTTTCTGAATAGCACCTGCTTTATCAGCAATTAAATTAATTGCATTTTGCAGGTTTTCAAGCTTATTTCCTTGATTTGTTCCTAGAGAGAGATATGTAATTCTTTGAATTTTCATTAATCGTTTACAAAGAAAATAAAAGCATTTTAGAAAATAGCTATAAACAAAAAAAATCGCCAAAATATTCTGACGATTTTATATGTTTAAAAAAAAATAGGTTATTAATCTTTTTTTGGTTCTCTTGGTTTTCTGTCATCACGTCTGTTATCACGTCCACGATTATCTCTACCTCTATTATCACGTCCACCAGAACGTTTATCATCTCTTGGTGGTCTTGCTACATAACCTTCTGGTTTTTCTAACAAAGCTTTTCTAGAAACTTTCTCTTTACGAGTTCTTGGATCTAAACCAAAGTATTTTACATCTAAAATATCTCCCATTTTAACAACGTCAGAGACATTATCTGTGCGTTCCCAAGCTAATTCACTTACATGCAATAAAACTTCGTTTCCTGGAGCCTCTACATATTCTACAACAGCACCAAAATCTAACATTTTAATTACCTTTACTTCGTATGCACTTCCAACAACAGGTTTAAACAGCATTGACTCTATGCGAGCAATTACTTTTTCAATTCCTGCAGGATCTGTTCCTAATATTTCAATAATTCCTTCTTCAGTTACAGCATCTTCAGTGATTACAATTGTAGTTCCTGTTTCTTTCTGTAATTCTTGAATATGTTTACCTCCTGGCCCAATAAATGCACCAATCATATCATTAGGAATACGTCTGTTAATCATTTTAGGAGCATGTTCCTTAACTTCTTCGTTCGCAGAAGAAATGGTGTCAGTTATTTTTCCTAAAATATGTAAACGACCAGCACGTGCTTGTTGTAAAGCATTAACTAAAATCTCATATGATAACCCTTTTACTTTAATATCCATTTGACAAGCAGTAATACCTTCAGAAGTACCTGTTACTTTAAAATCCATATCTCCTAAGTGATCTTCATCCCCTAAAATATCAGATAATACAGCATAATTTCCAGATTCGGCATCAGAAATCAATCCCATCGCAATTCCAGAAACTGGTCTTATCATTTGTACACCAGCATCCATCAATGCCATTGTTCCAGCACAAACAGTTGCCATAGAAGAAGAACCATTAGACTCTAAAACTTCAGAAACTACTCTTACTGTGTAAGGACAACTATCAGGAATCATTCCTTTTAAGCCACGTTGCGCTAAATTACCATGTCCAACTTCTCTACGAGATGTTCCACGAATTGGTCTAGCTTCACCTGTACAAAAAGGAGGGAAGTTATAATGTAAATAGAAATTTTCTTCACCTTCGTAAGATGGCATATCTATTTTATTAGCATCTCTAGAAGTTCCTAAAGTAACTGTAGCTAAAGCTTGAGTTTCACCACGAGTAAAGATTGAAGAGCCATGTACTGATGGTAAATAATCTACTTCTGACCAAATTGGTCTAATTTCATCTGTTTTACGACCATCTAAACGTAATCCTACATTTAAGGTTAAATCTCTAATTGCAGCTTTTTCTGCTTTGCGATAATAATCAGAAACTAAACCACCAAAATCTTCTAATTCTTCTTCAGAAAAAGTAGCTTTAATATCTGCTTTTATTTCTTTAAATGCAGCAGTTCTCTCATGTTTAGAAGATCCAGCTTCTGCGATAGCATATACTTTATCGTATGCCATGTCATGAACCTTTTTCTCTAAATCTTTATCTTCTCTTGCACCTTCATATTCACGAACTTCTTTTTTTCCAAATGCTTCTGCTAATCTTAATTGAGCAGCACATTGCACTTTTATAGCTTCATGCGCAAACTTAATAGCTTCAGCCATTTCTTCTTCAGAAATTTCATCCATTTCACCTTCAACCATCATTACAGAATCAGCAGAAGCTCCAATCATCATATCGATGTCAGATTCAGCTAATTGAGCTCTTGTTGGGTTGATAACAAATTCTCCGTTTATACGACCAACTCTTGCTTCAGAGATTGCGCATTCAAATGGAAAATCTGATAATTGAATCGCTGCTGATGCTGCTAAACCAGCCATCGCATCTGGCATAACGTTTTCGTCATGAGACATTAACTGAATCATTACTTGAGTTTCTGCAGTATAATCTTTTGGGAATAACGGACGTAAAACACGGTCTACTAAACGCATTGTTAATACTTCACCGTCACTTGGTCTTGCTTCTCTTTTAAAGAAACCACCTGGATAACGTCCTGCGGCAGCAAATTTTTCTCTGTAGTCTACCGTTAATGGAAGAAAACCAAGATCTTTTTGTTCATAATTGGATACAACTGTACACAACATCATACATTTTCCTGATTGCACAACAACACTACCATGAGCTTGTTTTGCTAATTTTCCGGTTTCGATAGAAATCTCTCTACCATCACCAAGGTCTATAACCTCTTTAAATACTTTTGGAATCATAAATTTTAATTCTAAATTTTTAATTTGTTTGTTGTTGTGCTGTCGTCTGTTGCAATGGAAATTCAAAAATGCTGTTACTATTTTTGATTTTTTTATATAGATTCTGTTTGTTAATCAGAACTAAATATTTTTTTGATTTCGGCCTTTGTAGCAAAGATGTATACTTCTTTTGTAATAAGCTACAATTGGATTAGTTTTAATAAAAAAAGAGGCACGTTTATAGAGCCTCTTTTTTGTGCGAATTATTTTCTAATTCCTAATTCTTTAATGATTGCACGATATCTATTGATTTCGGTTTTCTTTAAATAATCTAGTAAACTTCTACGTTTACCTACCATCATTACTAATGAGCGTTCAGTGTTAAAATCTTTACGATTTTTCTTTAAATGCCCAGTTAAATGGTTAATTCTGTGCGTAAATAACGCGATTTGACCTTCTGAAGAACCTGTATCGTTTTTTCCTTTACCGTGTTTTTCGAAGATGCTTTCTTTTACTTCTTTAGTTAAATACATTCCAATATTATTTAAATGATTTTTATGTACATCAATGATGTTTTCATTGAAGCTGCAAATATATAATTATTTTTTTGAATAGAAACCCAACAGTGCGTGCTTTTTACTTATGCTCTAATTGGTAGATTCTGAATTAAATCAATGTATAAATTAATTTGTTTTTTTAATTGTTTTCTCTCATAAATTCCGTCTAGGAAACCATGCTCTAATACAAATTCAGATTTCTGAAACCCTTCTGGTAAATCTTTACCTGTAGTATCTTTTACAACTCTTGGCCCTGCAAATGCAATTAAGGCATTTGGTTCTGCAATATTAATGTCACCTAACATTGCATAAGAAGCTGTCGTACCTCCAGTTGTGGGATCTGTACATAAAGAAATATAAGGTATTTTAACTTCCGCGAGTTGTGCTAATTTTGCAGATGTTTTTACTAATTGCATCAAAGAAAGTGATGCCTCCATCATTCTTGCTCCTCCAGATTTTGAAACCATTAAAAATGGAATTTTATGTTCTATCGAATAATTAATGGCTCTTGCGATTTTTTCACCCACAACAGAACCCATAGAACCACCAATAAAAGCAAAATCCATAGCAGCAATAACTAAATCTTTTCCTAATGATTTACCTACAGCTGTTCTTACAGCATCATTTAATTTTGTTTTTTCTTGAGCCGCTTTTAATCGATCTGGATATTTTTTTGTGTCTTCGAACTTCAAGGGATCTTTAGAAGTTAAATTCTTATTTAATTCTTCAAATTTATTGTCATCAAAAAACAGTTCAAAATATTCTTTACTTCCTATTCTTACATGGTAACCATCTTCTGGACTTACATATAAATTCCTTTTTAATTCTTCTGTATCTATTATTTTTCCACTAGGGGTTTTGTACCATAAACCTTTAGGAGTATCTTTTTTATCTTCTGTAGAAGTTTGTATTCCTTTATCTGTTCTTTTAAACCAAGCCATACTTGTTATTGTGTTTTAGGTTGTTGCTATATTTATAAATTAAAAAATAGATTCTAAATTAGAAGTACAAATGTAAAAGATTTTTCTTTAAAGTGTCATTTTTGATGCTTAAAGTCATAAAAAAAAGCACTTTGATTTAATCAAAGTGCTTTTCATTTATTAAAAAATATTTTTATAAAGTATCAACATTGTTTAAATCAGCAAAAGCTTGTTTTAATCTCGCTTTAAAAGTTTCTTCACCTTCGCGCAACCATTTTCTTGGGTCGTAATATTTTTTGTTCGGTTGCTCTGCTCCATCAGGATTACCAATTTGAGTTGCTAAATAAGCTGATTTTCCTTGCATATAATCTCTAATTCCTTCAGTAAAAGCGAATTGTAAGTCAGTGTCAATATTCATTTTAATAACTCCATAACCAATAGCCTCTCTAATTTCTTCTAAAGTAGAACCTGAACCTCCATGAAATACAAAATCGATATGATTTTCTTCAACGCCATATTTCTTTGTAATAAACTCTTGAGAGTTCTTTAAGATTTTTGGAGTTAACTTTACATTTCCTGGTTTGTAAACTCCGTGAACATTTCCAAAAGCTGCAGCAATTGTGAATTGAGGAGAAACTTTTAATAACTCTTCATAAGCGTAAGCAACCTCTTCTGGTTGTGTGTATAATTTAGAAACATCTACGTCAGAATTATCGACTCCATCTTCTTCTCCACCAGTAATACCTAATTCAATTTCTAAAGTCATACCCATTTTGCTCATTCTAGCTAAATAAGTTTTACAAATTTCGATATTTTCTTCTAAAGGCTCTTCTGATAAATCAATCATGTGAGAGCTGTATAAAGATTTACCAGTTTCTTCAAAGTGTTTTTCTGATGCGTCTAATAAACCATCAATCCAAGGTAATAGTTTTTTTGCTGCGTGGTCTGTATGCAAAATTACAGGAACTCCATATGCAATGGATAATTCATGAATGTGTTTTGCACCTGCAATGGCGCCTGCAATAGCAGCTTTTTCATTTTTGTTAGATAAACCTTTACCCGCATTAAATTGTGCTCCTCCGTTTGAGAACTGAATAATTACAGGTGCATTTAAATCTCTAGCAGTTTCTAAAACACCATTAATAGTATTAGAACCGATAACATTTACTGCTGGTAAAGCAAATCCTTTTTCTTTTGCTAGTTTAAAAATTTCTTGAACTTCTTTTCCTGTTGCTACTCCAGGTTTAATATTATGACTCATTTTATATTTTTTTATTGATGTTTACTTGTCAAAAGTACTAAAAAATAGTAGTTTAAGAATCTTGATTCCTTATAAAATAACGAAAACGTTATAGGGTTTTTATAAGATTTAATTAGAAAGGATAGTTGATTCCTATATTGTAAACAGCATGGGATAAATTGTAATTTTGAAACCATTTACGATTCTTTAAATATGGTTCATAAGTTTTAAAGCCTACATCAATACGTAAGATTAAAAAATTGAAATCCCATCTTGCTCCAAGACCAGAGCCAATAGCAATATTTTTCAAGGAAGATAAACTATTAAATTTAGCATTATCTTCTACAAAACTAGACCCAGAGATATCCCATATATTTCCAGCATCAACAAATAGTGCGCCTTTTAATTTACTTATAATATCAAATCGGTATTCAGCACTAGTTAAAAATTTGAAACTACCAATATTAAACTCTAATCCAGAATTTCTACTTCCAGGCCCTAATTCATAAGTTTGCCAAGCTCTAATGTCATTAGAACCTCCAGCAAAATAACTTTTCGTAAAAGGAATATCTGAATTATTATAGGTAACAATTGCGCCTAAAAATGTTCTAAGAGCAAAAACAGAATTGTTACCAATATTCCAGAACTTTTTGTATTCTATATCCGATTTAAAATATTGCGCTAAAGGAATATTTAAAAGAGTCTTTTTATTGTTTGTGTTTCTCTTATTAGACAAAAAGCCTAAAATATTTCCAGAGTTAGCTAATCTGATTTTAAAGAAAGAAAAATTATTGTCTTTAAAACTTGACTGATTATTATAAGTAAATGAATATCCAACTATTGGGATTAAAAAGTCTGAAGTAATAATATTGTATCTATTTAGTATATTTGTCGCTAGGTTGTATTCTTCAGGGTTTGTATTTCGAAAGTTATTATTTCTATTATTATCTGCAACAAGATTCATAAATGAAACAGCTTTGGAAGCTTGATTTTCATCTGTTGGAATAGGGTAATTGTTAGTGGTATTATTTACATTGTCATAAACTTGTGCAACTGAATTTAAGCTTTCGAATTCAGAATTGTAAATAGTAAAGAAGCTACTAACGTTTAGGTTTTTTACATATTGCGTGTTTAAAAGTTCTAATTGTACCGTTTTTTTTGAATTAAATTGCCATTTATAATCTGTAAGAATTGTAAATGTTTGTCTGTCTAAACCAATGTTTTTTTGAAAACTTGAGCCAAACGAAAACAACGTTCTTGGAGACATTTCTTTTGGGACAAATTTACTTAACCCAAAAGGAGCAACAAACCTTGGCACTTCTAAAGATATATCTGCACCAATTTCCCATCCTGGACCATTATTAGAATTAAACCAAGAGCCTAAAAGAGACATTTTTAGTAATTCTGCACCTCTAAAAGCATTTCTATCTATGATTGAGAATTTTGCTGAAGCGCCGATATTTCTAATGTTAGAATGTGTTAGTTCTGTCTCAAAACCTAAAGTGTATTTCTCTAAAGGAGCTAAGAAAATATCCATTTTTAGTTCATTTTCAAATCCAGGGATTGGTGTAAATTTAATATTTGTTGATTTAAAATTCTTTAAAGATTTTAAGTGCGTTCTTGTTAGGTTTCTTAAAGTGTCTTTGTAAATCCCATTTGGTTTTAAGAAAATAGATTGTGATAAATATTTAAGATTGTATTTTATCTTATCATGAGCTAGAAAATTGATTCCGTTATAAGAGATAGAGTCTTTTATTGAATTGCTCCTTTTTGCAAAAGAATAATCTGTAAATACATTTACTTCTTTTATGGTGTGAACATTAAAAGGTTTTTCTATGTAGTTTCCATTCGATTCAATTAATCTATTCGAAGAAATTAAAAAATCAATATTTGTTTTGTAATCTGTTCTTGTTGAATCTACATAAAAACCGATAGCAGATTCTGAAAAATGATAAATTCCGTTATTTCTAAAAAGCTTTACAACATTATCTGCTTCATTTCTAAAAGTTTGATCTTTGTATTGATTTCCTGTTTTTAAAAGCGTTTCTAAAGCAGATTTTTTATAAATTGAGTCTAAAATTGGAGACGCAATTTTAATTTTTACAGAGTCTAAAATAGTTGGTTTACCTTTTGAAATACGATATTCTACAGTCGCTTTTTTATTGGTAGAACTTCTATTTATTTTAGAAGCTACTGTCGATTTAAAATAACCTTGTGTTTTGTAATATGCCCATAAATTTTCTGCGGTTCTTTTTACTTTTATGTCTTTAATTATTTCGGGCCCCTGATATTTTAAAAACGATTTATTTAAGTTGATAAGAGAGTTGGCATAAGCAATACTTTGTTTTTCTGAAAAAATAGTTCTAACAAAATTGTAAGAGCGTTTATTTTGCTTGGCCCATTCAGATGGTGTTTTGGGTTTATTGTGATTTCCAAGATTATGAAAATATAAACCTAAAGGCAAACCTAAAAAACGTGGATTTGGTTTTTGTAAAACGTATTTTTGCAGTTCGGTAGCATTTGTTTTTGCACTATCTATAAAAAAATAATTTTCTTTTAACATGTATTCTTCATCAGCAACATGTTTTGTAGAATTACATGAAACCAGAAATACAATCAATAAAAAATAAAACGAAAGTTTTTTCATTATTTTAGCACTGCAAAGAAATTCAAAAATAGTATTTTTCAACGGTTTATTTTTATTTACATACAATTAATGAGCATCTCAAAAAGTCAACTTAAAATTATAACAAGCTTATCTCAGAAAAAGTATAGACAAAAGCATAAATTATTTATTGCTGAAGGTATAAAGGTAGTAAATGAATTACTGAATTCTTCTTTTGAAATGGATACGTTATTTGCAGTTGATGATTTTCAAACTGATATTTCTTCAGATAGGATTATAAGGATATCGGAAACGAATTTACAAAAAATAAGTAATTTAAAAACGCCCAATAAAGTTATAGGGATATTTAAAATTCCGGATGAAAAACCAGTTCAAACTAACGGAATCACAATTGCTTTAGATGCTATAAATGATCCAGGGAATTTAGGTACAATTATTAGATTGTGTGATTGGTTTGGTATATCTCAATTGGTTTGTTCTAAAGATACTGTAGATTGTTATAATCAAAAAGTTGTGCAAGCAAGTATGGGTTCTTTGACTAGAGTTTCTATTATTTATATGGATTTAGAAACGTATTTAAAAGAATCAATTTCACCAACTTTCGTTGCTGATATGCATGGTTCAAACGTTTATGAAACTTCACTACCAAAGGAAGGTATTCTTATTATGGGTAATGAAGCTAATGGGGTTTCTGATGGGATAAAAGCATTGATAAAAAACAAAATTTCAATTCCAAGATTTGGAGAGACCCAAGAAACTGAAAGCCTGAATGTTGCAACTGCAACCGCTATTTTACTTAGTGAGTTTAAGAGAAATATTTTGTAAGTAGTTTTTCGTCAGAAATTTTGTGATTCAACTTTATTCAAAAGCAAAGGTTAAAAATACGCCGCGAGTTCCCATAAAATTTATGGGAGCTGTCCATTGGCTATTTGGGTCATCATCGTATTTAATTTCGTTGTTAAAAGCAAAAATTCCACGAATCGATGGAGAAAACTTAAAGTAATATAAATAAATATCAATTCCCATTCCAACTTCGTACATAAAATTATGGGTTTTCATCCTAAATTGTTCTGAAGAATTGTCGTCTTGATTGGCTTCATTGCTAGAGAAATTATAATTGTAAGAGACTCCCCCTAATAAATACGGACG
>Ga0233426_10003589_pt1 | contig 12145 bp, 7 predicted proteins | sample SI_118_April2016_6_FD_179875 | JGI IMG/M metagenome (GOLD analysis project Ga0233426, IMG submission 179875) | Seawater microbial communities from Saanich Inlet, British Columbia, Canada - SI_118_April2016_10_MG | ecosystem: Environmental > Aquatic > Marine > Inlet | place: Canada: British... | reverse complement strand
ATGAATATTGATATTTCTGAAGTTGCTAGCTTTTTCCCTAACTACAATAAAATAGATGAAATAGATCTAAATGGAAATCAAAAATCATTTACAAAATTCACAAATAATAGCAACTATGTTTTCTATTCTAACGTCTACAATCTTTCTGATAAAGACTATGAATTATTAAACAACAACTATCTAGAAATTAAGCGTTTCAAAAGCCTTAACATTATTGTTTCAATTCTTAAAAAAAGAGCTGTAAGTAACTAAAAAATAGTAAGAAAACGTTATCGGTTTTTAGCTCATAAAAGTAGATTTTCTTAGTCATATTTTTCTTATTTTTGCAATTCAATAAACAACTAAGAGAAAGCAATACATGAAAACAGTTCAGTTTAGAGAAGCTATTTGTGAGGCAATGAGTGAAGAAATGCGCACAGATGAAACTATCTATCTCATAGGAGAAGAAGTAGCAGAATATAATGGTGCTTACAAGGCTAGTAAAGGAATGCTAGATGAATTTGGAGAAAAAAGAGTGATTGATGCTCCTATTGCCGAATTAGGTTTTGGAGGAATTGCGGTAGGTTCTGCCATGAATGGAAACAGACCTATTGTAGAGTATATGACTTTTAACTTTGCTTTGGTAGGTATAGATCAAATTATAAACAATGCTGCAAAAATCAGACAGATGTCTGGGGGTCAATTTAACTGTCCAATAGTTTTTAGAGGACCTACCGGTTCTGCAGGACAACTTGGTGCAACACACTCTCAAGCATTTGAAAATTGGTTTGCCAACACACCAGGATTAAAAGTAATTATACCCTCTAACCCATATGATGCAAAAGGATTATTAAAAGCTGCAATACGTGACGATGACCCAGTTATTTTTATGGAATCTGAACAAATGTATGGTGATAAGATGGAAATTCCTGAAGGAGATTATATCATACCTATAGGAGTTGCAGACATTAAAAGAGCTGGAACAGATGTTACTATTGTTTCTTTTGGTAAAATCATCAAAGAAGCCTACAAAGCCGCAGATGAATTAGCAAAGGATGGTATTTCAGTTGAAATTATAGATTTAAGAACAGTTCGCCCTTTAGATCACGATACAATTATAGAATCTGTAAAGAAAACAAATCGTTTGATTATTTTAGAAGAGTCCTGGCCTTTTGGAAGTGTTTCTACAGAAATAACGTATAGAATACAAGATGAAGCTTTTGATTATTTAGATGCTCCTATAAAAAGAATTACAACTGCAGATACTCCAGCACCGTATTCACCAGTTTTACTAGAAGCCTGGATTCCAAACAGCAATGATGTAGTGAAAGCTGTCAAAGAAATTTTAAAAAAATAAAATTCAATTTTTAACCCTGCACAAACTTCATTGGCATACTAGTTGATGAAGTTTTTTTGTTATGATAAAAAAACTCCTTCCCATTCTTATATTCTTTCTATTGTTAGGATATTCAAAAGCACAAACAAAAGTAAGTGGTCGTATTTTTGATGAAGTAAATGAACCATTAGCCTATGCTACCGTTTTGTTTAAAGGTTCTATAGAAGGAACTACCTCAGACGAAAATGGCAGATTTTATCTAGAGTCCTCTAAAAATTGGGCACAATTAGTTGTTTCTTTTATGGGCTATGAAACTTTAGAAATTGAGCTCTCAAAAAAAGTAAACTTTAATCTAAAATTTGTTTTAAAAGAAGAAGCCAATACCTTAAACGAAGTTGTTATTGCTGTAGGAAAACAACCTAAAAAAAATAATCCTGCCATTGCTATTCTTGAGAAGATATGGGAAAAGAGGAGGCGAAATGGTCTTAAAAAGTTTAATCAATACAGCTATAAAAAATATGAAAAAGTAGAATTTGATCTTAACAACATAGATAGTACCTTCAAAAACAAAGGCCTATTTCGCGGAATGGAATTTGTGTTTAAAAACTTAGATACTTCAGCTGTAACAGGAAAAACATACCTTCCTGTTTTTTTAAATGAGTCTGTTTCCGAAGTATTTGGAGATAATATTTTAAACAGAGAAAAGGAAACCATTAAAGGAAATAAAAATACAGGATTCAGCAACAACCAAGCAATTATTAATTTTATTGATGATCTCTATAATGATTATGATATTTATGATAATTACATAAAGTTATTTTACAAAAGCTTTGTGAGCCCCCTTTCTAAAACAGGGGTTAGCAACTACAACTATTTTTTATCAGACAGCGCTTTTATTAAAAATAAGTGGTGTTATAATATTATTTACTATCCTAGAAGAAAAAATGAACTTACATTTAAAGGAGATTTTTGGGTAAATGACAGTACGTTTGCCGTTGCAGAAATAAATATGAAAGCGTCTAAGAGCGCCAATATAAATTGGGTTAAAGACATTTATATAGAGCAAGAATTTGATATTTTAAATGACTCTATATTTTTATTAAAAAGAGATTATTTTTTATCAGATTTTGCCATAAATAAAAAAGAAAAATCAAAAGGATTGTATGGTAAACGAACCACCTTATACAATAATTATGTATTTGACAAAAAACAAAAATCTAATTTTTACGACCTACAAAAAAATATAATAGATGAAAAAATCCACAACCAGTCAGATGAGTTTTGGGATAAAAATCGCACAGAGAAATTAAACAAAGATGAATTGGGTATCTACACCATGTTAGATACTCTAACTACTGTTAAAAAATTTAAAAACTTATCTAATATCGTAGCTACATTTTCATCTGGTTATTTTGAATTTGATGCTCTAAATTTTGATTATGGCCCAATATTTTCAACCTTTGGATATAATGATGTTGAAGGAATTCGTTTAAGAACTGGTGGTAGAACTTATTTTAATTATAATGACCCTTGGAGGCTTGAAGCCTATACAGCCTATGGTTTTAAAGATCAAAAATTTAAATATGGAATTCAAGGAAAAGCCATTCTAGAAAAGAAAAACAGACTCATTATCTCTGGTGGAAATAGACGTGATGTAGAGCAAATTGGCGCTAGCTTAACTGCTTCTTCAGATGTTTTAGGAAGAAGTGACGGGTCTTCATCTATTATTGGAACTGGCCAAAACAACAGACTTACCAATGTCAATTTAACTAAACTTAGTTTACAAGCAGAACCACTTAGAAATTTTGTTGTGAGTATTTCTGGAAGTTATAAAGTGTTAAGTTCTGCCTCAGAATTTTTTAGTTTAGACTACAAAGATGCAACTTCAACATCAGGTATTTCTTCTCAAGTACAACAGTTTGAAACTATTTTTACTGCCAATTATTTTCCTGGAAGAAAAGTAGCTGGTTCTGGTGTAGAAAGAAATACCAATTCAGATAAATTAAGAAATATATTTTTACAAGTTACTCGCGGTAATAAGAGTATTTTTAATAGTGATTTTGATTATACAAAAATTCAATTTTCGTATACCCAACCTTGGTTTATTGGTGGCTTAGGAAGACTAAAAACCTCCTTAGAAGCTGGAAAAACATTTGGAGAAGTACCGCTTAGTTTGCTTAGTGTTGTTCCAGGAAATCAGACCTATTTTGCCTTCTTTAATACATTTAATCAGTTAGATTTTTATGAATTTGTAACAGATACCTACGCTACATTTCACTTAGAACATAATTTCAACGGTCGTTTACTAGCAAGAGTTCCATTGTTAAGGAAATTAAACCTCAGAGCTATTGTTGGGTTTAGAACTGCCTGGGGGCAATTATCTGATGAAAACTTATTTTTAAATACAACCAACAACGCTGCACAAATACCATTGGCAGCACCAACCGAAAATCCCTACTATGAATATAGTGTTGGTATTGGAAATATTTTAAAAATTCTTCGAGTAGACGTAAACTTTAGAGGTAATTATCTAGACAATCCTGGAGCTCGAAAGTTTGGTTTTACTTTTGCCACTGGGTTTAACTTTTAATTTATTTTATAAGCAGGTGATGCACTATATAAATAACAACGAGCTTCTAAAAAAATAATCAACTCCATGTATAGATTTGCTTTTAACCTTTCTATACATTTGCCAAAAATTTAAAAAAAGATGAAAACATTTGATGTGCTAATTGAAATTCCTAAAGGGAGTAGAAATAAATATGAATATGATTTTGAGTTAAAAAAAATCCGTTTTGACAGAATGCTGTTTTCTTCTATGATGTATCCAGCAGATTACGGTTTTGTTCCAGAAACATTAGCCTTAGATGGTGATCCTCTAGATGTATTAGTCTTAGGACATGAACCTACATTTCCTATGTGTGTGATGGAAGTAAGACCTATTGGAGTTTTTCATATGACAGATGAAAAAGGACCCGATGAAAAAATTATTTGTGTGCCAATTTCAGACCCTATCTGGAGTAATAAAATGGACTTAAACGATCTAAATCCTCACAGGTTAAAAGAAATTGAACACTTTTTTCAAGTATATAAAGATTTAGAGAAGAAAAAAGTAGATGTTGGTGGATGGGGAGATGCTAAAGAAGCCACAGAAATTTATAAAAAATGTGTGCAGCGTTATCAAGAAAGCGAGCACAAGACAACTGGAAATTTCACCATATAAATTCAGATTACAAACACTTAGTTTAAGCCCTTTGATATTCAATATAAAAGGGCTTTTGTATTCGACTCTATTTTATTACTTTTGCCGAGCAAATTAATAAAACAAAAAAGAATATGGAATCAATGATGATTTATATGCCAATAGCTGCGGCTTTAATAGGTTTAGCATATATGTGGATAAAAAGATCTTGGGTATTAAAACAAGATGCAGGAGATGGTAAAATGGCTGAAATTTCTAGCCACATTTATGAAGGTGCATTAGCCTTCCTAAAAGCAGAGTATAAACTACTAGCTATATTTGTTTTAGTTTCTAGTATTTTATTAGCAATAGTATCTCAAGTTGTAGAATCTACAAGTATATTAATTGTTGTTGCTTTTGTCTTTGGAGCTATTTTTTCTGCACTAGCAGGAAATATGGGTATGAAGATTGCAACAAAAACAAATGTTAGAACAACACAAGCTGCTAGAACAAGTTTACCACAAGCATTAAAAGTTTCTTTTGGTGGTGGAACTGTTATGGGATTAGGTGTTGCTGGTTTAGCTGTACTTGGTTTAACCGTGTTTTTTATAGCTTTCTTTTGGATTTTTATGCCAAACGGCTGGACAAACACAACAGACATGACTAAAATATTAGAAACCCTTGCAGGTTTTTCTTTAGGTGCAGAATCTATTGCTTTATTTGCACGTGTTGGTGGAGGTATCTACACAAAAGCTGCCGATGTTGGTGCAGATTTAGTAGGTAAAGTAGAAGCTGGTATTCCAGAAGACGATCCAAGAAACCCTGCTACAATTGCAGATAATGTTGGAGATAATGTAGGTGATGTTGCAGGAATGGGAGCAGATTTATTTGGCTCTTACGTAGCAACAGTATTAGCAGCTATGGTTTTAGGTAACTATATTATAGATGTAAACAATATAGACATATTTGCAGGTTTTGGTAAAATAGGTCCTATACTATTACCAATGTCTATTGCTGGTATTGGAATACTTATTTCTATGCTTGGTACTATGTTGGTAAGTATTAAAAGTAACGATGCTAAAGAGTCTCAAGTTATGGGAGCTCTTAATAAAGGAAACTGGTTTTCAATTTTATTAGTAGCAGTATCTTGTTATTTCTTATGTACCTGGATGTTGCCAGAAACAATGAAAATGAATTTCTTTGAATCTAATGGTAATGTATTAAAAGATATTTCTGCATTGAGAGTCTTTTATGCAACATTAGTTGGTTTGGTTGTAGGAGCAGTTATTTCTTCAGTAACAGAATACTATACAGGTTTAGGTAAAAAACCAATTTTAAATATTGTACAAAAATCTGCTACAGGAGCAGGAACTAATATTATAGCAGGTTTAGCAACAGGTATGATCTCTACTTTTCCAACAGTAATTTTATTTGCTGCTGCAATCTGGTCATCGTATGCTTTTGCAGGATTTTATGGTGTTGCTATGGCAGCATCAGCAATGATGGCTACAACAGCTATGCAATTAGCTATTGATGCTTTTGGACCTATTGCAGATAATGCAGGTGGAATTGCTGAAATGAGCGAACAAGACCCTATTGTTAGAGAGCGTACAGATATTTTAGATTCAGTTGGTAATACAACTGCAGCAACTGGTAAAGGTTTTGCTATTGCATCTGCTGCATTAACATCTTTAGCACTATTTGCTGCCTATGTAACCTTTACAGGAATAGATGGTATTAACATCTTTAAAGCACCTGTTTTAGCGATGTTGTTTGTTGGTGGTATGGTACCAGTAGTATTCTCTGCCTTGGCAATGAATGCTGTAGGTAAAGCAGCCATGGAAATGGTGTATGAAGTGAGACGTCAGTTTAAAGAGATTCCAGGAATTATGGAAGGTACTGGGAAACCAGAATACGATAAATGTGTTGCTATTTCAACAGAAGCATCTTTAAAAGAAATGATGTTACCTGGTTTATTAACTATTGGTTTTCCTTTAGTAATTGCATTTGTACCAATGCTTTTTGGAATGGATAACTTAATGATTGCTGAAATGCTTGGTGGTTATATGGCTGGTGTTACTGTAAGTGGTGTGCTTTGGGCAATTTTCCAAAACAATGCTGGTGGTGCTTGGGATAATGCAAAAAAATCTTTTGAAGCTGGAGTAATGATTAATGGTGAAATGACACATAAAGGTTCTGCTGCTCATGAAGCTGCAATTACCGGAGATACTGTTGGAGATCCATTTAAAGATACTTCTGGGCCGTCTATGAACATTCTTATTAAACTAACCTGTTTAATTGGATTGGTGATTGCTCCTATCTTAGGAGGGCATAGTGCAGAAGCAAATCTTCATAAAGAAACTATTGAGGTTACAGCTAACATAGATGCAGACAAGAATTCTAATGCAGAAAGAAACGTAAATGTTAATATGACTAAAAATGAGGACGGAACTATAAAAGCTGTAGTTTCTTATTCAGTAACTGAAAATGGAAAAAAAATCACAAAAGAAGAAGGCTTTGAAGGAACTAAAAAAGAAGTAGACGCTGCTGTTGATGCATTTTTAAATGAAAATGCAACTATTGATACTCCAGATACTCCTGACACTCCAGAAACGCCAGAATCTGCTTTATAAGTCTACAAAACATATTTGTTAAAAAACACCTCTTTCGAGGTGTTTTTTATTTTTAAATCAACTTTTATACATAACAATGAAAATACAATTATTAACATATGTTAATAATACTTATTGTTTGCAATCCTCATAACTATATTGTAAGCTATTATTTGGTAAATTAGAGGCACTAAAAAATCATCTAATGACAGGTTACATGAAAAAAATAATGACTAGTTTTTTACTATTTATGGCAGTACCTCTTCTAATTATCTACCTACTCATAGGTATTGTATTCTACTTCAATCAAGAAAAATTATTTTTTAAACCCATTAAGTTGGCCAAAAATTATACATTTAAATTTAACCAAGATTTTGAAGAGATAAAGAGCGCCACTAAAGATGGTATAATTTTAAACAGCCTTCTATTTAAAATTAAGAATTCTAAGGGGGTTATTTTTTACTTACATGGTAATGGCAACTCACTAGAGAAATTTGGAAAACTAGCCCCAATTTATACAAATCTTGGATACGATATTTTTATGACCGATTACAGAGGTTATGGAAAAAGTGAAGGAGCACTGAGTGATGAAAATCAACTTTTTGAAGACAATCAATTCTTATACAACGAATTAAAGAAATCATATAAAGAAGAAGATATCATTATTATCGGCTATTCTCTAGGGTCTTCATTGGCTGCTAAATTAGCTTCAGAAAACACTCCTAAATTACTAGTTCTTAAGGCTCCATTTTATAACTTTAAAGATGTAGCAAACCACACTACCAGACTCACAAAACTTTATCCTTTTAATTATTTGAGCAAGTATCATTTTAAAACCAATGAGTTTATTAAGCTATGTAAGATGCCACTTCTAATTTTTCATGGTACCGAAGATGAAGTGGTTTATTATGGCTCTTCTATAAAGTTGCAAAAATATTTTAAACCTACAGATAGATTGGTTAGTATTGAAGGAGAAAAGCACCGTACAATTATAGACAACCCACTCTATATAAAAGAGCTAGAACGTTTTTTACTCAATAATGAATTGTAGCATATTTAGATGCTAAACTAATGAAGTTATTAATTTAATTAGAACTAATGAATACAATTACCCTACCAGATGAATTGGCTTTAAATTCTACACTTTCTATTGAAGTTTATGATTACGAGAGTACTCAAGAAATTTCAAAACAACAAATTTTACTAAATAAAAATACCTTTAGTTTTCTTCAAGAAGGAACTAAGGAAGTTTTTTTTGACAATTCTTCTTACGCAATTAATAACAGTCAATTTCTATTGATGAAATCTGGCAATTGCTTAATGACAGAAAAACTATCTAATGTAGAGGAGTATTATAGAAGTGTTTTATTGTTTTTTTCTAATGAAGATGTCTTAAAATTTATTAGAAAATTTGAGTTAAATGCACCAGATTCAAAAAACTACTATTCTACCTATTCATTTAACTACGATGTATTTATTAAACGGTTTGTAGAAAGTCTTTTAGATATTTCTAAACTTTCAAAAAAGATTCAGTCTCGTATTTTAGAAACTAAGTTTGAAGAAATAATGCTTTATTTAGTAGAATTTAAAGGAGTAGAATTTCTGTATTCGCTTATTAGTAATAGCAATAATGAGCATCAGAAGTTTATTCAAACAATAGAAAGCAATCAATTAAACAAGTTAACTATTAAAGAGCTTTCATTTATATCTAACATGAGTGTGTCTACATTTAAAAGAGAATTTGAAAAGCATTTTAGAAGCACACCTAGCAAATGGTTTCAAGAAAAAAGATTAGAGCACGCTGCTTTTCTTCTAAAGAATAACTCAAAAAGACCCTCAGATATTTTTGAAGAAATAGGATATGAAACCCTCTCCAATTTTACTCAAGCATTTAAACTAAAATTTGGGCTTACTCCAAAGCAATACCAGTCAAATTGAACTTTTATCAATAGTTTTTGAACCAAATCAAATACAACAATACACTAATAACTACCTATTTTTACAGTCAAATAAATATATTATGAAGAAAACTACCATTATTTTAGGCCTTATGCTAAGCATCTCTAATGCCTTATTTGCTCAAAATACATTTACCTTATCTAGCTCTAGTCTAGGAGGACAAGCAACAGTTACTGAAGAATTTAATGGCTTTGGTTGTACAGGTAAAAATGAATCTCCACAACTATCTTGGGAAAATGCTCCAGAAGGAACCAAAAGTTTTGCTATTACAATGTATGATCCAGATGCTCCTACTGGAAGCGGTTGGTGGCATTGGGTAGTTTTTGACATTCCATCAACTACAACAACATTGGTTTCTAACGCTGGAGACATCAAATTAAACCTAAGCCCAGAAGGAACCATACAAAGTGTTACCAATTATGGAATGCAAGGGTATGGTGGCCCCTGCCCACCAGTTGGTCATGGTCTTCACCAGTATATTATTACTGTTCATGCATTAAAAACCGATACTTTAGGTCTAGACAAAAATACCAATCCTGCAATTGTAGGCTACTACCTCTGGAACAATACCTTAGCAAAAGCTAGTATTGTTACTTATTTTAAAAGAACAGAATAACGGTCTATTAAAAAAATTCCCCAAAAATTTATAAGATTTTAAACACAGGTATTTAATACCTGTGTTTTTTTGTGTTTTAAATGAATGAATTTTTAACTAAAATAAATGATTGGCTAGAGCTGAAATAAAGCAATATAATTTTTGCTAAATTTGAAATAGCATTTTATCTAAAATATAGCTAGCTCAAAAATTCAAAACCATGAAAAAATTAAGCTTTTCTTTTCTATTATTCTTTCTAATCACAGCCACATTTGCTCAGTCAGTAGATGCTATATTTGAATCGGTCAAATACAGAAATATTGGTCCTTTTAGAGGTGGTAGATCTGTTGCTGCAACCGGTGTTGTTGGAGATCTTATGACCTATTATATGGGAAATACAGGAGGAGGGCTTTGGAAAACAGAAGACGGGGGCCAACTTTGGAAAAACATTTCAGATGGGTATTTTAAAACTAGCTCTGTTGGCGCAGTGGCAGTTTCCGAAAGTGATTCAAACATTGTATATGTAGGAATGGGCGAGCATGCGCCTAGAGCGGTAATGACTTCTTATGGAGATGGCGTATATAAATCTACAGATGCTGGTAAAACCTGGAAAAATATAGGGCTAAAAGCTACGCAACATATCTCAAGAATAGTCATACATCCTAAAAACCCAGACATTCTTTTTGTGGCAGCACAAGGTGCTTTGTACGGCCCCAATAAAGAAAGAGGGGTCTTTAAATCTGTAGATGGCGGTGCCAACTGGAGCAAGGTACTTTATGTAAACAATCTAACAGGATGTGCAGAATTATCTATGGACTTTAACAATCCTTTGGTGATGTATGCAGCCATGTGGGAACATCAACGGTTGCCATGGAAAGTGGTAAGTGGAGGCCCTGGAAGTGGTCTTTACAAAACTACCGATGGTGGTATATCTTGGAATAAAATTCACGAGGGACTGCCTAAAGAGAAAGGAAAAATGGCTATTGCAGTAAGTCGTTCAAATTCTGAAAAAGTATATGCCTTAATAGAAAGTGATTCCGACAAAGAATTAGGAGGTTTATTTGTATCTAATAATGCAGGAAAAAAGTGGTCTAAAATTTCTTCAGATCATAGCCTAATTCAAAGAGCATGGTACTATATTGAGTTATTTATAGACCCTACAGATGAAGAAAAGTTATACGTTTTAAATGCCAGTGCACAGCGGTCTATAGATGGAGGTAAAACCTGGTCTAGAATTACTGGTACACACGGAGATTACCATGATCTTTGGATTAACCCTACCAATTACAAAAACATGATTATTGCCAATGATGGTGGTGCTGCGGTGTCTTATAATTACGGAAAAACATGGTCTCCACAAAATAGAATGGCTACTGCACAGTTTTACAGAGTAAACACAGACAATTTGTTTCCTTATAATCTTTATGGTGGGCAACAAGATAATTCTTCTGTAAAAATTAGCAGTCTTGCACTGGGAAGCGGTGGTATAAATGAACAAAATTGGTCTGCTTCTGCAGGTGGAGAAAGTGCCTTTTTAGCATTTAATCCTAACGATCCTAGATATGTTTTGGGAGGAAGTTATTTAGGAACCATTGAAATTTTAGATACAAAAGCAAGAGCTAGTACCCAGATTATGGCTTCTCCTATCCAATACTTGGGTAGAGACTCTAAAGACATGAAATACAGGTACAACTGGAATGCTCCTATTATTTGGTCTCAGCATGAAGCAAATACGTACTACCACGGCGCGCAGTTATTATTGCGAACCAGAGATAACGGAAATAATTGGGAAGAAGTTTCACCAGACTTATCTAATAACGAAAAAGAGAAACAAGGAAAAGGTGGCGGGCCTTATACAAATGAAGCAGTTGGTGCAGAGAATTACGGAACCTTAGCCTATGTAGTAGAATCACCACATGAAAAAGGAGTTCTTTGGGCTTCTACAGACGATGGTGTTTTACAAATAACTAAAAATGGAGGAACAACCTGGAGTATTGTAACTCCTAAAAACCTTCCAGAAACGTTAATTAATTCTATAGAGGTTTCTCCTCATGACAAGGCTACAGCTTATATTGCCACCACTAGATTTAAATTTAACGACTATACCCCTGCTCTTTATAAAACAACAAACTATGGTAAAACATGGGCCAATATTAGTTCTGGCATTCCTACAGGAGCCTATACAAGAGTTATCAGAGAAGATACAGAAAGAAAAGACTTGCTCTTTGCCGGTACAGAATTAGGAATGTATATCTCTTGGAATGGTGGAAAAGAATGGAAATCGTTTCAGTTAAATTTACCAATAACACCCATTACAGATTTAAAAATTAGCCATAACGATTTAACCATAGCTACCATGGGTAGATCTTTTTGGATTTTAGATGACTTGGGCTTACTAAGACAGTTTGAAGGAACTAAAACCGCTTTTACACTACTACAACCAGAAGATGCTATTATTGGTAATTGGAGCAGTCAGTTAAATA
>Ga0233426_10003586_pt1 | contig 12156 bp, 8 predicted proteins | sample SI_118_April2016_6_FD_179875 | JGI IMG/M metagenome (GOLD analysis project Ga0233426, IMG submission 179875) | Seawater microbial communities from Saanich Inlet, British Columbia, Canada - SI_118_April2016_10_MG | ecosystem: Environmental > Aquatic > Marine > Inlet | place: Canada: British... | reverse complement strand
AGCTATGGATTTTGAATTACAACCATTTGATCAAATTTTTGTTAGAGAAAATCCTGATTTTGAAGATGCGAAAAATGTAGTTTTAACTGGAGAAGTAAAATATCCTGGGACTTATACTTTGCTTTCAAAAGATGAAAAGATTTCATCAGTAATTAAAAGAGCTGGAGGATTAACAAATTACGCTTATTTGGATGGAGTAAAGATGTACAGATTAAATAATGTTAATACTAATGTTAATACTGATAATAATGTTGTTATTTCTAATCTGTTAAAGGATTCATTGTTGAGTAATCCGCAACTTTCTCTTTTGTATAAAGAAGAATTATTAGCAGCAAAAGAGCAAGCATTAATTCAACAATACTCTTTAAATGTATTTGAATATAATTTGATTTATTTGAACTTAGATAAAGCTTTGCATTCTAATTTATCTAAACATAATTTAGTATTACGTGAAGGGGATAGCGTTATTATTCCTAAAACAATGGATGTTGTTCATATTACTGGTAAGTTAATGAATCTTGAAGGTAAATCAATAAGCGCACCTTACTTTGGGAGAAGAGCTAATTATTATGTCAATAATTTTGCGGGCGGTTTTACTAAAGAAAATAAGAAAGGAAATACAGTTGTTGTTTACCCAAATGGTATTGCTAAGAAAACTATGAATTTTGGGATTTTTGTTATTTCTCCTAGAGCTAAGAAAGGGGCAACTATTAAAGTTGTTAATAAAGTTGAAAAAGCAAAGCATAAGAAAATTCCACTAGACTGGAATAAAACAATTGAAAAAACAATGCTAAAAGTTACAGCTATCCTCTCATTATGGCTATTAATTGATAGAGTAGTACCTCAGCAATAATGGAGCAATATAATGATGAAATACAATTAAAAGATATTCTGATTAAATTATCAGAATACAAAACATATTTACTGAAGAAAAAATTTACAATTGCATCAATTTCTTTCTTTTGTTTAGTACTTGGAATTGTAATAGGTATGCGCTCGGAAATTAAATATAATGCTGATTTAACTTTTGTTGTTGAAGGGGAAAAGAAAGGTGGCTCTTTAGGGTCAATGTCTGGTATTGCAAGTCAGTTTGGATTTGATTTAGGAGGTAATTCTTCAGCAACTTTTAGTCAGCAAAATATTCTAGAGTTGCTAAAGTCAAGAGGAGTTGTTAAAGCTGCTTTAATGCAAAATGCACAGGTAAATGGAAAAGATGATTTGTTAATTGAACATTATTTAGAAATTAATAAATTCAAAGAAAATTGGGAGAAGAGTGAAAGTTTTAATGGTGTTTCTTTTCATGATGAAAATACTTTTCAGCATGATAGTATTAGTGGAGTGATTTGGTCAAAGATAATTGAGAAAAATTTATTGATTGAGTTGAAAAATGATGAGGCTAATATTATTAATCTCTCTTATAAATCAGCTAATGCGAATTATGCAAAATACTTTGTTGAATCCTTAATTGAACAAATGAGTAAGATGTATGTTGAGCATCAAACTGCACAAGCAAGCAATACTCTGGATTTTTTGCAAAATAGAGCAGATTCTGTTTTTTCAGAATTAGAAATAGCTGAGCACGAGTTTGCTAAGGTAAAAGATATTAATCAAAGAATTGTAAAGGCTTCTGGTAGGTTAAAGGAGTTGCAATTAATGAGAAGGGTAGAAGTTCTAAATGCTATGTATTTGGAGATTGTAAAAAATCTTGAGTTATCTAAAATTACTCTTTTAAATCAAACGCCAATTATCAATATTATTGACACTCCTACTTTACCTTTAAAGGAAGATAAAAAATCTAAAACCCTATTGGGTGTCCTTGGTGGGTTTCTTGGTGGCTTCTTATCTATTTGCTTCTTTATTTTCAGAAAGTTGTTTAAAGATGCTTTGGCGGAATAGTTTAAAGAAGTTCAGTTAGCTTTTCTAAGCCAATTCCTCTAGATCCTTTTAGTAGAATTGTTTTTGATGAAATTTTGTCTTGTTTCAATTTCACCTCAAATGCAGCTCTATTTTTGAAAGCTTGTTTTGTTACTTTTGTAAATTCATCTCCAATAAAATAGCAATCTAGATTAAGACTTGCACATAGTGCTATGATTTCTATGTGTTCTTTTTCTGAATCTTTTCCTAATTCCAGCATATCCCCTAAAATACAAAGTTTATCTGGGTATTCTTGCTCTGAGAATGATAGTAACATTGCCTGCATACTTGAAGGATTGGCATTGTAGGCATCAAGTATAAGTCTGTTGTTTTTTGTTTGTATAAGCTGTGAGCGATTATTTGTAGGTGAATAATTTTCTATACTGTTTTTAATATTGCGAGTTGAAATATTAAAATAATCCCCAATACAAATAGCAAGCATTATATTGCTAAACTGAAAACTGCCTATTAACTTACTGTTAATAATAGTCCCTTTGTAATTTGTTTTTAGGAAAGGAGTACTGCTTTCAATATTTCCTTTCGTGTCTCCATTTTTCCCGTAGGTTACTCTTTTAATTGAGCTAGCAAGTCCTAGTAATAAATCATCATCTTTGTTTACAAAAAGCAATCCTTTTCTTTTTTCAATAAATTGATATAATTCCTTTTTGGTATTTATAATTCCTTGAATATTACCAAAACCTTCCAGATGTGCAGTGCCTATATTTGTGATTATCCCATGGGTTGGTTGGGAGATATTGCATAAAAATTCAATTTCTTTTTGATGGTTTGCACCCATTTCGATAATTGCAATATCATGTCCATTATGGATTTCTAAAATGCTTAAAGGTACACCAATATGATTATTTAGATTTCCTTTTGTTGCATATGTATTCAATTGGGTATTTAACACCTCTTTAATTAGCTCTTTAGAAGTTGTTTTCCCATTTGTACCTGTTATTCCTATAATTGGGATGTTTATTTGCTTCCTATGGTATGTTGCTAGCTCCTGAAGACTTTTTAAGACATCCTTTACAAGAATTGTATTATGATGTGTGTTGTGCTTTTCTTCATCCACTATAGCGTAAGAGCATCCTTCTTTAATTGCTTTTAGGGCATATTTATTTCCATTAAAGTTATCTCCTTTAAGTGCAAAAAAGATACTTCCTTTTGCAATCTTCCTGGTGTCTGTACAGATAACAGGATTAACTTGGAATATTCTATAGAGTTCGCTTACTTCCATATAAGTATAAAAAACAAAACCCCATTTTAGTGGGGTTTTGTTTAAGGATTATTTTTTTAGATTACCTTCTTTTTTTACTATAATCTGTTCCTGTTCTAGTGTTTTCTTTTTGATGACTTACTGGTGCCCCTACTCTGTCCATAGCGCATCTAAAGCCAATTGCATCAGTTGATTGGTCTTGGTCTAAGAATCTTCTTGTACCAGGATTTAACCAATATGCTCTGTCTTTCCATGATCCTCCTTTAAATACTCTTGTTCTATCAGTTATTAAAGATGATTCTCCATAAGCATACATTTCATTACTATTTCCTTCAGGTGCATTGTCTTTGTACTTTGACGCACTTTTATTCCATTTATCAATTTGAACTCTTGAAGTATCTTTCTCTGCAGTTTCATCTAGTAAATTATTCCAGTCAATTCCCATTTGAGATTCAATATCTCCATCAAGATAATTAATGTTGTCAGATTTCTTGTAGTTTCTTCTATAAGCATTTCCTTGTACATCTACAGGAACCATAGTAATTCTTCCTAAACTATCTTTCTCTGCTATAAATCCATCTTCATCAGTTTTCTGTGTAGTATAAACATTTCCTCTGAAATTTCTGTGGTCAGAAATTGTTGTTTGTTCAATTTCAGGTCTGTAAACATCCATTACCCATTCTGATACATTACCTGCCATGTTGAATAAACCATAATCATTTGGCCAGTAGGAGCGAACGGGAGCAGTAATATCAGCATTATCATTAAGGTTTCCAGCAACACCCATATTGTCTCCTCTTCCTCTTTTGAAATTGGCCATTATTTCTCCTTGGTTTTTCTCGTTTCCATTTCTTAGAGATGAACCATTCCAAGGATATAATTTTCGTTCGTTTGTATTTTCTTCTTGTGTATTTCCTACATATCCTAATGCAGCAAATTCCCATTCTGCTTCAGTTGCAAGTCTATATTTTGGTAGTAATAAACCATCTTCCATTCTTACTTGTCTCGTTTTTTCTCCTGTTGATGGGTTTAGATTCCTGAGGTTTCTTCCGATAATTCCTTCATATTGACCAGCCAAATATGCTTCAGTGTTAAATGTATTGTCATCTACTTGTTCAGGGTCTTCTTTTAAAATTCCTTCATTAATAAGGATTCTTTCATTAACTCTATCAGTTCTCCAAATACAATAATCATTTGCTTGTGTCCAACTTACTCCAACAACTGGATAGTTTTGATAAGCAGGGTGTCTTAAATATTGTATTACAAAAGGTTCATTGTAACCTAACTTATCTCTCCACACTAAAGTGTCAGGAAGTGCCTTTTTATATACTTCAGGGTAAGACATTGAATACACTCTTTGTAACCAATATAAGTACTCTAAATAGTCTATATTTCTTACTTCAGTTTCATCTAAGTAGAAAGAAGATACAGTAACTTTTCTAGGTACATTATTCCACTCATACATTACATCTTGCTCTACTCTTCCCATAGTAAATGATCCCCCTTCTACAAATAAAAGCCCAGGTCCGGTAATTTGTTCTTGAAATTTATTGTTTGTTTCAAATCCTCCGTTTCTTGAATTATTATACTCCCATCCCGTACTAGAAGATTTTTCTTTTGCACATGAAGCTAGTATTAGTATACTGCTTAATGCGATTATTAATTTATTTGATTTCATCATGTGATTTTATAAATATGATTATTTAACTAATTATTAACTAAAATTGAGGGCAACTTATTGTATTGAAAGATCTACTTCTTGATCGGCATGGCATGAATAAAGTGAATGATAGTTCATGTGCACCAAGGGTGTTACTGTTTTTAAGATTACTAAGAGTTATATCATAACTGTATCCAAATTTGAATGAATCTTGAATAAGTCCAATCATAAGAATAAACGAGTCAATATTTTTCAAACTATGTCGTGCCCATAATCCTCCTACAATAGGCCCTCTATTTACATATACACCATAGTTAAACTGCTGAAAGTCTTGTTGTTTTTGGTATAAAAAATTTGGGGATATAGTAGTTACATTATTGCTGTACTTGCTAAGTGGAATGTTCCCCCCAATATGAGCTGTAATTTTAGTAGGTAATTCACTTTCACTAATAAATCCTTGATTAGGAGTAGTTAAATGATGGGCTGCAAAACCAAAGAAAAGATTTTCAGAATATCCAATAAAACCTGCTGAGAAGTCAGGAAAACTTCTTGTTGTCGCATTATTTTCAATATCTTCTTGAGTATTGTAAACAAACCCTCTTTGTGGGTCAATCATATCTCCAAAAGTTAAATCATCCCAATCTAGGTTTATCATTCTGTAAGACGCCTCAAAACCTGCTTTTATAGCAAATTGTTGATTTACTTCCAGGTGATAGGAATAAAGTAATGATGCGTGTGTTGTGTTCAAGTGTCCTGCTCCACTTCTGTCTTGGGCAACCATTACTCCTAGTCCTCCACCAATTGCATTAATGTGTTGGTCCCATGAAGCTGATGTTGTAACATATGTTCTTCCAATTCCAGGCCACTGATCTCTGTAATTTAAACTTGCTCTTGGGCACCCTTTAGGTGTAGCTCCAGCAAATGCAGGATTTAAGTACAATGGATTTGCATAAAACTGACTAAAAGCAGGGTCTTGAGCATTTGCATCATTGCTGATGAAAACACAAACAACTACTGCAATAAAAATCTTGTAAATATTATTCAACATAAATAGGTTTTTTCTTAATTTCAATTTTACAAAAATAAACAAATTATTTAAAATCTTGTTTTACTAGATAAAAATTGTATAATAAAAATTATTTTCTCTCGTTATCCCCTTGTTATTAAAATGGATACCTAAATTTGCATTGATGAAAAAACTATTTCTTTCTACTTTAATTTTATTGCTTTTTGTAGCTAATATATTTGGACAGTATAGCTCAGTATTAGCACAAGGAAATTGGTATAAAATTGCTACTAATAAATCAGGGGTTTATAAGTTGTCTTACTCTAGTGTAAAAGATTTAGGTGTTGCTGTGAATAATCTACAAATATCAGCTATAAAATTATATGGAAATGGTGGTGGAATGTTACCAAAATTAAACTCAGATTTCAGACATGATGATTTAGTTGAAAATGCCATAAAAATTCATGATTCTAATAATAATGGTGTTTTTGAAAGTGAAGATTATATTTTGTTTTATGGTCAATCTCCTCATACTTGGGAATTTAATGAAAGTGGTGGGCTTTTTCATCATACTACACACCTATTTGCTGATGAAGTAAATTACTTCTTAACGATTGATAATCAATTGTTAGGAGAGAGGATTGAAAAGAATCTAGTAGTGCTAAATGCAACTAAAACAATAGCTACATTTAGTACGTTTTCGTTTCATGAAGTGGAAGCTGAAAATTTAATACATTCAGGAAAAGAGTGGTTTGGTGAGCGATTTGATATTCAAAATAGTCAATCTTTTGACTTTAATTTTCCTAATTTAGATCAGTCAAGTCCTGTAAGTGTAAAAACTGCTGTTGTTGCCCGTTCTTTTGATAATTCTTCATTTTCAATTCAAGCAAATTCTAATCCTTTAAATACAATTAGTGTTAATAAAGTAGTAAGTACATATGCAACAGAATATGCAAAAACTGCATCTAAAACGACTAGTTTTACTTCATCATCATCTGCCGTTAAAATTAATGTTGATTATACCTCATCAGATAATGGGGCTTTAGCTTGGCTTAATTATATTGAGGTAAATGCTAGGAGAGAGCTAAAGATGTCAGGAAACTCTTTATTATTTAGAGATGCATCCTTAATTGCTAATGAGGTAGGGAGTTTTAATTTAGAAAATGCATCATCAGCAACTATAGTATGGGATGTTACAGATGCAACAGCAGTTACTGAAATGCAAACTACTATTACAGGAACTACTCTTTCTTTTAATGATTCAATAAATACATTGCACGAGTACATTGCCTTTAATAATAGTTCCTATTTAATTCCAACTTTAAAAGGGAGTATAAGTAATCAGAATTTACACAATATTGGTTCTGATGTAGAATATGTAATTGTTTCGCATCCTAATTTTTTAAGTGCAGCAGGGAGGTTGGCTAGTTTTCATGAAGATAAAGATGATTTAAGCTCAGTAATCGTTACTCCTCAGCAAATTTATAATGAATTTTCATCAGGAGTACAAGATGTAACTGCCATTCGTGATTTTTTAAGAATGTTATACAAACGACCAAATTCACAATTAAAGTATGTATTACTTTTCGGAGATGGTTCTTATGACCCAAAGAATAGGGTGGAAAATAATACAAACTATATTCCAACTTATCAATCTGTAAATTCTACTCATCCTACTTTGTCCTATGTTACTGATGATTATTTTGGTTTATTAGATGATAATGAAGGTCTTTTTGCAAATGATTTAGTGGATATTGGTGTTGGTAGATTTCCTGTTTCTACTTTGTCGCAAGCAAATGTGTTGGTGGATAAAGTGGAGCGTTATTATGATAAAGAATCATTTGGTAGTTGGCGAAATGATATTGCTTTTATTGCTGATGATGGCGATTCAAAAGATGGAAATACACATATGTGGCAAGCAGATAGTTTGGCGAATTATGTTGCAAATAACTATAGAGATATAAATATTAGTAAGATTTATTTGGACAATTACTTGCAGGAATCCACCCCTGGTGGGCCTAGAAGTGAAGCAACACAATATGCAATAAATAATAAAGTAGATAAAGGTGCTTTGCTTATTAATTATACTGGTCATGGTGGGCCTTTAGGTTGGACGCAAGAAAGAATACTGGAAGTTGCTCAAATTCAAAAATGGAGCAATACAAACAGACTGCCCTTATTTATGACTGCTACTTGTAAATTTTCCTACTTTGATAATCCAGCAGAAACTTCAGCAGGGGAGTATGTATTATTAAATCCTAATGGAGGAGCAATTGCCTTGCTAAGTACAACTCGTTTGGTGTATTCTGCTCCGAATTATAACTTAAATACAAAATTTATTAAATCGCTTTTTGAAAAACAGAATGGAGAGTTTCCTAGACTGGGTGATGTATTTAAGACAACAAAAGTATTGAGTGGAACATCTGCAAACAATAGGAACTTTACATTGCTAGGTGATCCTGCACTTTGCTTGGCTTATCCTGAATATGATGTGAGGACTACTGTAATAGCGGATACTCTAAAGGCGTTGGGGGAGGTGACTATTGAAGGAGAAATTAAAGACGAAAATTCTCTTGTAAGTTTATTTAATGGAACAATTTATTCAACTGTATATGATAAAGAAATTATTCGCACAACTTTAGGGCAGGAATCCTGTACTCCCATGCCGTATCGTGATCAGAATAATATACTTTATAAAGGTGCTGCTTCAGTTGTAGATGGAAAATTCACTTTCTCGTTTGTAGTGCCAAAGGATATTGCCTATAATTATGGCGTTGGTAAAATTTCCTACTATGCAGTTTCTGATGATGCTCAGCCAATTGATGCTGGTGGTAGTGATGAAGGTTTTTTAATTGGAGGTACTGCTGATGATATTGTATATGATTATGATGAGGCAGAATTATCCTTATTTATGAATGATAGACTATTTAAGGATGGCGGAATAACAGATAAAAATCCTATACTATTGGTAGATGTTTTTGATTTGAGTGGTATTAATACAGTGGGTAACGGAATTGGACATGATATTACGGCTGTATTAGATGGAAATACTGCAAATCCTTATGTGCTGAATGAGTTTTATGAAGCTAAAAAAGATGATTATACAAAGGGAATTGTAAGGTTTCCATTTTATAATCTGGAAAAAGGAGAGCACACAATTACATTAAAAGTGTGGGATGTGTTTAATAATTCTTCTGAGGCAATAATTAACTTTGTAGTTGCTGATGAAAATGAATTAGTAATTGCTGATTTTATCACTTATCCGAATCCTTTTTCAACTTCAACTGATATTTATTTTCAGCATAATAAAGCAAATCAAGAAATAGATTATATATTAGATATTTACTCGATTACAGGGATATTGGTTAAAAGAATTTATCAGCAGGATTATAGTAGTGTCGGCTATAGGATTGGCCCAATTAACTGGAATGGGCAAGATGAATATGGAGGGCAACTGAGTGCAGGAATGTACATTGCAAAGTTAGGGGTAAATAGTTCGGATGGTGATTTCACTTCAAAATCGATACGAATTATACTATTACCATAGTAATTGCGTTTACTCACACAATAAAAAGAAGTATATTTGCAAACTAAATAAATAAGAATGAAAAAAATAATTGGAATTTTAAGTGCCTCATTAATGATGTTTTCTGCTTTTTCGCAGGACGATATTGATTATAGTGATTTAACAGGTGGTTTAAATACTATTACTACTGCAGTTCCTTTTCTGATGATTTCTCCTGATTCTAGGTCGGGAGCTATGGGAGATGTTGGTGTTGCTACTACGCCTGATGCAAGCTCTATGCACTGGAATCCAGCAAAATTAGCTTTCGCTTCTGACGATATGGGGGCTTCAATGTCCTATGTTCCATGGTTAAGAGCGTTAGTTCCAGATATTAATTTGTCTTATCTTTCAGGATATACAAAACTAGATGATAACCAAGCTATTGGTTTAGAGATGCGTTATTTTTCATTAGGAGATATTACTTTTACGAATATTACTGGAGATGTTGTAGGGCAGTATAAGCCATACGAATTAGCATTAGGAAGTTCGTATGCTAGGAAGTTGTCCGATCAATTCTCATTAGCTATTGCAGGAAGATATATTTATTCAAACTTAACAGGAGGGCAAGCTGCAGGAGGAATTGAAACAGTTGCAGGGCAATCTTTTGCAGCTGATATTGCAGGGTTTTACAGTAAACCTATCCGAATTAGTGGGCAAGATATGGATTTAGCAATTGGTGGTAATATCTCAAATATTGGGAGTAAGGTTTCGTATACTGAAACTTCTGTAAGGGATTTTATTCCAATTAATTTAAGACTTGGTACTGCAATAGGTGCTGAAATTGATGATTACAATAAAATATCTTTAGCGATTGATATTAATAAATTATTAGTTCCAACTCCTCCTATTACTGATGATGGTGAAATAAAATTAGGACAAAGTTCTGATGTTGGAGTGGTGTCTGGAATGTTTCAGTCATTTGGAGATGCTCCAGGTGGTTTTAGTGAAGAAATGAGAGAGATTAATTATTCAGTTGGATCAGAATATTGGTATGCAAATCAGTTCGCAATAAGAGCAGGTTACTTTTTTGAGCATGCTACAAAAGGTGGAAGAAAATTCTTTACTTTCGGTTCGGGAGTTAAATATAGCGCCTTTACACTCGACTTTTCTTATTTAATTAATGTAACAAATACAGCAGGAGCTACTAATCCTCTTGCTAATACCATGCGATTTTCAATGACATGGGATTTTGGAGCAATGGAAGAAATGAACTAATCTATGAGTTTTAGAGTAGGTTTCGGTTTTGATGTACATCAGTTAAAAGAAGGGTTAGATTTTTGGCTTGGTGGTATTATTGTTCCTCATACTAAAGGTGGTCTTGGTCATTCTGATGCGGATGTGTTAATTCATACTATTTGTGATGCACTTTTAGGAGCTGCTAACCTAGGTGATATTGGAAAGCATTTTCCAGATACTGCTGCAGAATATAAGGGAATTGACAGTAAAATTTTGCTGAAAGAAGTAATGGTTTTGATTCGAGAAAAAGGCTATGAAATTGGTAATATCGATTCTACTATTTGCTTGCAAACTCCAAAGATAGGGCCCTATATTCCTGAAATGCAAAAGGTGTTAGCTGCTTGTATGGGTGTGGATGCCGATTTAGTTTCTATTAAAGCAACTACAACTGAAAAACTAAGTTTTGTCGGTAGGGAAGAAGGCGTTTCTGCTTATGCTACTGTGCTCATAGAAAAATAGTGTCGATACTTTAGGTAGTTAGACTAATTTAGTGTTTTGTCTATTATTTCAGTACTAAAAGCGTAGCAGTCTAACATCTATCTTTTAGAATCCTATTTTACTCTTAATTTTATTGTCTCTGAGGTAAACAAGCATTTCTGCTTCTGCACAAACTATTCCATTTTTATTAATAGCTTCTACTTTATGCCATTTTTCGTGTTTTCCTTTTTCGTTTAATTCATTTTCAGCTTCTTGAATTTCTTCTTTACTGATTCTGAACTCTAAGGATAAATGTGTTGTGGCAGGCCGTTTATATTTTATGTTTGCGCTTTTCATCCAAATTTCAAGTTTCCTATCTTTTTGATGAAAAATATTATAGTACATGGTAGGGAAATAGGGGTCAAATGCTGAAAAGATGGTTCCTCCAAAAATACTTTTATGAAAATTAATATTCAAAATAGACCTTCTGATTTTTACTTTCATGTAACTATAGTCTGCCGATACTTTTTTCAGTACAATACGATTGAAAAAAAGGGGTGGAAAAATATTGAGTACAAAGCGTAAAATTCTTCTTCTAATCATAGAATCAAAGGTAATAAAAAAGCCTGCAATATGCAGGCTTCTTTGTTTTATATGTGTGTTTCTCTTAGTGCTTTGATAAATAATCAGCAACTCCTTCATGCGATTCTTTCATTGCATCTTTCCCTTTACTCCAGTTTGCAGGACAAACCTCTCCATTTTCTTCAAAGTGTTGTAAAGCATCAACCATTCTTAAGGCTTCATCAACATTTCTTCCTAATGGAAAGTTGTTTACTACTTGGTGTTGTACTACTCCATTCTTATCAATTAAGAATAAACCTCTGAAAGCAATCATTGGTCCGTTAGCAATCATATTATCATTCTCATCCAATTCGTACTCTCCAGCTAATACACCAAAGTTTGCTGATATAGTTTTGTCAGTATCTGCAACTAATGGGTAAGTAATCCCTTGTATTCCTCCTTCAGCTTTTGGCATTTGTAACCATCCCCAGTGCGACTGTTCTGTATCAGTTGAACAAGCAACTACTGCACATCCTCTTGCTTCAAATTCAGCTAATTTATTTTGAAAAGCAAATAAT
>Ga0233426_10003585_pt1 | contig 12157 bp, 14 predicted proteins | sample SI_118_April2016_6_FD_179875 | JGI IMG/M metagenome (GOLD analysis project Ga0233426, IMG submission 179875) | Seawater microbial communities from Saanich Inlet, British Columbia, Canada - SI_118_April2016_10_MG | ecosystem: Environmental > Aquatic > Marine > Inlet | place: Canada: British... | reverse complement strand
TACTGCGAAATTCACCATAAAAAAGAGGTGAAAGAGCTAACTTCTGGCATGGATTTTAGGCTTCCAGAGTACCGTAGAGAGGTTTTTTTAAGGTTCTATGAGTTTCATTTGAAGTATAACGCCCATGCGGGGGGTGTATATTATGCATTTGAATATATATTTGATCGCCTAAAAATGACTCAAGAGCAGAAACTTTGGTTTGCTTATATAAACGGCTGTTCTCAAAACGTAATTACAACATACATGATCTTTAAGGAGTTCCCTTCTCTGCAAGACCTTGATATGACTGAGCTTAGAAAATGGTTCAGGGGCAATTATAAGCGCATCGGGTGGGACACTGACAGGAGGTATCATAAAAACGTCTTTGAAGATTGCGTTGAAAACTACAGAGGGTTATTGAAAGGCTCTAGTCAGGTAGAGTTTTTCGATTCTCTGGCTAACACTGGCGACAAGTACGCGAACTTTGAAAGGGTATGGGATGCAGTTAAAAGCGGGTTTTATACGTTTGGCCGCCTATCTACGTTCTCGTACCTTGAGTACCTTCGTATAGCGGGTGTAAACCTTGACTGTAACAGTCTGTTTATTGACGATATATCTGGTAGCAAATCGCACCGGAACGGGTTGTGTAAAGTACTAGGTAGAGATGATTTAGACTGGAAGAAGCAGAACTTTAAATATCAGCCTAATACGTTATCGTGGCTGAAGCATGAGGCGAAGTCTCTTCTTGAAGAAGCTAAAGCGCGCATAGACCATAAAGACGTTTCGTATTTTACGCTTGAAACTACGCTGTGTTGCTATAAGGGGTGGCACAGGCCAAACAGAAGATACCCGAACGTATACAATGATATGTTTAGAGATAGGATAGTTAAAGCTGAGAAAGACTGGAATCAAAAATTAACGATATTCTGGGAATGCAGGAAAGCGTGCTTGCCTTCATACTTGAGGATAGAAGACAACCCCGAAGACTGCGGGTTAAAACCAGAAAAGCAAAACCACTATAGAAACTACGGAGAGGTGATAATGATGGATATTGACTGGGATTGCTTTAGCAACAGGTTCTCTAAGGCATGAATATTTTGCTGATAGGCGCGTGCGGTGCTGGAAAGACTTGGGTTATGAAACAGATAATACAGTCTAACAAGCTAAAAACCCCCGCTAAAGTGGGAATGATAAAGTTCGTTACAGATAAGCGCATATCGGTTTTAGGCGTTTATGACGGTAGTGTTTTTGAAGGTAGCGACAAACTCTCTATGGCTGTTATGCGCGATTGCGAGAACTGGGAGAAAGTAAGGGAGAAACACAAAATGATTGGAATCTGCGAAGGAGATAGGTTCACCAATAAAACCTTCATAGAAACCTGCAAGCCGTATATCATTAAAATTGTTGATGACGGCGCTAAAGGCAGAGAGCAAAGGCAATCATCGCAAAGCGAGCGCCACTTAAAGGCAATACAAACTAGAGTGGGAAACATACAGGCCGACTTAGAAGTAAAAGACAGTCAAGAAGCGCTAAATATAATAAAAGGCATGATATGCAAACTATCGAATTAATAAAAATAGAACATAGTAGGAAAAAAGGCGTAGATTGCGAATATATTGAGCCTACAATAACAGAGTCTTGTTATCTAAAAGAGGGTGATGAGGTGATTGGCGCTTATTTCTCAGATGCTTCTGAGCTGTTCCCTAAGCTTGCTAAATATATGGCTGTAGCTAACGCAGAGTTCCTATCAAAAAGAGTCCCGAAAACCCCCCTGAAGCGTTCAGACGTTATGCAAAATAAATGGAAGCATGGCCTTACTCATAAAGAAGCTTGCGAGTCAGGGACAGTACAATACAGCACCATTATAGGCAACGTACCTGCAAGAAAACTAATGAGAAGGGATTATCACAACAGAAGCGCCGTTCACGCTGTAGAGTCCGCGCAGACGTTCATTAAGGCCATGCTTTTAGCGTCTAACGAGATTGAAGAGGCTATGGCTGGCGTTCTACCAGAACAGTATGAAGCGCATAAGAAGGCGCTAGAGGGCGTAGATGATGAGTGGCGGTTTGGAAATCTGTTTACTAGCAGTATCAGTAACTACAACATATCTGCCCCTTTCCACCAAGACATCTCAAACATTAAGGAGACGTTAAACGCAATTTATACCGTAAGGCACAATAGCAACGGGGGATCACTATATGTTCCAGACTATGACGCTTGCTTTGAGATGCCTAGCGGTAGCCTTCTTTTTTACCCTGCTTGGAGGAATATGCACGCGGTTACCCCTATTATCCCTACGCATGACGGCGGTTATAGGAACAGTTTAATCTTTTACGCGATAAAGGCTTTTAAATCATGAAGAAAGGCAATCAGGGGGATGGCGGTGGCCGACCTGAAGTTGTTTTAAGAACCGATCAAATTATTCAGCTAGAAGCGTTAGCGGCAGTATTAACTAAAGCGCAAATAGCAGACTATTTTGGCATATCTGAAACTACTTTAAGAGCTATCGAGGCAAGGCAACCCGAAGTTTCTGACGCTTATAAAAAAGGAAGGGTAACTCAGTGCGCCAAGATGGGACTGAATTTGGTACAGCTTGCTAAAGCGGGCAACGTGGCCGCTAACATATTCTACTTAAAGACTCAGGCTGGATGGAAAGAACAAGAGCCTGAAGCTAAAGAGATACCGCCTATCAATATCATAGTAGACCGAAATGCAATTAACGCTACCTCAGAGTGAAATATTTTTAAACGAAAGCCGCTTCAGGGTTTGCGTTGCTGGAAGGCGGTTCGGCAAAACATTCCTTTCGACTGGAGAGATACTGAAGGCGGCCACCGGAGGAAAGAACAGGAACGTGTGGTATGTAGCGCCAACTTACGGCTCTGCGAAAGAAATAGCTTGGGCTATGCTGATAACTACGATACCTCAAGAATACATAGCAAAAACCAACGAGAGCGCGTTATCTCTTCGGCTAGTAAATGGCTCAGTTATAAGCCTTAAAGGGGCTGAGAAGCCAAACAACCTACGCGGAAGAGCTTTAGACTTTGTTGTTCTTGACGAGTTTGCAGATATGCGCCCTGAAGCATGGTACGAGGTGATTAGACCGTCATTATCCGACCGCTTAGGGTCTGCATTATTTATTGGGACACCAAAGGGAAGAAATCACTTCTACGACCTGTGGGCTTCTGGAATTAACGGGGCTGACGATTGGTCTAGTTTTCAGTACACAACCCTGCAAGGCGGTAATGTCCCTGAATCTGAAATTGTAGCGGCTAAATCAGACCTTGATGTACGCACGTTCAATCAAGAATACTGTGCAGAATTTGTTACTTACTCTGGTCTTATTTATTACGGCTTTAGTCGAGAGCACAGCGTATTTGATATGCCTGACGATAATGGTACACTTCACATAGGGATGGATTTTAACCTTGACCCCATGTCAGCCGTTATCTGCATACGTAAAGGCGAGAAGCTGTATGCAGTTGACGAGATTGTCATGTACGGATCAAACACTGATGAAATGGTTGCCGAGATACTTGATAGGTATCCCCGAAGAAACATAATCATTTATCCAGACCCTGCATCTAGACAGCGGAAAACATCTGCTGGTGGTCGAACAGATTTGTCGATCTTACAAAACGCTGGATTTAGCGTTAAGGCGAAGAACTCACACGCGTTGGTCAGGGACAGAATTAATGCTGTGAACAGTCGTTTGCTGTCTAGTGATGGCGAGCGGCATTTGTTTGTAAGCCCAAAATGTAAGCAGACAATAAAGTCACTGGAGCGACAGACATACAAAGAAGGAACAAGCGTACCAAATAAAGACGGCTTTGATCACATGAACGATGCCCTTGGTTATCTGGTAGAATACGTTTTTCCTGTTCGCACAGAATATGATAGACCGCAACCTACTAGGTGGACTTAATGAGATTGAATACCGATACAACGCACCCTGAATATGACAGCAACGAGTCCAAATGGGAATTTTATGTAAGGTCATACATGGGCGGTAAAGCCTATCAGGACGGCCAATACTTGACTCGCTACATTAGCGAGACTAAAGAAGACTATGGTCGGCGTATTGATCTTACTCCGTTAGACAACCACTGCAAAAATATCATTCACATCTACAGTAGCTTCCTGTGGCGTGTTCCTCCGACTAGAGCGTACAACAGCCTGCAGAACAACGTAGCCCTTGAGCCTTTTTTAAAAGACTCTGATTTAGACGGTAGAAGCTTCAACGCTTTTATGCGCGAATGCCAAATTTGGTCTAGCGTTTACGGCCATGTGTGGATCATGCTAGATAAGCCTAAGTCAAACGCGGGAACTAAAGCCGAAGAGCTAGAGCAAGAAATCAGACCCTATGTAACCATGTTTACCCCAGAAAATGTATTAGATTGGGAATACGAGCGCACAAGAAGTGGGCGATTTGAACTCAGCTACCTTAAAGTCAGAGAGTCTGTTATTAGGGTTGACGACACCACCACAGAGTCGTATTACCGAGTCTGGTACAAAGATAGGGTAGAGCTATGGAAGTCTACAAATGACCTAGACAAGCTGATTGAAACAGACGTTAATGTTCTAGGCAGAATCCCTGCGGTGTTTTTACCCGCTAACCGCTCAGTGGTGCGGGCTATCGGTATCAGCGATATAAGTGATGCGTCCTACATGCAAAGGGCTATCTACCAAGAGCTTTCTGAGATTGAGCAGTTAATCCGCATATCTAATCACCCTACCTTAGTGAAATCGTTTGGCACTGACGCTAGTGCTGGAGCAGGCTCAATTATCAACATGCCTGACGATATGGATGCGAGCCTCAAGCCATTCCAGTTACAGCCGAGCGGTCAGAACCTTGACGCTGTACGCGCATCTATTCAAGACAAGATTCAAGCTATTAACCGTATGAGTCACATGGGCGCTGTTCGTGGCACTGAAGCCATGACTATGAGTGGCGTAGCTATGCAGACTGAGTTTCAGATGTTAAACGCCAAACTTACAGAAAAAGCCGATTTACTGGAACTTGCTGAAGAGCAGTTGTGGGAGCTGTTTTGCGAATGGCAGGGTGTAACTAACGACATAGAGATATTCTATCCTGACGCTTTCGACCTTAGAGATTATGACAAAGAATTGCTGTTCTTACAGCAGATGAAAGCTTCTGGCGTAAAGTCTAAAACGCTCACCCAAGAGATAGACAAAAAGATAAGCGACTTGGTGCTTGATGATGAAGAGCTTGCGAAAGCGCACGCAGAGATTGAAGCGGTTCAGGAAACAGTAGGTAGATTTGCTTTAGGTGACGGTGAGGCCGAGTAATGGCGAAAGACGTTGATCATGGCGAAGATTTAGCAAGGCTGGCGGTAATTCACCAAAAGCGTTTGGCTGAAGCCTTTAGTATTTTAGAAGACCGGATAACAGGTCTTTTGGCAACCGCTCCGCTGAATGACGGCGATCTTTTTGACCTAGAATGGGCTGTTCAATCTAGGGTAGAAATACAGAAGATGGTTGACGAGGAATACATAAGCGCGGTAGATGCAATTATAAGGGAGTATCCTGTAGTTGCGGCTTCTGCGTCTGAAATGCTTGCTACCTATGGCGCGTTCACGAAAGTGAGTCCAGTTGTGATTAATCAATTACAGAACCTTACGTTTCAGGGCTTTCAGGATATAGGCAACGAATACATAGATGTCATTTCAAAAGAGGTCTACCAGAACACTTTAACTGGAAGAGCCTTTGCCGAGAGTGTTAAAACGATAAAAGAAGTGGCTGGCGGTAGTCTGGCAAAATACGCTAATCAACAAATGCACGATTCGTTAATGCAGTTTGATGCTTCAGTGAATGTCGCTATCGGTAGAGAGGCGGGCGCAACCAAATGGAAATACGTTGGCCGCCTAGTAGAAACATCTAGACCTTTCTGCGTTGACCACGAAGGCGAAGTAATGACAAACGAAAAGATTGAAGAACTTTGGGCGGGTGACTGGGCGGGTAAAGCCGCTGGTGATCCGTTTATTGTACGAGGTGGCTACAACTGCGGCCATAGATTTAGACCTGTATTTAGTGGAGAATAATTATGCCAATGGGCAAAGGTACTTACGGAACAAAAGCTGGCCGACCTAAGAAAAAGAAGAAAAAGGTTAAAAAGTAATCAATTATGCTACAATCGGAATTCACCAACACTCTTTAAGAGGCACGTCACATGAGCGATGAAATCATGGGAACAGAAGCAGAGACTGAAACTGCGGCGGTAGAAACTCAGGAAGGCAAGACGTTTACACAGGAAGAGCTTGATCGCATTGTTGCTGATCGTGTTGCTAGAGAGCAACGAAAGTTTGATAAGCGAATCTCAGGCGTTGACATTGATGAAGCAAGAGAATTGCTGGCACAAAAAGAAGCCGCAGAACTTGAGCGACAGAAAGAGCGCGGAGAGTTTGATGCCATCCTGAAGAAAACAGTCGAAAAGAAAGAACTGGAAATACAGAGTTATAAGACCAAGCTACAGCAGACCCTAGTTGATGGGGCTATTCTGGGAGCGGCATCTAATCATAACGCTGTAAATCCGAATCAAGTATCACAGTTACTAAAAGCAAACACTAGATTGTCAGAGAATGGTAATGTAGAGGTGCTAGACGATAATGGTTCACCACGTTACAATGACGGCGGTGATTTGTTATCAGTCAATGAAATGGTAACTGAATTCTTGACAGTAAACCCGCACATGGTCAAAGCGTCTCAAGGTGGGACAGGATCGCAGGGTAACGCTGGTGGCTCTACACAGAAGCCTCAATCTGTGGCAGATATGGTTGCTAACTGGGAAACAGGCGGTAAAGAAGCGTTTGCCGCTATGAAGAAAAAGTGACCACTAACCACAAACTAATTTTTTAAGGTATTTATCATGGCTGTTACAACTTCGACAACTCTTGACGACCTGTTCGTCAATATTATTGCACAAGCTCGATTCACCGCTGAAGAGCAATCCCTAATGATGGGTCTTGTTACTCAGTACAACATTCAGAACCAAGCTGGTAAAACTATTCAGGTGCCTAAGTATCCTGCAATTACTGCCGCTGACATTGCTGAAGGCACTGACCTTTCGTCTACTACCGTTTCCACTTCTAAAGTTGAAGTGACTATCGGTGAAGTTGGCGCGCAGGTATTGCTTACTGACATGGCGACTTACGGTGCTGACTCTCCTGCTACTGCTATGGGTACTCTGCTTGGTAACGCTATTGCTACTAAGATGGACAAAGACCTGCTTGCATTGTTTGCCGGTTTTTCTGGCGCACTTGGTGCCGCTGGTGCGGAACTTACCGTTGCTGATCTCTTTAAAGCCGCCGCTACTTTGCGCGCTAATAAAGTGACTGGCTCTATGGCCGCAGTAGTACATCCTTTCCAAGCTTATCAGCTGAAAGCCAACCTAACTAACACCTTTGCTAACCCAAATAGTGGCGACTTGCAGAACGAAGCAATGCGTAACGGTTATGTAGGAACTATTGCTGGTATCGACATCTACGAGTCTGCCAACATTTCTGTTGACAGTGCTGGTGATGCGGTTGCGGCTGTATTTGCTCCAGAAGCATTGATGATCGCTATAAAGCGTGACTTCAACCTAGCCCCACAGCGTGACGAGTCACTCCGCGCTTGGGAATTAAACGCCACTGCTGTATATGGTGTTGCTGAGTTGGATGATAGCTTCGGTGTGAAGATCACTGCTGACGCTGTACTTTAAGACTAATCGCCCCTTCTTCGGAGGGGGCTTTTATTTGAGGTTAATAAGCAATGGCGTATAGTAACGATGCCGATTTAATGAAGCTAGTCCCTGACATAGTTAGTCTGGGTATAGAGTCATTTGTTCTTGAACACCCTAAAGCCAAATCCGATATAGATCGCGAACTGCGGATTAAGTGGTGGCCGAGAAAAGGCTTATCAGGCGAGATGGATATATCTAAGCTCACATCTACACAGTTTACTATGGCATCAGCGTACCTAGTCCTATGGCGCTACGCATTGCCACAGCTTACTAACTGGACTGAAGGCGATAGATTCGGGAACATGATTGACTTCTACAAAGCTCGTTACGGCGAAGAGTTAGAAGCGATTTTAGCCGATGGCGTAGAATACGATGCTGATGGCGATGGCTCTGTCACTCAAGAAGAGCGCACCCCTGTCGGGCAATGGCTAGACAGATGAAAATAAATATAGATACCAACATTCAGGATATTGCCAAGCAAGTTAAAAAGCGAGGCAAAGAGCTTCAGGGTAGCGTGAAGAAAGCCCTGCTGATTACGGCTCTTGAAGGTATCAATATAATTGAAGACAGAACGGCAAAAGGTAGAGGCCTGAAAGGGTTTTTCCCTAAGTACAGCCCTGCTTATGCGGCGTTCAGATCAAGTAAAGGCCGAGGCAGTAAAGTTGACCTACAGTTTACTGGTCAGATGCTAGGCAGTATGTCTGCAATATCAACTAACAGTTATGCAGAAATCTATTTTATGCGCGGAGCAGAAGCTAAGAAAGCGGCAATGGTAAGTGAAAAGCGCCCCTTCTTTGGCTTTACTAAACGTGAATCTAACCAGTTGGCAGAAGTATTTTTTAGGCATTTAAAATGAGCGTTCGCGAAAAGATAGCTGATAACATAGTAGATACGTTGCGGGATGTAGTCCCCAGCAGTGATGTTAGCTATGTCACGCGAGAGCCGTTTGATTTTAGTAAATTGTCAAACGCACAATACCCTGCAATCTTGGTACGCAGTGCTGGAGAAAGCAGAGAGGACAGTTCCATTGGCGGTTCTATTACGCAAAGAATGGGAACAATTAATTATGATCTGATTTGTTATGTTAAGGGCGCTGTTATTGATACCGCACGAAATAAAATAATTGAGGTTGTAGAAGAGGCCTTAGATGTTGATCGGTATCGCGGCAATAACGCTTTAGATACTCAGGTAATCAACGTAGAGGTTGACGAAGGTTCTATTGATCCCATTGGCGGGGTCATTATTACAGTCCGCGTAGTGTATCAATACACGCGTGGCACAAACTAACTTTATTTTTTTGAGGAAATATCATGGCGACTAAAACAGGCGCATCTGGAATAGTAAAAGTACAAGTCTCAGGCACTGCTGTTGCCGCGGTAGGCGAAGTTCGGTCATTCACTTTTGAGGGTTCAGCAGACACTATTGAAAACTCAACTATGGGCGACAGCGTTAGAACTTTTGCTCAAGGCTTGAAAACTAACACAGTAACAATCGAATGCTATTGGGATGAAGCTGATGCACAACAGTTAATCTTAGACGAAAGAGCAAGTGTTGATTTTGAAATCTACCCCACCGGAAACGGCAGTGGCGAGACTTTCTTTAGCGGTGGCGGTATTGTTACTTCACGCTCTATCAGCGGTGCTTTTGATGGTATGGTTGAGGCAAGCTTTACAATCCAGTGCAGTGGCGCGGTAGCTGAAGCTCAAGTGTAACTAAAAGGAAAAAACCATGGGATTAGCTAAAGAGTTAAGAGGCAGAAGAAAGGTTGAGGCGCGGGAAGTATCCGTACCTGAATGGGGTGACGAATCAGGCGATTTTAAATTGTATTGCAAAAGCATTACTTGCTACGATTTAGATAAGTTGCAGAAGAAGCACCCAAACTTTTTGAACAATACAAGTATTGGCGCAATGGTAGATTTGATCTGCATGAAGGCAGAAGATGAAAGCGGCACTAAGCTTTTTCCGACTGCTGAAGATCGAATGGACTTGATGGGGGAGGAAACTAATGTTATTAGTGAAATCGCCAATCAAATGTTTGCTGATATTGAGTCTGTTGAGGCACACGAAAAAAACTGAGGGGCGATCAATCACGGATGACCCTGTTGTCTTTGGCTGATCGCCTTCACCTCAGTATTGCGGAGGCAGAACAAACCCCTGTTACCCACCTTAACGAGTGGGTTGCATATCATACAATAATTGGCGAGAAGAATGATTAAACCTATCAAGATAGCAATCAGCGGTTTAGATAAGACAGAAGCCATGTTCGGCAAGATGCAAAAGAGATTTGCAAAGCTTGGCGCGACTGTTGATAAGGTTAAAAATCGTTTCCCCCTTTTAAGTTCTGCGTTCGCTACAGCAGGTCGCGGAATATCAAGCGCGTTAGGCTCAATCATAAAAGGCGCTTTGGCTATGGGTGCGGTAGTCACAGCCGCCTTCACCGCCATTACCATCAGCACGCTTAATTCAATTGATTCGTTAGGCAAAACGTCATCTAAAATTGGCACAACAGCGGGGGCTTTAGCGAAGTTGCAATTTGCCGCACAGCAAACTGGCGTTGAAACTAGCACCATGAATATGGCGTTACAGCGTTTCACTAGGCGAACTGCCGAAGCGGCTAAAGGAACAGGTGAAGCAAAAAACGCAATTAAGCGCTTAGGTTTAGACGCTAAAGAGTTGCTGAAGCTACCTCTTGATAAAAGAATGCTTTTGCTTGCCGATGCGTTTGAACAAATAGAAGACCCGTCAGAAAAATTAGCTTTGGCGTTTAAGCTGTTTGACTCTGAAGGCGCGGCGTTAGTAAACACGTTAGGTCTGGGGTCGGACGCTCTTAAAGCAATGTTTGAAGACGCTGAAATGCTTGGGCTTGTCTTGTCCGAGAAAGCCGTTAAAGGCGTTGAAGAGTCTGTTGACGCTTTCGGTAGGTTGAAGACATTACTGACTGGATTTAGTAGGCAAGCTGTTGCCTCGTTTGCCCCAGCAATTAAGGTGATATCTGATCAGCTGGTTGATTTAGGCCTTAAAGCGGCTGACGGTGATGTAAATAACATCGGCTCAGTAATCGCTAAGTCTATTGTAGGTGGCCTAGTTTCTGTTCTGGAAGCGATAGAGTCAATGATGAATGCGTTTGGCGAGATGGCGCATAAAATACAAGGAATCTATAGAAGCTTTTTCCCTACCGAAGAAATGGCTGAAGACAAAAAGGCTTTAGACAAGCTTTTATTATCGCTGGCAAATATAAAAGCGGCTGATAAAGGTTTTGGTAGGGTTGATACCACCGAGATAGAGGAGCAGATTCTTGCTTTGCAGGAAAAGTTATCTAGTGGCGATTTTGTGCCTTTTGACTTTTCTTCAACGATTAACAAATTGCTTGAAGTGAAAGAGGCTATTGTTGCAGTATCAGATGAAGCGGTGCAACCACTAATAACTGAAATTACTACGATAGGCGAAAGAAACTGGTTTGATAAGTTGGTCGGTGGCGCTTTAGACTTCAAAGATAAAGTTGGCGAGGCGTTTGGGAATATAAAAGAGCAAGCGTTTGACTTTGATAGTAGCCTTAACTCTTTAGTAACTGGCTCTGTGGCCGCTATGACACAGGGCTTCACCGATATGATAACGGGTGCAAAATCATTTAAAGATGCAATCAAAGATATGGCAAAAAGTATTATCAATTCGCTGATCAAGATGTACGTCCAATACATGATTGTTCAGCCCCTGTTTGACCATATGTTTCCTGATGCCAGAGCAGGCGGTGGCAAAGCTCCACCTAAGAGAGCACTAGGAGGTCCCGTACAAGGTAGTAAACCTTATTTGGTTGGAGAGCGTGGTCCCGAGTTATTTGTACCAAATGCTGGCGGTAACATTATCCCCAACAATCAGATGGGAGGCGGTGGCGGTAATGTCGTTGTCAACCAGACTATCAATGTCACAACTGGCGTACAGCAGACAGTCAGGGCAGAAATTGCTACACTGATGCCACAGATAGCCAATGCCGCTAAAGGCGCAGTAGCAGAAGCCCGACAACGTGGCGGTGGTTATTCCAAAGCATTAGTAGGAGCATAAAATGCCATTATCATTCCCATCGGTAGGCATACAGTCTATTAACATGAGGCTAAAGAGAACAGTTGCGGTTTCAGAATCGCCGTTCAACTACAGCCAGCAGGTATACGACCACAGGGGCGCTTCTTGGCAGTGTGAGGTGTCTCTCCCGCCTTTAAGCTACGCAGAGGCACGATCTGTTGAGGCTTTTATAGTCGGCTTAAAAGGGCGTTCTGGCACGTTCACGTTTGGGCATCCTTTGCATACAAGTTCGGCAACTTGCACTACATCTGGTACAACTGCTGTTAGAGCAGAGCAATTAACGGCTACAGGCGCGTCAGGTGCTGTTACAGCAGGTACATATTTTCAGTTAGGTGACTACCTGTACTTGGTTACAGAAAACAA
>Ga0233426_10003583_pt1 | contig 12160 bp, 17 predicted proteins | sample SI_118_April2016_6_FD_179875 | JGI IMG/M metagenome (GOLD analysis project Ga0233426, IMG submission 179875) | Seawater microbial communities from Saanich Inlet, British Columbia, Canada - SI_118_April2016_10_MG | ecosystem: Environmental > Aquatic > Marine > Inlet | place: Canada: British... | reverse complement strand
CCCCCCCTGCATCTCCACGAAAGATGCAGGGAAGAAGCCAAACTTGTCAGGCTTGCCCTCAACATGACCCCACCACCAGTCAGCATTTGGCTTGTCGCTCACAACCACCACGTCTCCCACTGCAATCGTGATGTTCGTCTCGTCTTCAGCCTCGTACTCAAATATCACCTTCGCCAGCTCCGGGCGAACCACTGCTTGTTGGTGCTGTGAGTGCTGTGCCCGGCCCACCGCACTATGGAACACAGTCAGGTCAAGGGCATCCCTCTGGGCATCCCTCAGGGCACCCCTTTGCGGATTAGTATCGGACATACTCATAGCGGCGAGCGTCTGTCCGATGTTCAGAGGTTGCTGTCTTCTTTTTTCTATAATTCTTTCAAGGTGCGTCGTGGGAGGGGCTGAAGAGCTCAATACTTGTCCCAATATCTTCCTTATTGTATCAATCGGAATTCCACCAGGACTTGCTATAGTTGATAAATATTGAGCAAATTGTCTCCCTCTTTCATTTTTTTCATCTCCTGGCTCCACGTACTGATCCCCGGGGAAGAGTTTGCTTTCTATTAATTGAATCTTTTTCTTGGTTGCAGTACTCTGGTCCGACTGGCGAGCCACTGCAGCCAAATGGGCGGTATCTAATAATTTTTTTTTAAACTCACTCATTTCGGAATGTCTTACTTTATAAGTGTATGTACTGTGTATAAAAACAATATTAATTTTATAATATGTTATCCCATCATGATCCTCGTTGTCCACATATTCGATTAGTACTAATCCCGAATTATCCATTTATATATTATATAAATAAATTTCAGATTGATTGATTCCAATAGTATTTACTTGTAAACGCTGTTCATATTATCTTCTTTACAACAGGAAGAAAAAAAACAACAACAATTCGTTTTACATCTATGTTTCCATTTTTTATCTTTCTTAAGAATATATTTCATAAATTTAGTTGGTTTCCGAACGAATCTTTCATTTCCATCTTCATCTTGTATTTCAATAAGATCTCCGAACCAGGGCCACAATTTATTTTCTTCATTATTATCGGGTTCAATGAGTTGTGGATATTTAAAAGTAATTTCTTTAACACATTTCTTCCATTGGTCGGGTGGTATCATTGGATTGGATGAAACATATTGTGTTATCTGTGGTAGATAATGTCCTTTAAATTTATCGTATGGTATTCTATCTATTTCAAGGAGTAAGAATTGAACTTCAATTTCTTCGCAGAGAGTATTAATATTAATTAAATATTTATCAATTTCATTAATTTTTTCTACGAATTTCTGTTTTTTAATCCACGCCGCAATCAGAGATGTAACCATAGAAGAAATAGTTAACGATGAATTAACCAGAATGTCAAAGTATTTGAACGGTTCTTCTTCTACATTATTAGCAATTGTTAATCCGGAAGTTAGCGTTGAAATTATCATTATCCACCAAGATAATTTGTCTTCTTTTTTTCTCAAATTATCGAGATAAAATTGACCGATAATCCTATTATATTTAAGTTTCCATAGACACTTCTGAAATCTGTGTTTTTTAGTTTTGGACCATTTATGAATAATATTCCCATCTTCATCTTCTTCCAGTTCTTCATCGCTAATACTATCATCATCATAAACTATATCATCAAATTCATATTCATATGATTTCTGAGATCTCATTGTTTCTGGAGATTTCAACGGTTTATTCTCTTCTTTATTATTCTCTTCTTTATAATTTTCTTCTAGTTCTAATTCTAATTCTCTAATCTGCTTGTGTAAATCTTCTTTATTATATTCTACTTTATTTTCTTTTTTATTATCGGGCTGAGGTACGGGCTGGGGTTGAGGTTCTAAATATATATCCATATCATCATTCTTTCCTTCAATCATTTATGATAATCATAAAAAATTTTATTGGATTTTTAATTTAGTTTACGGGAGTTGTAATGTGTTTTTTTATTTCGGGTATAATTTCAATTAGCTGAGACCCACAGTTAACTTTCATCCAATCAATATCATCTTGATTTAACTTGGTAACATCTATATTTAGATGAAGATGAACTGGTGGATATTCCATGGAAACTTCATTAAATCTTAAAAGACAATACCATTGCCGGTAGTCGTAAGCTGGGAGACAGTAATTGAGAACTATCATTTTTTTATTTAATATTTTTTTATTCGCACACACACCAATAAGTATTCTGACCACAACGAGAGCAAGATATTTTAATAGTATTTCTAATCTTTTTCTTACAAACCAGAGTTTCGTTATTTTCGTTATTTTCTTTATTTTTTTTAGTTTCTTTTTCGATATTCCTCACAAGAAGATATGCTACAATCGGATCCATTTAATTAATTAATAATTTATCCTTTTAATAATTTATCAAATTTTAATAATAACCATAAGATAATATCTTTTAAAAAATATAATAAAATAAGAACTATTAGTAAGGATGTATATTTATTAAATGTATTATTGATATCTAATTTAGCTTTATTGGTAATATCATTTAAATCATTTTTATATTTTCTTTCATATTCTTTAAATTGAGAAAATAATAAATTAAGAGAATTTTTAATATCTTTTATTACATCCATTATATGATTTATATTAAATTAATTACCAAGAAAGATCTCCTTTAAAATATTCATCTAATAATTTATCATAATATTCCTTGGTTTCATCTTTCATCTAGATATATATATATATGTATACAATATAATATTTATATGTATAATTATTTTTCGTGGATAATTACAATATTTTGGATTATTGTTTGGATACTATCCATAATGTATGTCAAGAGAAAGAATAAAAAAATTAATAAAAAACCCATGTTAATTATTCCTCTATTAATCAATTGTTTCAAGTTGTCGGTAGTCATTAAATTGAGTATAGAAGATCCTATTGATTACCATATCAATTTATTAAATACGAAATATATAGATTTCAATAAAAAAATATTCCCCCAGAATTTTAAAGATGCTTTTATAGGATTGTTATCGGTTACATTATTTCAGTTATTAATGGTATTTATATTTTTCTATAATAATAATATTTATTGAGGGGTACTAATTCCGAAATCAACGTCATCATATTGAACTTCGATTTTATTTCTTTTTTTCTTTTTAATTATCATCATTGACTCTTGTTTTTCGGTTAACTCTTTTATCATATTTCCATTTAAAAATAGTTTATTTTTAAGAGTTCTGATATCTTCATCAATAAATAAATTTTTATTTTCAACTATTTCTAACCGATTAACTATATTCTGTATATGTCTTTTATTGTAATAATTCACAGAATATCCCAAGATAAAACCGAATAAAAATCCACATAAATTATTTTTATCGATCATCATATTCTGAAACATTATAATTTACTATATGGGATATATTTTAAATAATTTAAAATATTATAATGATTATTGATTATGTTTTACAACCTGGGATTCAGATTGCTTTTATAATTGGAATAGTTGGTTCCATAGTTATTAAACTAACGAATTATAAGATAAATAAAAACTATAAATTAGGATTAAATGTTTTAGGTTTAATGGGTATATATCATTATTTCGTATTACCTATAATTTTCGTCCATGAGTTCGGAGCATATGAAGGATTAGATTATCGTAATTTATTAAAAGATGATAATGGGGAACCAATTCATCAGAATATATTATTTAGAAAAGATAAACAGACTACACTTGAAGCTGTATCAGGTTTAGTCAATTACATTAAAAGAGAAAAAGATATAAAAACTGAGGAAATAATATCGGATGCTTATGAATTAAAAAATAAAGAAAGAATTACCGTTCTTTCGGAAAAAATAGATGAAAATTAAAATATACATTATATTATAAAATGATTTCCAAGTATTTACAGATTCAGTTATTCTATGTTGCTCTAATATTAGTTTTACCATACGTAATAGCTTATTTCAAGCCTATGAATGACAAGAAAAAGGGTCATGTTGCAGCTGGATTGAGTATTCTGTGTGCTATTTTATGGTTTGTATTCGGTCAAAATATGGTTACACAATAATATGATCACGCAATATTTAACAATTCTTCATTAATCTTGACCACTCCGAAGGATCTTCTTTATTCGGTGGAGCATTAAGATATTCCCAATCAAATACACCCGAGAAATCCGGATATTTTTCTTTTATCTTATTAATTTCATCTAAGGCTTCATTAAAATTAGATTCATCGAATTGCCCAGATTCCATACCCATTACAACTTTTTCAGGGGGGTATCCATTATTAATGATTGATTCATATGTTTCCATAGTAAATGAGTAATAGCATTGTGTATTAAACCAATGTATATGTTTTCCTTCTTCCGATAAATATAATTCTTTATAACTAAATCCGGCCATAGAAGAACCGTCACTCTGTAAAGTGGAGGAAACTGGTGCCGTTGTAATAATGAAATCATTACCGAAATCCTTTACTAATCTATTAATTAACATTTTAATATTATCGATACTGGTATGTTCTTCTATATCTAGGTCTATCCCTTTAATCCATGTTTTTTCATTAATTAATTGTTTTAATTGTGAATAATAAATTTCAAAATCACTGAATAGTTCATTATATGCTAAACCAGCTCCACCCATCATAAGAATGATAGTACATCCTTGATTGAAGGCTTTTTCTGTTTGAAACCATAAATCATTAAAATTAGGATCATAGGGTTTATTATCGTTTAAAAAGATAGATTTTTTTCCTTCTTTATCTTTTCCGAAATGAATTGAAGATATATTAATTACGTCTATATCTTCAATATGAGTAAAAATTTTATCAAGACCAACGAAAGTTTGATAATAGTAAATTGTTTTCATTATATAATTTAATTAATGATATTTATTTAAATAGTAATAATTATTTCTTTTTAGAACCTTTCTTTTTATCTTCAATTTTTACCGCCCCGAATTGACCTTTCTTAAAGGTCCATCCGGCCTTCTTTAAATTCTGATTTCTTTTCGCACTACGACTTGCTCGCTTAGATCTAATGCGACCTTTTTTCTTAATAAGATCTTTCTTCTTTAATCCACCGCTCGTTTTGATAGCATTTCCATTCCAAACTTGAGCTCTCGAACCAACAGTTTTCATTTATATAATTGAATAGAAAAAAAAAATTATTAAATTATAATGGGAAATGCTATTACTATAAATTTAATTTATAATTCACTAAAAATTAAAAAAGAAAAAAAATATAATATTTCATCAATGGAATATTTTTATTGTTATCATTGTAAAAAAAATTTTAATAATAAAATCGAATACAACGAACATTTACAATATTGTTTACATGGTGAATTATAAATCATAAACACTTGTTATCTGTTCATTACTCAATCTAATAGGAACCCATTTATTAAATTTAAGATTTAGTTTACATTCTACTTTTATTTCATCCATAGGATCTTTATCTTTAAAGAATTCTAAAATATTATGACTAGTTTCTATTGTCTGAACAAGAGCATTACCATGTTTAATTAGATTATCGTCTTCTTTTAAATATAATTCATAAACATCTGGTTTAAGTGTTTCTACTATTCTAAAAATATTTTTCTTTTCTTTTTTAGGATTATCTTTCTTAAATTCTTTCTTAAATTCTTTCTTAAATTCTTTCTTCTTAACTCCTTTTTTATTTTTATTATCCGAGATAAGAGACTGATCTCTCGAAAATAAATATAATATTTTCGAGTAATCAGTCCTCAACGGTACGAAATATAAACCCCGCGTATTATAAGGTAAATTGGGGATAAATTTTTCATAAGTATCTACTATCTGTTTATAGTCGAAATATTTTTTTACGAAAATGGGGCATACTTTGGAGTAATCTGTAACTTTAAAATTATTTTCAAGGAGTGAATGAATAATATTGATTCTATCAATTATAATGGTTTTATTCTGATTCTTACCCATATAATAATAAATATCATTAATACCTAGGGACCAATTATTCTCTTTATCTCTAATTAATTCGCATTCAAGAAGAGTCCCTTTATATAGTTCGGAATCAAAATTATATGGGGTAACCATAATTTTAGGAAAAGGATATTTATCATTCGTTTTTTTATCAATTAAAAAGGAATAATTCGTGTCGTTAATTTGGGATAAGAATAGTAAATACGGTGTTCCACTACTCTTAAGACAGAAAATATGGGGATTATTAAGATTTTTAGAATACTGATCGTTATATACTTTCGCATAACGACTATTAAATTTAATACCGGAACACCGGATACTCATCTGATTTAGAATATATTGTTTCGCTTCATTCGTTGTAATATTATCAATCTGAACATTGCAGAAAGATGTTTTCGTAAAAGAATCTGGTTCCATGCTATTATAATTATAATATAATATAACTTTATATCAAATTTTAATATTATTATTAATATTATGGTTGATGGAGCAGATAAGATAGGAAGCACGAATGACAATTTAAAGGGTCAGGGGGGTAAACGCACCAATACTGATCGTCTAAAAAAACTTAATTCAATTGATAAAAATATAAGTATAAGGGAAATTGGTAATTATTTCGGTATATTTTTATTAGTTTTATGTGTATTATTATTTATTTATTACTTGAAGGATTTAATAATGAAATCATTTTTTAATTTCAAAGATATAGGTTCCAATTTCAAACAAGGTAGTCTTTATGGATTCACTAGATCGGGATCCGATTTAGGTTTAAAAAGGAACGATTATTTGGATATTGATTTAGTAATTCGAACAGACGATGCTTCGGGTGATTGTGATATAAGTGGAAGATATAATAAAGATGGTCTTGAATATATTGAGGCGGATGGAACGGGTGATTTATGTAATAGTTTAAATTACGAAAAATAATATTATATATTTTATATGGGTCCGAATACATTCTTAGGTTTATTTTTCGTTTTATTCACACTTGGGATATTGTTGATAGACATTAAATTCTTAAATCAATACGACTTAAGTAAAAAAATAATGATAAAATTGTTTATATCTATATTTACAACATTTATATTATGGTTAGTTACACTGGCCGATAGATATAGTGAAACTAGATATAGCTTAAAAAAATTCGTAGATTACTATGGATTAAGATACGGGGATACTATTGATTTTAATTATCATATTAAAACAGATCATACGGGAAAGGATAAAGGAATAAAAACACCAATCTGTAAAATTGACGGTAACATAAGTGATGGTAAGTTAAATATAAAAACAATTACGAATTGTGATACAGATGAAGGTATAGCTGAAAAATATAAAAAACTATTTACATCGGCCGCAGATTTCACGGATACCAAAACCAATGAAAAACAGGATGATTCAGTATTTAGTGTTTCTAATATACAAGATTTTATTTATTTATAATACATTATATAAATGATTAAAACGACTTTCGAGGGTTTTGAGCGTGGTTATCCGTTAATAATTTTATTTTCATTATTACTTGCATATTTTATGACACATAAGATAGATTTCCTACTATTCGCAATTTTATTGGGTTTAAGTTCGTTATTAAATCAATTCTTAAAGGAATTCGTTTTTAAACCTATAATGAAAAATAAAAAATTCCCCATTTTAGGGGAAGGTACCAGACCATCGGGGGCGAAAGATTGCTCGGATTTCATAGATCCCGATAATAGATTATCTTCTTCGTATGGGATGCCCTCCGGACATGCTCAGACATCGGCATTATTCTGTACATTTATGATTCTTATGATAATTAATGAAAGATATTCTAAAAAATTAAAAATGGTTAAATGTTTATTTATCTTGTTATTGACAATAGCAATCATGGTAAGTAGAATTCATTTCGGTTGTCATACACCTCAACAAGTAATAGTCGGTGGTCTTATAGGAACTATTCTGGGATTCATATTTTTCTTTAATATGAAAAAAATAAAATCGTTATTAAAATTAAATTAAAGAATAAAATTATATAATAATTATATTAATTATGGAACATCAAGATTGGACGCCCGTATATATGAAAGCCGCTAAGGAGATTAATAAAACCCCTGAACAACGTAAAAAAGAAAAAGAAAGGGAGGTAAATGCTGTTAAATTCTCCAAAGAAAACAAGATAGAAAAACAGATTGAAGATGGAAATCTCAAACATAAAAAAATGGATGTTTCTTTCGGTAAAGAATTACAGAAAAAAAGATTAAGTAAAGGGATGACACAAAAAGATCTTGCCCAAAAATTAAATACCCCTGTAAAAGATATTAATGATATTGAAGCGGGTAAGGCGAAGCACAATCCGATATTGATGAATAAAATAAATAGAGTTATGAAATAAATAATTTTAAATTTATCTTTAAATAAATCTTAAAATTTCGTATAAACGCGATATTTTAAAATAAAATAATTCAATAATTATAAAATGGTTAAGATGAAAAGTGTTAATAAGAGGGATGAAGATGAATGGACGGATGAATGCGAAGAACTTTTAGCCGAATGGTCTGAAAAGGCGTCTTGTTACAGATGGTTGCATGGGAGATGTGAAAAGAGTTACAAGAAATGGTATTATTGTTTTTCTATACCCGTAATTATATTATCTACCCTCACTGGAGCAGCTAATGTTGGTATGGATTCTTTCGTTGCACCCGAAAGTAAGAGTGTAGCTTCTGCGATAGTTGGAGGTGTTAATATTTTCGCGGGTATTATATCAACTCTCCAGAATTTCTTAAAAGTGGCCGAATTAATGGAGGGACATAGAATTGCAGGTGTATCTTGGGGTAAATTACAGCGTAACATAGCGATTGAATTGGCATTGGATCCGAAGAGAAGAGTCCTCCAGATAGATTTCCTTAAGTTATGTAGGGCGGAATATGATAGATTAATCGAGGCTGGACCGTTGATAGATGATAATATAATTTCACAATTCAATAAAAAATTCAGTAACTATGAAGTATCGAAGCCGTCTATCTGTAACGGATTAGATAAATGTAATATTTACAAGATAGATAAAGATTTGGAAATGAATCAACGCGAATTCATTGAAGGAATAGAGGATATTATTGAAAATGATAACATAGAAGATAAAATATTACAAGTTAATGTTGACACAATAAATTATACAACAGACACAGAAGACATGGAAGAAAAAGAATACGTGGAAGAAAAAGAAGACGGGAAAGATAAGGAAGATAGGGAAGATAGGGAAGATAGGGAAGATAGGGAAGATGTGGAAAGTTTAAATAAAGGAGTCCAGGTGGAGGTTGATAAAGACAATAAGGGAAATATAGAGGATAAAGAAGATAAAGAAACCGAAGAAGAGGAAGATACACGAGAAACGAATGAAGAAATATCTATATTTCTGGATGATATAAATAAAAATGATTGAATTATGTTATAATTAAATTCTAATATAATATATACTATGGCGAATACCATTAAAAAGAAACTCAAGAAAAGAAAAGGTAAATCATTACAGAGAGATAACCGGGGATATAAAAAAGATAAAAAATCTAAAACTTTTAAGAAAAGAAGACAGAAGGGTGGTATAGGCGCAGTTGCTGTTATTGCTGGTATTTCCACGCTAGCACTGACAGCAATTGGTGCTTTCGCCAAGTATAAACATTCAGAATTATTAAGGGAGAGAAGTAAAATAGATAATATAATAGGTCAGGATGCTAATTTAGAATATTTGCCGAAATATTCTGTTGTCGAAGATAAAAATTTAATAGAAAGATATCTTAAGTGTGTAACCGACAGTGAATTTATAGAACTTGTATCAGATAACCAAGATTATCTTAAATCGGATACAATTAACGATTTAATAAAACCCTATAGAAATATGGATCCAGAATTAAAGGATTTATCTGAAAAATATGATATGTTATTGGGAAATATAGGCAGTGATAGTAGTTTAAAAATAGATACAATAGAGCTATCTACCACGAATGATACATTGGTAAAAGAATTAAGATATTATCTCTTAACGATAGCAAGGATAAAGGGAAGCGATAAATCTAAATCAGATAATAATAAAATAGCGAAAGAAAATGTTAATTGGGTTGATATTATTATTGACGGAGGTATAGATTATGATCATAAATATGAATTAGAAGTTGATAGAATACTCGGCGAGAGAGGATCCTCTTATTTTATAACCGAAGAAATAAAAATATTACTAAAAAAAATGAAAACTAATGCGGAATTAATTCAGGCTATTAATAAGAAAATGGAAGATTGTACAAGAGAACCCCGAAGTTATTGGGATTTTATTTCGGGTAATATAAAATGGAATAACGCTAAAAAATGTCTCGTATGTCCCGATGAAGATTGTTTAATATATATATATGATTATTATTATGACTTTTTAAAAAATAATGATAATATACCGGTTCTCCATAAATTATATATATTAATGTTATGCGAAGCAAGAATATGCGCACTTTCGAAACCAATAGTCCTTGAAGCTCTAAGGCAGAACTCAGGAGATACATCTGAAATTAAAGAATTATTAAATAAAATTTATGAGAAAGATAAATCGAGGAATTTGGTTAACACTACAATTCCATCTAAATTCGCAGATATAAGTATTTATAAAAAACCTTCCAAGGATAAACAGTCGGGGGGATCTATGCCCCCCGTTGATATATCTGGCAAGTCCGCAATAGAAGATTTGGATGCGAAACCGCCTCCATTGGATAAACCCCAAGATTCAATTGGAATATCACCCCCTACAGATATGCCCCTCGATATGCCCACCGATATGAACACCGATATGAACACCGATATGAACACCGATATGCCCACCGATATGCTGCCTCCCGCACCTGTTATCGGTGAATTAGATGTTTCAACCGGTGAATCGGGTGGGGATTCCCGTAAGAAATTAGACGATAGCGTGGGATTTCTGGGAAGATCAACCGAAAAACCTGAAAAAACCGAAAGACCCGAAGAATTACCCCTGGGATCAATAGAAGAATCAACTGGGAAATCATCGGGTATATTTACCGACGGATTGCGCGGGGGGCCATCGTTAAAACCAACGGGAGAATCACCCACCGGATCAGGAGAATCGTCTGCGGGACCATCCGGAGAATTAACCAGAGAATCACAAGGAGAATTAACCAATAAACTCCCCGGGGAATTACCTGGAGAATTGGAATTAGAAATAGAGAAAAAAAAGGAATCCGATGATAAATTAAATAAGGAATCTTCCGATAAAACTCCGGATAAATTAACATACCAGAGATCTTTCGCCCGTTCTCAATTGGAGGAAAATCTATATATGTATCTTGGTTTAAATCAGAATAACAAGGAAAAAATGAGTGAACAATTGAAATTATTAACCAGTGAAGCAGATGAAAGTAGTAAATTAGGAATAAACGAAGATGATAATTTATTCCGAATAGCTCGGGTTATGAAAAATGATTTTATAAAATTCAATATTGATTTATCGGCTATATCCCCTGATAATTTAAATACAATGGATTGTTTATTCCCGATATATGAGAAATTATTCGTCACTTCTGGGGAATATATTAAATTTCCTTCTTTATACGAAGACTTCAAGCTATTTTTCCGAATGTTTTCTTATTTTCCAGATATATTCGGTTTTATAAGTCCATATTTTATAGGGTTATTTTTCTTTGATATCTCTCCTGTCGCAGATAATAAATATTGGAACTTTGAAATAGAATCTTATTTTAACTTGGCAACCGATATAATGAATAAATCAAATAATACTCCGGTAGTTTATATGATAACGATGGCGTTATTATTATCGAGGAGTCCTGAGATATCACAGAGAAATAATGAAAGTTTAAATGTAATAAGTGATCTCTCCGATTCAACTTCACCACCTCCCGTTATTGATACGGGAGATAAAGAATCAGAATCTGAAAAAATTGATAATTCCATGGATCGCATGGATTCATTAACCGTTCCAGATGAACCGGGCAAGAAATCCGAACCCCTTTTTCCAGGTTCAGGTGATAGTTCGAATACTATGTCATCTGGTAGTGATATCGCAGAAGAATCACTTAAAAATGTACGGGATTTCCCGCCATTGGACGGTCCCTCGCCATTGGAACCCCGTCCCCCACCATTGGACGGTCCCCCGCCATTGGAACCCCGTCCCTCACCATTGGACGGTCCCTCGCCATTGGAACCCCGTCCCTCGCCATTGGAACCCCGTCCCTCACC
>Ga0233426_10003579_pt1 | contig 12175 bp, 7 predicted proteins | sample SI_118_April2016_6_FD_179875 | JGI IMG/M metagenome (GOLD analysis project Ga0233426, IMG submission 179875) | Seawater microbial communities from Saanich Inlet, British Columbia, Canada - SI_118_April2016_10_MG | ecosystem: Environmental > Aquatic > Marine > Inlet | place: Canada: British... | reverse complement strand
TTAACGCTTAGAAATAAGATAAGTAATCATAGCAAAACTATCCCCGATGATATTCTAAAATCAATTCAGAACAATTGGTCTTCCTATAATGATACGCAAAGGAAAATTTTGCAACATTTATTTTACTACAACCAAGCAACTGTTTCTGAATTAGAGGAGGTGACGGGAATAAATGAAAAAAATGTTCGATTATATTTGAATCAATTTATTGATGATGAAAAAATATTAGTCCGTTTAAGTAATAAACAGAGAGACAAAAATGCTAAATACGCATTTAGGAAGGATTAATACTTAATAAGGAACATTGTTTTAAGATGTTAACACCTTGTTAATGAATTAAATGAGTGGTGTAAGGAACATTTGGATGTAAATAAGGAACATTGTATTTAATCAGTAATTAAATGACAACACAAAGCGAAGCGGCGTTAGAGAATAAAATGATTCAACAATTGATTGGATTAGGCTATGAGCGCGTGAAAGTACAGGATGGAGATGCGTTGGTGAGTAACCTGAAAAGTCAGTTAGAAGCTTTTAACAAGGCTACCTATTCCGATAAAGAATTTGATAACATCCTCAACCATTTAGCAAAAGGAAATGTATTTGATAAAGCAAAAACTTTACGGGATCGTTTCAGCTTTACAAGAGAAGATGGAGAGGTGGCTTATGTTCGCTTTTTTGACAATGAAAATTGGAACAATAACTTGTATCAAGTAACGAATCAAGTATCTCAAGAGGGTTCTTACTTAAACCGCTACGATGTAACGTTATTGGTGAATGGTTTCCCTCTGGTTCAAATAGAATTAAAGCGAAGAGGTTTAGAAATTAAGGAGGCTTTTAATCAAATTAACCGTTATCAATTGCACTCGTTTTGGAGTAATCATGGGTTGTTTCAATATGTGCAGTTGTTTGTGATTAGTAATGGCGTAAACACAAAATATTTAGCCAACAACGAATTACAGTCTGTAAAGCAAACCTTTTTCTGGGCGGATGCTCAAAACCAAAACATAACTGAACTGGACGAGTTTACGGACTCGTTTTTAAACCCTAATCATTTAGGGAAGATGATTGCGAAGTATATCGTAATTAACGAAACGCATAAAGTTTTAATGGTGCTTCGTCCGTATCAGTTTTACGCTACGGAAGCCATTATTCATCAGGTTAAAAATACTACCGACAACGCTTATATATGGCATACAACAGGATCGGGAAAAACGCTAACCAGCTTTAAAGCTAGTCAGTTACTATTGGATTTACCCGAAGTACAAAAAGTTGTATTTGTGGTGGATCGAAAGGATTTGGATTACCAAACCATGAAGGAGTTTAACGCCTTTAAGGAAGGTAGTGTGGATAGCACGGATAACACGTCGAGCTTGGTGAATCAGTTTATTGGAAAGTTTAAGGATAAAAAAGGAATCAGAAAAGATTCTGATTTAATCATCACAACCATTCAAAAATTAAACAACGCCATTTCGGGACATTACGGTGCGCAATTATCGAGTTTAAAAGATGAACGCATGGTGTTTATTTTTGATGAATGTCACCGTAGTCAGTTTGGAGAAACCCATGAAAGAATCACTGCGTTTTTTAACAACACGCAATTAATTGGTTTCACAGGAACGCCAATTTTTGCAGATAACGCATCCAAAAACGAAAAAGGAAAACGTACTACCAAGGATTTATTTGGGAACTGTTTACACAAATATGTAATTACAGATGCTATTAGTGATGGAAACGTATTAAGGTTTGGTATTGAATACATTGGTAAGTATGTAAATAAGAGTAAAACCTTTATTGATATTGAGGTAGAAGACATCAATACGAAAGAGGTTTTAAATGCACCTAAGCGTTTAGAAAAGATTGCGGATTACATTATCGCTCATCACAACCAAAAGACCTTTAACAAGGATTACTCTGCAATTTTTGCGGTGAGTAGTATTGACAACGTTATTCAGTATTACGATTTGTTTCAAAAGAAGAAGGCAGCGGGAGAGCATGATTTAAGGATTGCAACCATTTTTACTTATGGTGCAAACGAGGAAAATGAGGATGCCCAAGATTACTTACCAGATGCTGAAGAATTGCCAATGGCAGCTGAACCTGAAGCGGTATATAAATCGAGCCATTCGAGAGATAAATTAGAAAGTTTTATTGGCGATTATAACCAAATGTATAACGTGAGTTATACCACAAAGGATAGTCAGCAATTTGAAAACTACTTTAAAGACATTAGTAGGCGTTTAAAAGAGCGTGAGAAAAAGAACTTTAACGATCACAAGGATCGATTAGATATAGTTATTGTAGTTAACATGATGTTAACTGGGTTTGATGCTAAAAAAGTAAATACGCTTTATGTAGATAAGAACTTAAAACAGCATGGTTTAATCCAAGCGTTTTCAAGAACGAACCGAATTTTAGGGGAACAAAAATCCCAAGGAAATATCCTTTGTTTTAGAAACTTAAAAAAGGCTACCGATGATGCCATTACGTTGTTTTCCAACAAGGATGCTATTGAGGTGGTTACGATGCCGAGTTATGAGGACATTGCGGAGAAGTTTGATGAGGCTTTAAAAGTATTAAAGGAAATTACACCTACTTACGAAAGTGCCAACGATTTGGTAACCGAAGAAGATGAAGCTGCTTTTGTACAAGCTTTTCGTAAGTTAATGCGAAACGTAAATGTACTTTCCAGCTACTCTGATTTTGATTGGGAGGATTTACCGATTGATGAGCAAGAGTTTAACGATTACAAGAGTAAGTACCTTGATTTATATGAGAAGGCTAAAGGCGATAAAGGGAAGGAAAAAACTTCTATTCTAGAGGATATTGATTTTGAGGTTGAATTAATTCATCGAGATAAAATAAATGTTGCATACATCGTGCGGCTTTTAGCGCAGTTGAAAGAGGAGGATAAAATCCCTGGTGGAAAAGAGGCGAAGAAAAAAGCGATTGAAGATTTGCTGGGTGGTGATGTTACTTTAAGGAGCAAGCGTGAATTGATTGAAAAGTTCATCAAAGAAAACTTACCTAAACTTAAAGATTCTGATGATGTGGAGGACGAATTCCAACAGTATTGGCAGGACGAAAAAACACAGGCTTTGCAAGTAATTTGCGAGGAAGAAAAACTAGATACCAAACAATTTAACAATCTTATTGAAAGCTACATATACAGTGGCCAAGAACCTATTAAAGACGACGTTTTTAAATGCCTTGACAACCGCCCAAGCATACTACAAGCAAGAACAATTGGCGAACGAATTTTGGATAAGATGAAGAAGTTTGTTGAAATGTTTGTTGAGGGAATGACGGGGTAATAATTGATAAGGATAGATTATGGAAATTAAGACTAAAGAAAATACTGTTGAGAAGCTGATTTCTAATTACAAATCTCGTATTCAAGAGACTAAACTTGAAAATGAAATTTTTAAGTGGCAACTTTTAAATGAGTTTAGAGGTCGCCCAGATATTAAAGCTGTGGACTTATTTCAGGAAGTTAAATAAATAGGGACGTTCACCTTTTTAATTCAAGACTGTCTCGAATTGTACGAGAAACAAATAAAAGTGAGCTTACCTATTTAATTCAAATGAACTGCTTTGCGTTTAAAGTCTTTGCTAAATTTTGTTCGTTTACCCAATGTTTGAAGTTTTTTATCAAAACCAACTTTAACTATCTTAACTTTTATTTCTTATAAAAGGTATCAACTCCAGTGAAGCTACATTAACAGCTTATGGTAAGTTACAATACACCAATATGAATGAGAATGAAAGATTAGCAATAAAATCTTCTTTGCTGAAGTATTGCGAGTTAGATACATTAGCAATGGTGATGATTTATGAAAGATTTAAAGAATTGACGAAGTAGTAGCCAGCGTAATAATTATAAAGGCAACATAGGAGATTCAGATAAGTATTTAAAAATAAATAGATGTTTTTTATTACAGAACCAGACATTAACTTCCGTATTAAAGGCTCAAGAGATCCTTTAGGTTTTCAGTCTATATGGCAAAAACTAGGTCGTAAAATAATTAAAGATTTATCAACTGTATCTGGTAGTATTCAAGATTTTCAATTGATGTCGTTTGCATGGTATTTTTGGGGAGATAGAGCAGATAAAGATTTTATGGCCTTCTTTTATAAGTTTGAGCAAGCGTGTGCTTATACGAGAGAATTATATTTCGAGAAGAGTAGTTACAACGGGAAGGATTTTGTAAGTAAGCGAAGGAATGACTCAAGCTTTAGATTGTCTACAAATAATGCAGATACTATATTAAGTAATCAAAAAACATATGGTGTTTTTGGTAAATACAATCGTCCGTTTACTGAGATGCGAATTAAGTATCAAGATGATTTTGTATCAGTAATGGAGTCAGCCATTAAATCGAAAACTGATTCAAAAAAACTATTGGAATTGGTAAATAAGTTAATTACTGAAGATGTAGTAATTATTACTAAAGTGGAGTTACAACCAATTACAGATTTATTAGAAAAATTATCTAAAGAAGAAAAGGAATTCTATGAACGACTAATTCTGGAAACCCCAACACATAAGTCTCAGAATGAACTATATCATTTGTTTAAGAAACATCCAGAATTAAGAGAAAATTCATTTCAATTATATCCGTTTATCGAATCAGTATTGAAATTTGATATAAGTCCCGATTTAAAAGCGTCCTTAATAGAGATAAAAAATACGGAAAGCGTTCTTTATTCTTATGCTAATTTGTTTCGGAATTTACAAAGCAGACCAGTTTGGCAATTGGCTGATATAAGAGGAGAAGAAATTTTCAATTATTTTCCTAGAAAACAAGATTATGTCTTCGGTAATTCTGCAGTTTCAATTTTAAATGAAGAATTAGAATCACTAGCAGAAGATAAATCAAGAATAGCATTGGCTGCCGTAAATAGAAATGAAACGGTGAGCAAAAAAAGAAACAACTCAGCTTGGTTAAAAGAGGAAAAAGGAAAACTTGTACGCTACTACGCAGATGGTGGACGAGAAATATCCAAACTGGATATTAACAATGCCTACGAGAATAATTACTTTCTTCCAACTTACATTAGTTTGTTTAACCAAATAGATCCTGTAATATGAAAACTGGAATAATCATAGAAGAATTAAAGGAACGTATGGCTGGCCGGAAGGTAATAGCAGCTCTTTTTTATTCGTTTAATTTCGATGCGCGTTTTTTTGAGAATTATATTCTTACTCAGTTTCTTCCCGATGTGTCATTTTCAAACAATGAAATTCAAAATGCAATCCTTTGGAAAAAGTATCAAAATGAGCTTCCACCAATAACTGTTTTTTGTGATTTTCATGCTAAAGGAACTACTGGACCTAGTTTGGCTTACAATGTCGTTCCTATTGATATGCCAACAAATTCTTCAGGAAGAAAACCCTGTTTTCATACTAAGCAATCTTACATTTTACTCGAAGATCGAAGTTTAATTGTGATAGGAGGCTCTAACAATATAACGCAATCAGCATGGTGCTCCAATATTGAGTGTGTTAATGTATTTCATTTTAGGCCAACCACATTGTCTGAACCACATTTTTATCCTCAGCAGTTTAAATGGAGATTTCAGAATTTCACAAGACTTATTAGAAGTGATTTCAGAGATAAAAAAGAGACTGAAGCTGAAATTGAAATTGAGTCATTTTTCAGAAAATCGGGTTATACTGATGAAATAGACACTCGTTTTTTTAACAGTTCAGAAAATATTTTAGATCCAAAGGATAACAGGTTATTCGAAAGGTTTATTTTGAATTTAAAAAATGAATATAATGATGGTCAAGATTTTGAAAAAGTTGAGATTATTTCTCCATATTATTCAAGTGGAATAAAACATTTTCACGATTTAAGCACAGTACTGGGTACAAAAAATATTTGTTTCTCAGTTCCTTTTGAAAATACTGATTATGTGGCAATGGATGAAAGTAACTTCAGGAATATTGATGAACATTATAGGTGGGGACGATGTAGTTTCGATAATGGAAAGGCATTTCGATTCAACCACAGCAAAATATATAAATTTCTAGGATCTAATAAGATGATCACTATAGTTGGTTCAGTTAATTGCACAGATGCAGCATTTACAGGAGTTGCTGATGGTGGTAATTACGAAACAGCTATTGCTTATGTTGATGATTCATCCAAATGGGAAGATCAATTAGAAGACGTAGATGACAGTTCATTTACATTTACAGAAGCAAAGGAAGAGGAGGGTTATGAAGATAACCGTATAGATGCGTTTAACTTTGAGTTTACGCTCAATTGGAATGAATTAACTTTAACTATAAAGAATAATAAGCCAAATGAACAGAAAGGGCGAATAGTTTTAGATGGGTTTTCTGATAAATATTTAAGCGATACCAAGACTATTACAACAGTAATTCTGACTCCGGAATTGGTCACAATTTTTGCAGATAATAGTTTGATTAAATTTAAGCCTAGTGGAATAGATGGATATTTGTATTATTATCCAACTCAAATAGGAATTGAACTAAAGCCATTCAGTTCTAAATACAACTTGAACGATGCCGAATTGCTTGAGTTATGGCAAGAGCTAGATGAATCTAGTGATAAAGCATCTATAGGAAGATTAATTGATAGGTTTGTTGATCGTATTACTGATGAATTTGAAGAGGAAAATGATGATGAATTAAATGCTTCTAAAAGCTCCATAAACTTTATGGCTTCTCATTTATCTGGTTTGCTAAAACTGAAGGAAAAACTCTTTACTGAGTTTCCTCGGAAAACGGATCAAGAGATACAAAAAAGGCGTATTTCATATTACTTACTTTCTGATAACATTGATACATTAATTGGATATCAAAGGTTGATTGGTAAAATGAAAGAAAACGGAGGAATTAATATTGGGTTTTACTGGGTGATATTAAAGATCATAGAATCTTATTTTTATAAAAATAAAGAAGTGTCAAAAAGGTTGGATTCCACGGAGATTAAGACATTAAAGAAATTAGCTTTAATAGTTTCCAATCAGATTAAGGTTGTGGATAAAGAGATGTTGGAGCAAGGGGTTGAAAGAAGAAAACTAGAATGGTTAAATAAAACTTTACTGCATGATTTTAAGTAATGAGGAAGCTAGGGAAATAATCAATCTTAATCCGAAAGGCTTAATAGATAAAGATATTGCTGAACGTCAATTTAAAGTAATCGTAAAAGGGTTTAATCATTTAAATCAAAGCAAGAATAATTTCCTATACATAGCGGATGAAGTTGGTTTAGGGAAGACCTATATCGCTTTGGGGATCGCTTCATTATTAAGACATTTTTCTAGTAATAAAGAACATCACAAAGATTGTATCATCGTTCCTAAAAAGAACCTACAATCAAAATGGAGAAAGGAGATTAGAAATTTTATTTCTAACAATTACCTATTGGAATGTAATATAGTTAAAACCCCATTAGGCACATCAGTTGGTTTATGTGAAAATGAGAATATTCATCCGAGATTAGAATATGTAAGTAAAGAAAATCCTTCTTATGAAATATTTCGAAATTCATCTTTTAGTATTTCTGCTAGTAGCGATGATTGGAAATTAAAATTACTACAGAAGTTACCAGAATCAGTTGCCTATATGTTCGAGGCGGCTATAAATTGTTTTTCATCAAATGAAGGAGAGGTTTTGTTGCGGAGATTATATGCTTATCTACTTAATATAACGATGCCTGATTTTGATCTATTAATTGTTGATGAAGCTCATAACTTTAAGCACGGAACAGAGGGTGATGCGTCATACAGAAATCAAGTTGTAAGTAGAATGATGGGAGTGATTTATGAAGAAGATGAAGTCATTTTCAATGAGTTTCCTGGACTTAAAGATAAACTACAACCTCTTTCGGCTAAAGTGATTTTACTTTCAGCTACTCCATTGGATAATGGGGTTCATGAAATAGCAAACCAGCTTGATTGTTTTTTACCAAATCATCCTTATCGTAATCTTGAAGCGGAGGTTAAATCCAAACGATTAAAAGAAGATCTTGGAACTTTCATGATTAGAGGTGTAATGAATATTAAGTTAAGTGGTGAGTCTATGAGTAGGAATCGCTATAGACATGAACATAGAAAAGGGAATGTATTAAAAGAGATTGATGCACCAGTTCAAACTATATCAGATCCATTTGATGCTGCAATGATCGCAACGTTGCAATTAAAAACGCTAGAGCAAATAAACACTTCTCGGAATAAATCTTTTGAGATAGGTATGCTAGCTGGTTTTGAGTCATTCAAGATAGCTGAAGCCAATGATAAAGAATTTGAAGACTCAAATAAACGAGATCAAAATACATCAGTTGATGCAAATGTAATATCGAGTATTGCTAATTCATATTATGATGAATTCAAACAATATCTTCCACATCCAAAACAAGATAATTTGGTTACTGAGGTTTATAACGAAATGTTGAAGGGGAATAAATCTTTGATTTTTGTTAGGAGAATTGCATCGGTTAATGAATTAGAGAAGCGTTTAATTCATTTGTTTGAGGAGAATCAGGCTAAAAAAATTAAACGTTACAAGAAGCAAGGAAATAACATTGTTTCTAAAATGTTAAGAGCTTTCGATTCAAGGAAAGATGCGATTGCCGAAAGTGATGTTCTTGATTTAGCTTCAGCAAGATTGAAAGAATACCATTTAAATCAACTAGAAGCTCATATCACAGACAAAGAATCGCCTATTGAACTTGATGAGATAAAACAACGATTGATTGATTTGCTAGATCATGTTTCGGGAACTGAATTAGGTGATAAGCTAGATACTCAATTAAAAGGACACCTTAATCGGTCAACCATAGCTTCGAAGTACCGTGAAATGCTTTTAGATTTGATTCAAGAATTTTCGGAATGGACAAATACAGATGAGTTAGCCGATGGTGAGAAAGAAGAACAAACGAGGTATTTTTTCCTTAATTATTTTAGTAGCAAACAGTATATCGAAGGATGTCGTTTCAAAAAGAGATTAACAACTAAGGATTGGTTTAGATTTAACTACTTTTTTCTATCGGAGAGGCAAGGTATTCAAATCAAAAGCAAAGGATTAAACTTACCTGTTTCGTATGATGAAAAAATTAAAACAGAGGCGAATAAAATAGACTTTGTAAATGAGAGGATAATTGAGTCACTTTCGGTAACTGGTATAGTTGAGGAAGTTCATGAAAGTTATAAAAAAAGGACATTTTTCAATTGTCTTTTTGATGGGGTTTTAGTTAAAGAATTTGACAATTGGTTTGCTGAAAAATGGAAATCTAATAATCTTGAGTATTTAATTGATGAGCTTGATACGTTACAGGAAATTTTAAGAGGAATTTTTAGAAACGGTTCCGGTTTATTACCATGTTTTATTGCTGATGCTCATGATGAAGAATTTGAAGAAGTTATTATACAAGTATTAAAAGATTCATTTCCTGAAGTAATTGAAGAAATTAGAACGATTCTTATTGATTTTGATAAAATCGTATCCGTAAACTTCTCAGATAGATCAAGAATAAAATACGCAATGTATAATCAGGCTCCTGTAGTTCCCGCAAGTGGAGAACACAGTAAAGATGTTAGTGGAATTGCCACGCAATTTAGGATGCCTGGATTCCCATACGTAGTTATTACTACAGATGTATTGAAAGAAGGAGAAGATTTACACACATATTGTTCTGATATTTATCATTACGGAATTGCTTGGAACCCTTCTGATATGGAACAAAGAACGGGTAGGATAGATAGAATTAACTCCAAGAGTTATTTCAAGTTAAAAGAAGCGGAAGAAGTTACATTTGATAATTCACTTCATGTTTTTTATCCGTATTTGTCCGATACGTTAGAGGTGAATCAAGTTGCTAAGGTATTTAAAAAGATGAATGCTTTTATTGATACTTTTTATGATGTCACAATCAAAATTGAAAAAGAATCAACTACTGCTTCTGATGAAATAGTTAGTCATATTCCGCCTCAAATTAAAAAGCAGCTTAGTTCAAAGTATGACCATGGTACTTTTCATATTGAATATGATTCAAATAAACCGCTAAAAATAATTGAGGGTACAGGAGTTTTAAGTGATCAATTAAAAGATATCATGTTGAGTTTACAGGACTCAATTAAATCTGGTTATGATGAGTTTGTTGTGGAACCTAAATTAAGCATTAATGGTTTAAGATTATCAGGTAACGTAATTGTAAATAGTAGGAGAGGTCCTTTTAAAGTAACATTCATTAAAGGGAAAGGATTTAATGAAATGTATATTTCAATTGATTCTATTATTTCTAAATCATCTGAGATTAGAGAGAGGTATAAACGAGAAGAAATTCAAGCTGTTTTGTCCGCAGATAATTTAAATTTATTAGAGGAGAATAACTTATTACTAGCAAGAGGATTATATGGTATAGATACCTCTCAATCTGTACTACTTTCAAAATTGAAATACATTATTAAGATTGCAGATAAGATAGAAGGGAAGTATACCAGTGATGATTTGCCTGATAATATTTGATTTCAGAATAATATAAAAAAGGGGACGTACTCTTTTTTTGCTACAGCAAATTGGGCAGAATATTTATTAGAAGGCTTAGTTGATAGGGAAGAGGTGTGTTCTGAAATTCGAAAACACACTTACAAAAATCTACCTATGGGAGATGATAAATTCCTAAAGCAGTTTAGTGATAAGTCTGGAATTGATATGAAAGCAAAAGATAGAGGTAGACCAAAGAAGGCTATCTAAATCATTGTATTAATTGGTTTCAAAAAAGAGTACGTCCCCTTTATTTTTAATCTGACCCCAGATGAAAATATAACTAATTGAAAATGTGTTATGTATTTGTTTATGAGCTACTTTTCTGTTTTACGGTCCTAGGCTATTTACGGCCTTTTTTTTAACGATTTGTTTCATTGACTTGTAATCCAGTTTTTACAGATTATGGTTTTAAGTCTCAAAAAAAATAATCAAATATTTCAAGGAGATTTCTCCCGTGTTAAGAAGGTTATCTTTTTAGCTTTTTCAATCGAGTTTGATATGCTTGAAAATAATTCCTTTTTATTTTTTCAGATAAAAAGGACGCTTTTGTTAAACGTTCAATTTGTAAGGAGTGGGCTAAAAGGGAATTAAAAACCTTTGTGATTTGAGAATCGGTTAAGCCTGCTATATTTCCTAACTCATAAAATTGATCTAAAACTTTTCCTTTTGCTAACTGTTTTGGTAGTAAACCGTCTTCCAATGCGAAATCTCGGTCGTCAACATGAATACGACTATTTAATAAATCATATGCGGGACTTAATTTAAAATCTCCTTGGGGAGTTTCTATTAATGAGAAATTTTTAAAATGTGCATCTCCATTCGAAAACAAGTAATTAAATAGAATAAGCTTGAAAAGTTTAATTGACTCGATTGGGTATGCGGGAACATATTTTTTCAAAATCTCTAACAATTCCAAATAATTTCCTTCATATTTATAGTGCTCGCCATGAGTTTGAGGTGTTCTTTCTCCTAATGAAGCAAAATCCTCTTGAGCCCACTTTTCACCATTGCTTTTCACATCAAACCTCTTTGTGATGTAGGCTGGTGTTCCATCCTTAAAAAATACTAAAGCGTTTGCTGCTGTTTCTATCCCAAAAACCTGAGAAGCTATCTGCATTGTTAAATGTTCGTTAGCAGGCATCTCTCTTGTATTTTTCCCAATACTTGGAATTGGTTTTAAAATATGTGAACCATGCTCTCCTTCTCCAATTAACCTTAAATTATTTTTTTCTTGAATAACGGAGAATTTTTCTTGAACACCAGAGATGGATATTCTTTTTCTATTGTCTTCAAATAACTCGAAAGTACCTTCTCCCGATATTGGTGATGAATAATTCAAGAATGGACTTATCTTTTTTCCGGAGAAGACTTTTCTTAAGCAAGTAGTTGAGTATGATGAATTTCCTTCAGCCAAAGTTCCTGGGCAAACTTCCAATTTTATATTTTTATTTTGTGAATTCATTATATTTTAGGAATCAAACCTTTCAATTGTAACTGCACCAATTGTGTCGTGCGCCGCAGTTGTTAATAATACTCCAAAAGCATCATTTTCATCTATTCTATTCTGAAAGCAAACAGTTTTCTTATTTGACCCTTCAGGTAGCATATTGTAAAAAAATGAGAATAAATTTTTAGACCTGTATTCCTTTTGTGATT
>Ga0233426_10003577_pt1 | contig 12180 bp, 8 predicted proteins | sample SI_118_April2016_6_FD_179875 | JGI IMG/M metagenome (GOLD analysis project Ga0233426, IMG submission 179875) | Seawater microbial communities from Saanich Inlet, British Columbia, Canada - SI_118_April2016_10_MG | ecosystem: Environmental > Aquatic > Marine > Inlet | place: Canada: British... | reverse complement strand
GAAGGTTTACGCTTCGCAATCCGTGAAGGTGGCCGTACAGTTGGTGCTGGTGTTGTATCTAAAATTCTATAATTTTAGACAACCAATAGTTTAAAAAAGACCGCCTGATGGCGGTCTTTTTGTATGTGTAAAATATGGTGACTGATATTTAGGTTACTACAGAAAATACAGCCTTAATAACCGCCCCATGAGCATTCGTCATGCTCCGCTTACCATTTAGTGCCATCATATGATTACGAATAACGTCCAAACCAAAGGAAGTTTGTACCAAACCAACTTAAGGGAATTATCAGTATTATTCGTTGTTTATTGATACAGAACAACATAACGCCCCACAAGATCAGTGACACTTAATATTGAATTTATGGATGAATATACGTATGAGTAAACTTTCGGCACCTCTTTCACTACATGGCGATTGGACGGGGTTAGTTCAATCCGGTAACCGCATTTATCTTGGATCTGCCGCAGCAGTCCCGAGAGTATTAATGGAACAATTAATGAATCGTAGACCAGATTTGGTCGATGTCGAAATTTGTCAGTTTTTAACACTTGGTGATGCGCCTTGGGCTGCACCAAAAAGCGCACAACAATTTAAAGTGAATACCTTTTTTATTGGTGGTGACGATATCCGTGTGGCGGTAGATGAAGGACGGGCAGATTATACACCGTGTTTTTTATCTGAAATTCATACCTTGTTTAGTAATGAAACATTACCGCTCGATGTCGCATTAATTATGGTGACTCCACCCGATGAACTAGGTTACTGTTCATTAGGGGTCAGTGTTGATATTACTCTTAATGCTGCATTGGCTGCAAAGCACATCGTCGCACAAGTTAATCATAATATGCCTCGCACCAATGGTCAGTGCTTTTTACACGTCAATCAATTCAGCGTTATGATTGAAGGTGATGCGCCATTACCGACGATTGCAGTTCCTACGACAGACCCAATACATCAACGTATCGGCCAATACGTATCATTATTAATTGAAGATCGCTCAACACTACAAGTAGGGATCGGTAGAGTCCCTGATGCGGTTTTAACGGCGCTATCAAATCATCGTGATTTAGGTATTCATTCTGAAATGATGAGTGATGGAGTTGTCGAGTTAATTAAAAAAGGGGTGATAACGAATCGGTATAAGCAATTTCACCCGCGTAAGTCAGTGACGTCCTTTTGTATTGGAACTCAAGCCGTATATGATTTTATTCATGAGAACCCACATGTAGAAATTTATCCATCTAGTTATGTGAACAATCCCGCAAATATTGCGCAGAACAACAATATGACCTCTATTAATAGTGCATTGGAAGTGGATTTGAGTGGGCAGGTCGTGGCTGATTCTATAGGTTATGATTTCTATTCCGGGATTGGCGGCCAAATGGATTTTGTGACTGGTGCGACAATTTCTAAAGGCGGAAAATCAATTATTGCGTTACCGTCAACAGCCAAAGATAAACAAATATCACGGGTCCAAGCAACACTCGCACAAGGTTCTGGTGTGGTGACCTCTCGCGGTCACGTAGATTATATTGTGACCGAGTTTGGAATTGCATCCCTCAAAGGTAAAAGTATTCGAGAGCGTGCCTTAGAGTTAATTCGAGTTGCTCACCCCAAATTTAGGGCAATGTTACTAGAGCAAGTACGCCAACATTACTGGGTACCTGATTATCAAGCGTTGACCCCGACAGAAGTGCCTGAATTTGGTGATATACAATTAACTCCAGTAACACTGAATGGCGAATTATTTTATTTGCGGCCGTTAAATCCTGCTGATGAGCGACGCTTGCAAGAGTTCTTTTATTCACACACCAAAGAAACACGACAAATGCGTTACAGTTATGATCCCAAACATATGTCACGGCAAAAATCATGTGATTTGGTGAGTGTTGACCAAAGTGTAGATTTGGCTTTGTGTGTAGTTAAACAAAATGGTTCAAGAGTCAGTATTCATGCGGTTGGCCGTTTTTACTACTATGCTCAAAATAACACAGCCGAGGTGGCGTTTGTAACTCGCGAGTCATCTCAGGGTATGGGTATGGCATCATTGCTACTCAATAGTATGATCGACATTGCCCGAAAGCGTAAATTCACAGGATTATTTGCACTCGTTAAAAGCCAAAATAAACCGATGATTAATGTGTTTAAGCAACATGGATTCATCGCCCAACCCAGCGAAGATTTACATGAGAAAGACATGTATTTAGCGTTAGAAAAGGAGTAATCATTATGAGCGTAACTATCTTTAGTCATCCTATCTGTAACACCCATATTATGGATAGTGATCACCCAGAATGCCCTGCGCGATTACATCAAATCAATGACCAGTTGATAGCGTCAGGATTAGAGTATGTATTGACCTTTGCGCAAGGTACCAAAATTGATTTAGAGCATTTATATCATGCGCATTCAAAGTTATACATTGATGAGTTGATACTCCAAGATACACAGTTACAAACACGGTCTGAATTTGAAACCAACCCACATATCTGGTTAGATGACGATACAATAATGATGAAAGCTTCATTAAAGGCTGCGATGTATGCTGCTGGGTGTGCTAAGGATGCGGTGGATGAAGTATTTACAAGTAATAATACGCGTGCGTTTTGTGCTATTCGTCCCCCTGGGCATCATGCGACTCATGCATCGGCTATGGGATTTTGTCTAATCAACAATGTTGCTGTAGCTGCAACATATGCAATGCGACAGTATGATGTACAACGCGTTGCAATTATTGATTTTGATGTGCATCACGGCAATGGTACAGCAGACATCTTTAAAAATGACGACAATGTCATGTTTTGTTCTAGCTTTCAGCATCCTTTTTATCCTTTTGGTGGTCTTGAAAATCAGCCTTCTCATTTTAAACCTGTACCACTTTCTCCTGGTGCTGATTCGGCGTCTTGGCGAGCTGCGGTAACCCCTTGGTTTAACGCCATCAGTGACTTTAAACCGGATTTAATTTTAGTTTCTGCGGGTTTTGATGCACATCAAGAAGATGATTTGGGGCATGTGCGTTTGGTCGAAGCCGATTATGCGTGGATCACCGACCAGCTTGTCAAATTAGCCAATCAACATTGTCATGGACGGATCGTCTCGGTACTTGAAGGCGGGTATGCACTTAGCGCATTAGGACGAAGTGTGGTTACACATGTTAAAGCGCTAGTGTCTCATCCTTATATAACCGTATTAGAGGATGGGAAAAGTACTAGCACTGCTTAAGATTATTTGCTTAGCAGTGAAATAATCTTATTATAGTTCCTTTACGTACTGTATCTTACTGAATCAGTCAAGATTGATAAATGATTATAATAAGAGGTGAACATGCAATTTTCAGCGTTAGGTAGTTCTGGTGAATCCGTATCTAGGGTCTGTTTAGGCTCAATGACATGGGGTATACAAAATACCCAAGCGGATGCTGACGCACAAATAAATTTTGCCGCTGCGCAGGGGATTAATTTTATGGATACCGCAGAGATGTATCCTATTCCGCCTACCGCCGATACCAGCGGAGATACTGAGCGCGTCATTGGTGATTATTTTGCGCGCCATCCACATGCGCGCAAAGACTGGTTCGTTGCAACTAAAATTGTCGGCTCGGGTTTTCCATATATTCGTGAAGCAAGCGATATCTCTGCTGCATCTATCGAACAAGCATTAATGGGTTCATTGCAACGCTTACAATCTGATTATGTCGATTTATATCAGTTGCACTGGCCCAATCGCACGAGTCCACATTTTGGTAAGCATGGCATTAACCAAGTTAAATCTTCGCAAACCGATGTGTCTGCAGAAAAAGCTAACATGATAGAGATTGTTCGTGCATTAGATAATGCAATAAAAGAGGGTCAGATCCGCTTTTGGGGGTTATCAGATGATACGCCGTGGGGGATTCATACCTTTTTATCCATTTGTGATGAATATGGTTTTGCTCGTCCGGTATCCATTCAAAATGAGTTTAACCTGTTACATACTAAAGACTGGCCGTATCTAATTGAAAGCTGTGTATTCGAAGATATTGCTTATTTACCTTGGTCGCCACTAGCCGGAGGGATGCTATCGGGTAAATATCTAGATGGCGCTAGACCTCTAGGTTCACGGTGGACGTTAGCGCAGCGTATGGGGTTATTTCGTAATACACCACACAGTGAGTCAGCAATAAAAGCCTATATTGGGTTAGCGTTAGATTTTGGTATGACACCCAGTCAATTAGCGTTAGCGTGGTGCGATCAAGTCGATGGGGTCACCTCGACCATTATTGGTGCAACTACCATGGCACAATTAGATGAAAATATTAAGGCATTCGCTCGTGGGTTAACGGCGGAGGAAATGCAAGCGGTTAATGCTGTTTGGACACAATACCCAGCCCCATTTTAAACTGAATATCCCCACATTCAATGCAATGTTGAGTGTGGGATTGTTGTTTATTCAACCTACGCCTGTAAATAAAGTGTTAACTCTTTAGTCGCAGCCCCCGTATTTTCGATTGTTTTATATACGGCAATAGTCTGTGATACTTTGGTTGTAATCCTTACGCATCAATGTTTTTAGTGGTCTCCGGCTAACTAAATTCATAGACCAAAGTCCTATTTTGATCTCCCCGTAAAACGTTACATTAATAAAAGTAGTATTTAACAAAATTTTAATTAGCACATGGAGGCAACATGACTGCCAAGCTTTACCCAGTTCCAGAGACATTACAAGCAAACGGAATTATCTCTGAAGAGCAATACAATGCTATGTATCAAGAATCGGTCACGAACCCAGATAAATTTTGGGGCGAGCACAAAAATATAATTGATTGGTACAAAGAACCAACCATTATTAAAAATACGACTTTTGATCCAGAAAATGTCTCTATTAAGTGGTTTGAAGATGGTCAGCTAAATGTTTCTTATAACTGTATCGATCGTCATCTAGCTAAAAATGGGAAAAAGACAGCAATTTTCTGGGAAGGGGATGAACCTTCTGACACCCAAGCGATTACCTATCAAGAGCTGCACTATGAAGTGTGTAAATTGGCTAACGGCTTAAAAAAACTAGGTGTGAAAAAAGGCGATTGTGTCGCGATATATATGCCAATGGTTCCTCAAGCTGCTTATGCGATGTTAGCATGTGCCCGTATCGGTGCGATTCATTCTGTTATCTTTGGTGGTTTCTCGCCAAATGCAATTGCTGATCGAATTAATAACTCTGATGCTAAAGTCGTCATTACGTGTGATGAAGGTCGTCGTGCTGGTCGCAGCGTACCACTAAAAGCGAATGTAGATGAAGCAATTGCCAACGGTGCATGTCCATCTATCACCGCAGTATTAACCCATAAGTTAACTGGCGGCGATGTGACTTGGAATGCCGATGTTGACGTATGGTGGTCAGAATTAACAGAAGATTGTTCAGCGCAATGTGAACCAGAAGTCATGGATGCAGAAGATCCATTATTTATTCTGTATACATCGGGTTCAACAGGTCAACCCAAAGGCGTAGTGCATTCATCCGGTGGTTATGCTTTGTATACTGCAATGACGTTTAAATACGGTTTTGATTATCGTGATGATGACGTTTATTGGTGTACTGCTGATGTTGGTTGGATCACGGGTCATAGCTACATGACTTATGGGCCGTTAATGAACGGTGCAACACAAGTATTCTTTGAAGGTGTTCCGACCTATCCGGATGTTCGCCGTATTGCTCAAATCGTTGAAAAATATAAGGTAAACAGCTTATATACAGCACCAACTGCAATCCGTGCTTTAATGGCACATGGCACTAAGCCGGTAGAAGGGTGTGATTTATCGTCATTACGTATCTTAGGTTCAGTAGGTGAACCCATTAACCCTGAAGCGTGGGAATGGTATTACAATGTCATTGGTCAAGCGCGTTGCCCTATTGTTGATACGTGGTGGCAAACAGAGACTGGCGGCATGATGATTGCCCCATTACCAACCGTCACACCAAACAAGCCGGGGTCAGCCTCACGTCCATTATTTGGTGTACAACCTGCCTTATTTGATGCTGATGGCAATGAATTGGAAGGCGTGGCAGAAGGTAACTTAGTACTTAAAGATAGCTGGCCGGCACAAGCTCGTACCGTGTATGGAGATCATAAGCGTTTTATTGAAACCTATTTTAGTGCTTACCCGAATGTTTATTTCACTGGTGACGGTTGTCGTCGTGATGAAGATGGCTATTACTGGATCACTGGTCGTGTGGATGATGTATTGAACGTATCAGGACACCGTTTAGGAACGGCTGAAATTGAAAGCGCATTAGTGGCGCATCCTGCTATTGCCGAAGCTGCCGTTGTGGGTTATCCTCATGATATTAAAGGTCAAGGCATCTATGTGTACGTCACACCAATTGAAGGTGTTGAAGTGACAGATGCATTAACCGCTGAGTTACGTACTTGGGTCAGAAAAGAGTTAAGCCCAATTGCGTCACCAGATATGATTCAATGGACAAAAGGATTACCCAAAACACGTTCAGGTAAGATTATGCGTCGTATTTTACGTAAAATTGCAGCCAATGAGCATGACCAATTAGGTGATACTTCTACCTTAGCTGATCCTTCAGTCGTTGATTTACTGATCGAAAATAGGTTAAATAAATAAGCCGTACCCAAGGAGCTTTAATGATAACGTTACTCATAGCAGATGATCACCCGTTGTATAGGGATGCATTAAGAGGGGCGTTATCCGTTTCCTTACAGGATATTCGATTGCTCGAGGCCGGAGATTTACCCTCGACCATCGAGATCCTAAATAAAGAAGATGTCGATTTATTACTACTTGATTTACATATGCCAGGTAGTAATGACCTCTTTGGTTTGTTACATGTCCTCAAACTCTATTCTGATTTGCCTGTGGCTGTTGTCTCAGGTACAGAAGATCCATTAATAATTTCTAAAATTGTCGGTTGTGGTGCATTAGGCTTTATTCCTAAAACTGCAGGGGCAAATGATATCGCAAAAGCGATTAAATCGATTTTAGATGGGAACGTCTGGTTACCTGAATCAGTCAGTGGCAAAATTGAAGAAGTCGACGAAGCATTTTCTAAACTAGCGGATAACGTCGCAAGCTTAACGCCATCACAATATAAAGTATTATGCTTTATGCGTGAAGGCTTGCTAAATAAACAAATAGGCTACAACTTAGATATTGCTGAGGCGACGGTAAAAGCCCACGTCACTGCGATATTTAGAAAGCTGGGGATCAACAACCGCACGCAAGCAGTATTGATTGCTTCACAGTTACAATTAGAGCCGCCTGTTAAAGCGCGCTAATTTCGCACAACAATCCAAATAACTCAGGGTAAATATGCCATTTGCGCATTACTTACCCTTTTTTATTGCCTTCCATTATCGTTTCCGTTGTTTTGTCAATGATTGTAACACGGCCCTTAGTTTTGCTGGCTTAAGGGGTTTATTTAAAAACTGCACACCTTGAGAAAGGCACGTTTCACGTAATTCATTATCTTGTAACGCCGTAACAATAGCACTCGGGACTGTTTTATTGAGTTTGGCGTTAATGGCTGTAATCAGCGCTAATCCGTTTTGCTCTTTATCTAATTGATAGTCTATCAATAATGCATCAGGGATAGGATGATCATCGCTTAGCATTGCTAAGGCACTCTCATAGGTATTAGCCATCACGACATTCACTTCCCAACGAGTGAGTAGGGTATCTAACGCATCTAGATTTTCGTTTTTGTCATCCACACATAACACGTTTAAGCCAGATAAGGTCTGTTTGACTTTGTTGATAGTGCTTTGTGATGATTTTACTGGTTCGCCTTTGCGCATCATCAAAGTAAAACAACTACCTTTATGTTTGGTTGATACAACGTTCATGGTTGCTTGCATTTGCTCAGTCAATCGACGTACCACACCTAAGCCTAAACCCACTCCGGATTCCGCTGATTCTTGAACACGATAAAAGTCCGTGAAAATTGCTTTTTGCTTATCTTGATCAATCCCGATCCCAGTATCAAAGACGCGAACTTCTATTTTGCCACTTCGTTCTCGGATAGTAATTAATGCCTTGCCAGTATCAGTATATTTAATCGCATTGGTTAATAAATTTTGTATGATGCGATAAGTGAATGTACGATCGCCTTGCACCCAGACTGGGCGTAAGTGAGATTTGAGTACTAAGCCTTTTTTATCGGCTGCCATTTGCATATCTACAATAAGAGGCTGGATCAGATGACATAATTCAAAGGATTCGTCGTTTGGGGCCATTTCTCCTTGGTCTAACCGTGAGATATCCAATAATGTTGAAATCAAACGCTCTGAAGACGTCACACTGTCGTTAAGTTTATTTAATATACCTTGAGCTGACTCAGATAGCTTCGCCTCTTGGAGAGCTGAGAGGTAAAGCTTGGCTGCATTCAAAGGTTGAATAATATCGTGACTGGCGAGAGCTAAAAAGCGGGTTTTACTGGCATTAGCTTCTTCGGCTGCACGTCGGGCACGGATCAATTCTTTTTCTGCATCGTTACGACGTTCTATTTCTAAGCGTAAATCGGCGTTGATCGAATGAACTTCTTCAGTACGCTTTTTCATTCGATATTCTAAATCAATATTCGATTCTTTGAGTGCTTTTTGAATTTCAACATGACTGGTAATGTCATTAAAACTGGTAACAAAACCACCACCTGGAAGGGGGTTACCGATCATTTCGATGACATGCCCATCATTGCGTTGGCGAGTAAAACGATGAGGGGTCGCATTTTTAAGATGCTCTAAGCGTCTTTGGATCATTTCTTCAATATCACCCATACCCAACTCACCGCATTTAGCATTAAATCGCATGAGCTTTTCTATAGGACTACCAACAAGTAGGTAGTTATCAGGATAATTAAACAATTCGGTGTATTTTTTATTCCATGCGACTAAGTTCAAGTGTTTATCAATAACACTGATCCCTTGTTCCATACTTTCTAATGAGGTCAACAAAGCTGTCATATTAAATTGCATGGCTTGGGTGGTATCATCAAAAAAGTTAATCACCTCAGTGAAATCAAGTTTTTTACCTTGTAAGACACTGTTGATCAATGCTTGTGAACTGGATGAACCAATTACGCCACCCAAGGCACGTTCACAAAATGAAATGAATTTTTCATCCGGTTTATCATTCGGCGATAACGTGATTTTGTGCAGTTGCTCAAATTCAGCAATGAGTTGATCACAGCGACTCGTGCCCATAAAGGTCGATAGCAACGTGATTAAGTCACTCGAATCAACATTGATATTACTGTGTTTAGATTTATCCTGCGCCATTTTACTGGGGCGGACAAATGCTTCAGCTTGGATCTTATCGATTAGTCTAGCTGGTGCGAGATGCGAAAAAACAATATATGCGATGCTGTTAGCTAATAAGCTGACTAATGCCCCTTGGCTGAGGATTTCAGATTGTGAATAAATGCTCATATCTGAATTTAATAATGGAATAATCAACCATAGTGTCCAACTGACCAAGCCCATTAATAAACCTGCATAAACCCCATGCGCATGGCCTTTCTTCCAATATAACCCGCCTACGATTGCAGGCAGAAGTTGGATTACCAATGAAAATGCAATCAAACCAATGGAACTTAACGATTTTGAGCCAGTTAACTGTTGTTGATAAATATAAGATAGGATTAGCACCAAACCGATAATTAAACGTCGCACTAAGCGAATAGTTTTGCCGTAATCTTCTTTATGCCCGGCTTGGTTGGGGTTATCTAGTAATTTAGGTAATACCACATCATTGGCAAGCATAGTAGAAAGCGTTAACGTCGCAACAATGATCATAGCGGTGGCAGCAGATAATGCCCCAACAAATACAAACATTTTAATAATTAATGAATCGGAGAAAATAGCTAATTGTAGAACATAACTATCAGATTCAATATTTTGGTCGGCGAATAATACTTTCCCTGACATCGCAATGACGGGAATGACCAAAGCGGTTAATCCTAAATATAAGGGAAACAACCACCTAGCAGTTTTTATGTGTTCAATATTTAGATTGTCTATGATCGCGACATGAAACTGCCTCGGTAAACAGATAACGGCAGCGCCAGCAATGATCGTTTGTGCCCAAAAACTATACGAAGTAAATATATTCAGGGCATCAGCACTACGATATTCATGTAAAAATGCATCGGAAGACGTGTTACTCCAAGCCACATAGCCGATATATGCGACTAAGATCAAGGCAGATAACTTGATAATCGATTCGAATGATATCGCGAGCATTAAACCACGACGGTACTCGGTAACATCTGTTTGTTTGGTGCCAAAATAAATAGCAAATATTGCGATGAATATAGTTGCAATAACAACGATAAGTTGTTGATCTTCTTGTTGCGACATGATTGCAAAGGCCGAGCCAATGGCTTTTAACTGCAATGCAATATAAGGGATAGTGGCAAGTAACGCGATGAATGTAACGAGTAAGGCCACAGCTTGGCGTTTACCATAACGAGATGCGATAAAGTCTGCAACCGTATTAATACGTTGCTTTTTACTGACTTGAGTTAATTTGACAATAAACTTGTAGCCAAAAATATAAACCAGCATTGGGCCAAGTAAAATAGGCAAATACATCCAATATTCGCGAGTAGATTGACCGACCGCACCTAAAAACGTCCAAGCTGTACAATAAATAGCCAGCGCTAGCGAGTAAACATACGCATTTGAAGTTATTTTTCGGGCTATATTGGAATTGCGATCACCCCATTTAGCAATCCAAAATAATCCCATTAAATATGCAAGAGCGAGTAACAACCAACCAAATGCCATAACTATCCTCTAAAGTTCCCCATTTTTCTTATGCCACTTTAGCATGATGAGGCTCCTTAGACCTAACGCTAAGACACTGAATACCACTAACCTCTATGATTGCAACATTTTGTAGTAGTCGCTTCACCGAAGTATGAGTCGCGAGCCCCATAATTTGTAAATCATGGTACATGAACGCTATCTGTATATATAGCAAAGTTCAGAAGTATTGAAATTCATGGCAGATTCTTAATCAAAACAGCAATTAACTAAAGTAAAAATTATAAATTTTATGTTAATAATTTGAGCTGAGACTAAAGTTTTATATCAAAAAATTAACATTTATATAAACTTTTTGTCTGGGGATGGTTTAATTTATCCGTTTTCAATGGGATTCAAATGAATGACATTTGTTAACAGTTAGTCAAGTTATACCATCGTACTTTTATGAAAAATTATAATTCAAGTAGTCACAAACGACACTCGGATTATTTTAGGAGATGCTTGTGGAAAATAAAAACACATATTGGCAAGAAAACCTCCGTCTAATCTTAATCTGCTTAGTCATTTGGTTTGTCGTATCATTTGGGTTTGGTATTTTATTAGTAGACGTGCTAAATGAATTCCGCCTCGGCGGTTATAAACTCGGATTCTGGTTTGCACAACAGGGCTCTATATATGCATTTTTAGGCTTGATTTTCTGGTACTCCAAGAAAATGAATGACCTTGATAAAAAATATGACGTGGAGTAAAAATAATGGATGAATTAAAGTTTTATACTTATATTGCTGTATTTGGTACCTTTGGCCTTTATTTTGCCATAGCGATATGGGCTCGTGCTGGAACAACCAGTGAGTTTTATGCAGCTGGTGGTGGTATTACTCCACTTCAAAATGGTATGGCAATTGGTGCCGACTGGATGTCTGCTGCCTCGTTCATATCGATGGCTGGTTTAATTGCCTTCTTAGGTTATGGCGGTTCAGTATTCCTTATGGGATGGACCGGTGGTTATGTATTACTCGCCATGTGTTTAGCTCCTTACATGCGCAAACATGGTAAGTTTACCGTTCCAGAATTTGTTGGCGATCGGTTCTATTCGAGAACAGCCAGAATTGTGACTATTATTTGTCTTATTGTTGCCTCGGTAACGTATATCATTGGACAAATGAAAGGTGTAGGTGTTGCATTTTCTCGTTTCTTAGAAGTTGAATATGACACAGGCTTGTACATTGGTATGGGTGTTGTTTTCTTCTATGCTGTATTAGGCGGCATGAAAGGAATTACATATACACAGATTGCTCAATATGTGGTATTGATTACTGCATATACTATTCCAGCTGTATTTATTTCATTTCAGTTAACAGGTAACCCAATTCCACAATTAGGTCTTGGCTCAACGCTAGCCGATGGC
>Ga0233426_10003573_pt1 | contig 12204 bp, 9 predicted proteins | sample SI_118_April2016_6_FD_179875 | JGI IMG/M metagenome (GOLD analysis project Ga0233426, IMG submission 179875) | Seawater microbial communities from Saanich Inlet, British Columbia, Canada - SI_118_April2016_10_MG | ecosystem: Environmental > Aquatic > Marine > Inlet | place: Canada: British... | reverse complement strand
CCAAACAGCATTTGTTTCTTTTTCAACTAATTTTTTAGCTTGCTTGATTGTCGATGCTAATCCAAGTTTATTCAATCTTGCATATAAAAATGGTTTGAATAGTTCTAAAGCCATTTTTTTTGGCAGGCCACATTCATGAAGTTTTAAATCTGGACCAACAACAATTACTGATCTTCCAGAGTAATCTACCCTTTTACCAAGTAAGTTTTGTCTAAATCTACCTTGTTTACCTTTTAGCATTTCTGCTAAAGATTTAAGTGGTCTCTTTCCAGTTCCAGTTATTACCCTTCCTCTTCGACCATTATCAAATAATGCATCCACAGACTCTTGGAGCATTCTTTTTTCGTTTCTAACAATAATGTCTGGAGCCTTAAGATCCATTAATCTTTTTAACCTGTTATTTCTATTAATAACTCTTCTATAAAGATCATTTAAATCTGAAGTAGCAAATCTACCACCATCTAAAGGTACCAACGGTCTTAACTCAGGTGGTATTACTGGCACCACTGTTAAAATCATCCATTCAGGTTTTTGTCCAGTTTCTATAAATGACTCAACTAACTTTAATCTTTTAATTGCTCTCTCTTCATTAACTTTAGATTTTGTTTCTTTAATAAAGTTAATAAGTTTTTTTCTTTCTAATTCTAAATCTAGATTTTTAAGCATTTGTAGTACAGCTTCAGCACCTATTCCTGCTTCAAATGATTCTTCACCAAACTCATCTTGATATTTGGCTAATTCTTCTTCATTTAGAAGTTGATTTTTTTGCAATCCTGTTAAACCAGGTTCAATTACTATAAAGTTTTCAAAATATAAAACCCTTTCAATTTCTTTTAGCTTCATATCAACAGCTAAGGCTATTCTGCTAGGTAAAGACTTTAAAAACCAAATATGAGCAACTGGTGTAGCTAAATTAATATGACCCATTCGTTCTCTACGAACATTAGATTTAGTTACTTCAACACCACATTTTTCACAAATGATACCCCTGAATTTCATTCGTTTGTATTTTCCACACAAACACTCATAATCTTTAATTGGCCCAAAAATTCTAGCACAAAACAGACCATCTTTTTCAGGTCTAAAAGTTCTATAGTTTATTGTTTCTGGCTTTTTAATCTCGCCAAAAGTCCATGATTTAATTTTTTCAGGACTAGCTAAAGTTATCTTTATACTATTAAAATTTTGAGCTTCAGAAATTTCAGTATTTTTAAATAGATCTGTTAATTCTTTTTTCATTTTTAGTTAAGCTCCACGTTTAATGCTAATGATTTAATTTCTTTAACTAAAACGTTAAATGATTCTGGAATACCTGATTCAAAATTTTCCTCACCTTTAACTATAGTTTCGTAAACTTTAACCCTACCTGCTACATCATCTGATTTAACAGTTAATATTTCTTGTAATGTGTATGATGCACCGTAAGCTTCTAAAGCCCATACTTCCATCTCACCAAATCTTTGGCCACCTAGTTGAGCCTTACCACCTAGCGGTTGCTGTGTAACTAAACTATAAGGTCCTGTAGATCTTGCGTGTATCTTATCTTCAACTAAATGATGAAGTTTAAGCATATAAATAATTCCAACAGTGACAGGTCTATCAAATTTTTCACCTGTTCTACCATCCCACAAATACGTTTGTCCTGAGCCAGGTAATTTAGCTAGTTCAAGCATCTCTGTAACATTTTTTTCTTTTGCACCGTCAAATACTGGTGTTGAAATAGCTATTCCATCTTGCAATGTTTCAACTAAATCTTTGAATTCAGGTTTGCTTAATTTTTCAACCTTATCATCAAATATTTCCTCACCATAAACAGATTTCAAAAATTTTGATATCTTTTCAGTTTTTTCAATTTTTTTATTATTCTCATTAACTAATCTTTTGACCTCTTCACCAAATTCTTTACAAGCCCAACCTAAGTGAGTTTCAAGTATTTGACCCACATTCATACGACTTGGAACACCAAGTGGATTTAAAACTATATCAACAGGCCTTCCATCTTCTCTGTATGGCATATCTTCAACAGGAACGATTTTACTGACAACACCTTTATTACCATGTCTTCCTGACATTTTGTCCCCTGGTCTTAATCTTCTTTTAATTGCAACAAAAACTTTTACCATTTTCATAACACTAGGAAGTAAATCGTCACCACTTCTAATTTTCAAAACTTTATCTTCAAATCTCTCAGTAATATCTTGTTTAGCTTTGTTGTACTGGTCTTTAAGTTGAGCTAATGTTGCTTCATCATTTACATTACCAACTGTGATTTTAAAAACATCATTGATAGATAAACTATCTATTGATTCAGAATCCAATTTAGTACCTTCAGATAAATCTTTAACCTTTTTAGTTAAAGAAGATCCCGATAAAAATTGTGATGCTCTTTGTTTGATGCTTCTCTCTAAAATCTCTTCTTCTACAATCTTATCTTGTTGAACTTCCTCAATTTCTGCTCTTTCAATAGTTATCGATCTTTCATCTTTTTCTATACCGTGTCTATTGAAAACTCTAACATCAACAACAGTACCACTACTGCCTCTAGACATTCTTAAAGATGTATCTGTAACATCAATTGCTTTTTCACCAAAAATTGATCTTAATAATTTTTCTTCCGGACCTGATGCTGAGTCACCCTTAGGAGTTACTTTACCAACTAGAATATCACCTGCATTAACTTCCGCTCCAATATAAACAACACCAGATTCATCTAAATTTTTTAAAGCTTCTTCGTTAACATTTGGAATATCTCTAGTTATATCTTCTTCGCCTAATTTTGTATCTCTTGCCATAATTTCATATTCGACAATATGAACAGATGTAAATACATCATCAGTTACACATCTTTCAGAAATCAAAATTGAATCTTCAAAGTTGTAACCTTGCCAAGGCATAAACGCTACAGTTACATTTTTACCTAAAGCTAATTCACCTAATTTAGTAGATGGACCATCTGCTATAATATCTCCTGATCTAACCTTATCACCAACTCTTACTAATGGTTTTTGGTTAATACATGTGTTCTGATTTGATCTTTTAAATTTTTGTAAATTATAGATATCAACACCTGATTTAGAAAAATCAGTTTCTTCGGTTGCTTTAATTACAATTCTTTTACCATCAATTTTATCTACTGAACCGTCTCTTTTAGCAACAATAGTTACACCTGAGTCTAAGGCAACGTCACTTTCAATACCTGTTCCAACTAATGGAGATTCAGGTTTTAATAATGGAACTGCTTGTCTCATCATGTTTGATCCCATTAGCGCTCTGTTAGCATCGTCATTTTCTAAGAATGGTATCAATGATGCTGCAACTGAAACAAGTTGCTTAGGTGATACATCGATATAATCAATAGTTTCAGGCTTAGCTAGAAGGAAATTTAAATTTTGTCTGCAAGAAACTAGTTCTTCAATTATTTTTCCATTTTTATCTAATTTTGTATTAGCTTGAGCAATGGTAAACTTAGTTTCTTCCATTGCAGATAAATACTCAACATTATTTTGAACTACGCCATCTTTAACTTTTTTATATGGACTTTCAATAAAACCATATTTATTAATTTTTGCATAAGTGGATAAACTGTTAATCAATCCAATGTTTGGTCCTTCTGGAGTTTCGATCGGACAAATTCTTCCATAGTGAGTTGGGTGAACATCACGAACTTCAAAACCAGCTCTTTCTCTAGTTAGACCACCAGGTCCTAAAGCTGATACTCTTCTTTTGTGTGTAATTTCAGATAATGGATTTGTTTGATCCATAAATTGTGATAGTTGAGAACTTGCAAAAAAGTCTTTTAATGAAACTGTTAATGGTTTTGCGTTAATTAGGTCTTGAGGCATAGCTGATTCTACGTCTAGAGTTGTCATTTTCTCTTTGATAGCTCTTTCCATTCTGTAAACTCCAATACGAGCTTGATTTTCAACTAATTCACCAACAGAACGGACTCTTCTATTTCCTAAATGATCAATGTCATCTACTTCATCTTTTCCATCTCTTAAATCTAACATTTTATGGACAATAGCTACTATGTCGTCATTTCTTAAAATTGTGATCTTGTCAGAACAATCTTGTTCTAATCTAGAATTCATCTTCACTCTTCCTACGTCAGATAGGTCATATCTATCTGAACTAAAAAATAGATTGTTGAAAATTTGAGTAGCAATTTCAATTGTTGGTGGCTCACCAGGTCTAAGCATTTTGTAGATTTCTGTTATAGCCTCATCTTTTGAATTGTTTTTATCGTTTAAAATAGTTGTTAATAAGTATGGACCTTTGTTAATAGAGTTTGTTACAGAAATTTGTAAAGAATGTATGTTTGCATCTAATATTTGTTGTATTACCGTATCATTGATTTCCGTTCCTATTGAAAAGGTTCCCTCTTCTTCATCATTAACTTTCACATCCCTGTGTAAAAATTTCCCAAATAATGAGTCTCTTGTTACCAAAATATCTTTTAAGCCATCATTGGCTAGTTTTTTAGCATTTAAAAAATTAATTTTATCACCTAACTTAATTACTATTTCTCCAGTTTTAGCATCCATAACTTCCTCTGAGAAATTTTTTGCTTTATAATTTTCTGGATTAAATTTTGTTTTCCATTTTTCAGTTTTAGGGTCAAATGTATATTGTTCACTCTCATAAAATTCATCTACAATTTCTGCTTTAGTAAAACCTAATGCCATCAATAATGTTGATGAAAAAATTTTTTTCTTTCTATCTATCTTGAAATATAAAAAATCTTTAACATCATATTCAAAGTCTAACCAAGAACCTCTGTTTGGAATTACTCTTGCATTAAATAAAAGTTTTCCACTTGCATGAGTTTTTCCTTTATCATGGTCAAAAAATACACCTGGGCTTCTGTGCATTTGATTAACTACTACTCTTTGAACACCGTTAGTAATAAAAGTACCACTGTTTGTCATCATAGGTACTTCACCCATATAAACTTCTTGTTCTTTTGCAGATAAAATATCTTTGGTATTATTTTCTTGATCTATTTCATAAACAACTAATCTTAAAGTACATTTTAGAGCAGATGAGTAAGTTAAACCTCTAGTAATACATTCTTCAACATCAAATTTTGGTTTGTCTAATCTATAAGAAACATATTCTAAAGTTGCTTTATCATTTAAATCTTCAATTGGAAAAATACTTTTAAAAACTCTATCAAAACCTTTAGTCAACTCTGCCTCAGAATGAAATTCTGTCAGTTCTTTGTAAGAATTTTTTTGTACTTCTATTAGATTTGGTATGGATAAACTTTCTTTTAGTTTACCAAAACTTTTTCTTATGTTTTTCTTTTCAGTAAAAGATAATTGCATCTATATTTAATAATACTGATTATAAAAATCAGTATCTGAATTCTTTCTTATTAATTTATTTAAGTTCTACTTTTGCGCCTGCAGCTTCCAGCTTAGCTTTGATCTCTTCTGCATCTTTTTTGTTTACACCAGATTTAACTTCTTTTGGTGCACCCTCTACAAGATCTTTAGCTTCTTTTAAACCCAATGAAGTTGCTGCTCTAACTTCTTTAATAACATTAATTTTTTTCTCACCAGCTGATAAAAGCATGATTGTAAAATCATCTTTATCTTCTGCTGGAGCTGCGCCGCCTGCTGCTGCTGGAGCTGCTGCAGCCATTGGAGTTACACCCCACTTTTCTTCTAATTGTTTTGATAACTCTGCTGCCTCAGCAACAGTCAAACTTGAAAGGTCTTCTATAATTTTATTTAGGTCAGGCATAATTTACTCTTTGGGTTGTGTTTCAGAATTTTCTGCCGACAAACTACTCATTTTTTCTGAGTATGCAAGCAAAATACTCACTAATTTTGATGCTGGAGCATTTAAAATACCAACAATATTTGCTCTAGCTTCATCTAAAGTTGGTAAACTAGCTACATTTTGGACACCAGCCTGATCTAAGACTTCGTTATCCATTATTCCACCAATTAATTTAAGATTTTCGTTATCTTTTGCAAATTTTGAAAGAATCCTTGCTGACATTATGGCGTCTTCACCAAAAGCAACAGCAGTTGGACCTGCAAATAAATCTGACAAATCTTTACATTTAGTTTTTTCCAAAGCTAATTTTGTTATTCTATTTTTTGTTATTCTGAAAATTATTCCATGCTCTCTCATTTTAGCCCTTAACTCATCTAATTGAGTCATTGTTAAACCTTGATAATGAGTGACCATTACAGCTTTGCTATTCTCAAACTGAGTGGTCATTTCTGAAATATAATTCTTTTTTTGTTCTTTAGTTAGCATGATTATATCGTCTTCCCTAATTTAACTTTGTATGAAACGCCCATTGATGAAGTAACAAAAGTATTCTTAATCAAATCACCTTTTAAAGTATTGTTGGATTTTTCTTTCTCTAAAGCATCTAGTATCGCATGAAAATTTTTTAATAATTGGTCATCATGAAATGATTTTTTTCCTATGCTCACACCGATATTTCCATCTTTATCATTTCTAATTTCAACCTGACCAGATTTAGCATTTGTTACAGCCTCCTTAATATTTTCAGATACAGAACCAAGTTTTGGATTTGGCATTAATCCTTTTGGACCTAACACTTTACCTAATTTAGAAAGCTTAATCATCATACCGGGTGTACAAATTAATTTTTCAAAGTTTAATTCACCACCTTTAATTTTTTCAATAAACTCATCACTACCAACAATATCTGCTCCAGCATCTTTAGCCTCTTGAGCTTTGCTATCTTCACAAACTACTGCAACTTTAACATTTTTACCTGTACCACCTGGTAAGTTGACTACAGTTCTAATATTAACTTCGCTTTTTTTTTGCTTGTGGTTTATTTGAAAACTTAGATCTAACGACTCATCAAATTTAGTAGTACAATTTTTTTTAACTTCTGGTAATAATTTTTCAATAACATCAGCATTTAAGTCTTTTGTTTTTTCAGGTAATTTTTTATATCTTTTTGACGGCATTATTCTTTAACCTCTATACCCATTGATCTAGCTGATCCTGCTATTATTTTTACTGCTTCTTCTAAATCATGAGCGTTTAAATCTTTCATCTTTTGATTAGCAATATCCTCTAATTGCTTTTTGGATATTGATGCAACAATATTTCTTCCTGGTTCTTTAGATCCACCTTTTAGTTTGACTGCCTCTTTAATAAAGAAAGAAGCTGGTGGAGATTTAATTTTAAAATCAAATTTTTTATCTTTATAAACTGTAATTTCCACTGGAACAGGTTTGCCAGCCATTGATTTAGTTTTGTCATTAAAAGCTTTACAAAACTCCATAATGTTTACACCACGTTGACCTAGCGCGGGTCCAACAGGAGGTGCAGGATTAGCTTGACCGCCTTTAATTTGTAACTTTATAAATCCACTAATTTCTTTTGCCATTAACTTACTTTCTCAACTTGGTTATATTCTAAATCTACTGGTGTTGGACGTCCAAATATAGAAACTGACACCTTAAGTCTAGACTTATCTTCATCTATATCTTCAACCATTCCACTAAATGAAGCAAAAGGACCGTCAACAACCTGAACTTTTTCACCAATGTTGTATTCTATACCAGATTTTGGCTGTGCCACACCATCTTTTATTTGACCTAATATTTTTTCAATTTCTTTATCGGAAACTGGAACAGGTATTCCCTTAGACCCCAAAAATCCACTTACTCTCTTTAAATTCTTAATCATATGATAGATATCATTATTCATTTCACACTTCACAAGTACATAACCAGGAAAATATTTCTTTTTTCTCTGAATTCTTTTTCCTCTTTTAACTTCTGTTACATCGTGCGTAGGAACAATAATTTCCTCAAATTTATCAGATATCTTAGCTTTTTCTGCTTCTTCTTTTATTAAACCAGATACTTTATTCTCAAAGTTTGAGTGTGATTGCACTATGAACCAATTTTTCATTAAATACTCACCTTAAGTAGCAATTCTAGAAAAAACTTTAAAACCTGGTCTAGAAGTAAAAAAAACAAAGACATTACAACTGCCATTGCAAAAACCATCAAAGCACCTTGCAACGTCTCTTTCCATGTTGGCCATGAAACTTTAAAAGCTTCTTGTTTTACTTCCTGAATAAATTTCATTGGGTTTTTCATAATTTTTAAGCTCTAATTGGCAGGAGCGGAGGGACTCGAACCCTCAGCCTCCGGTTTTGGAGACCGGCGCTCTACCAATTGAGCTACACTCCTATTTATAGAGTTACTCTATAATTTTAGTTACTACTCCTGCTCCAACAGTTCTTCCACCTTCTCTAATAGCAAAGTTTAATTGTTCTGACATTGCAATCGGTGTGATTAACTTAACAGTAAATTTAGCGTCATCACCTGGCATAACCATTTCAGTACCTGCTGGTAATTCAACTTCACCTGTTACGTCTGTTGTTCTAAAATAAAACTGAGGTCTGTATTTAGTAAAGAAAGGAGTATGTCTTCCACCCTCGTCTTTCTTAAGTACATACGCTTGTGCTTCAAATTTAGTATGTGGAGTAATTGATCCAGACTTACAAAGAACTTGACCTCTTTCAATGTCAGTTCTTTCAACGCCTCTCAATAAAATCCCTACGTTGTCACCAGCTTCACCTGAGTCTAAAAGTTTTCTAAACATTTCTACTCCAGTACAAACTGATTTTTTAGTTTCTTTAATTCCAACGATTTCAACTTCTTCACCAGTTTTAATTACACCTGATTCAATTCTACCAGTTGCAACTGTTCCTCTTCCTGAAATTGAAAATACATCCTCAACAGGCATCAAGAAAGGTTTGTCAACTTCTCTAGCGGGTTGTGGAATGTGTTCATCAACAGCTTTCATTAATTCTAAAATTGAATTTTTTCCAATTTCTTCATCTCTTTTTTCTACTGCTGCTAATGCTGAACCTTTAACAATTGGAGTTGTTTCTCCAGGATATTTGTATGAAGTTAAAAGTTCTCTAATTTCTTCCTCTACAAGTTCGATCATATCTTTATCATCAACTTGGTCTACTTTATTTAAGTAAACAACAATTGCAGGAATTCCAACTTGTCTTCCTAAAAGAATGTGCTCTCTAGTTTGTGGCATAGGACCATCTGCAGCGTTAACTACTAAGATAGCTCCATCCATTTGCGCAGCACCTGTGATCATGTTTTTAACATAGTCAGCGTGACCTGGACAATCTACGTGAGCGTAATGTCTTTTTTCAGTTTCATACTCAACGTGAGCAGTTGAAATTGTAATTCCTCTTTCTTTTTCTTCAGGAGCTTTATCGATTTGATCGTAAGCTACTGCTGTTCCACCGCCAGCTTCAGCTAATGTAATTGTGATAGCTGCAGTAAGAGTTGTTTTACCATGATCGACATGACCAATTGTCCCAATGTTACAGTGGGGTTTATTTCTAACAAACTTTTCTTTTGACATTACTTTTTTACCTCAGTTTTTGTTTTCATTAATAATTTTTTTTCTTGGAGCGGGTAAAGGGAATCGAACCCTTACATCCAGCTTGGAAGGCTAGCGTTCTACCATTGAACTACACCCGCACGACCCCAAGAGTAACACTCCATGTTACTTAAAAATTTATTGAATGGTGGAGGGGGAAAGATTCGAACTTTCGAAGACCGAAGTCAACGGGTTTACAGCCCGCCCCATTTGACCGCTCTGGAACCCCTCCTCTGGGGAAGTGTCCCCTGTTCAATAAAGCTTCAAACAACATGCGTTTTATATATTTTATTTATTCAAATGCAACACGTGATTTAATAGATAAATATCCAAAAAAACGTGTAAAACTCGTTAAAATTTATGAATAAATCATCTTTTTTTATCGCTGGTCAACATGCTGTTATCGAAGCTCTTAGAAATCCTGATCGAAAGGTTTTAAGGGTATTTTTAACAGAGGATGCTAAGAAGAATATTCATAGAAAAAACCCTAGAAAAAATGTTTTAGAAGACGTTAAAGTTTATTTTAAATCCAAAAAAGAATTAGATAAATATACATCTAAAGAGCAACTAATGCATGGGGGCTACGTTGCAGAAATTGAACATTTAGATCAACCTGATTTAAAAGAATACATTAAAGAGAAAAAAAATTGCACTTTTGTTTGCTTGGATGAAGTAACAGATCCAAGAAATATTGGTTCATTAATCAGAAGCGCTTCATCTTTTAAAATAGATGGATTAATTATTAAAGAAAGACAGTTCCCAAAAGATAGTAAGCTTATGTACAAATCAGCAAGTGGCTGTATGGAGCATTTAAATATTTTTCAAGTATCAAACATAAATTCTACTCTTAAAAATTTACGGGAAAGAAACTTTTGGGTTTATGGGTTTGATGCTAGAGGTGAAAAAGATTTTACCGAAGTTAAATGGGAGGGAAAAAATGTTCTTCTTTTTGGATCAGAGGGGTTTGGTATGAGAGAACATACAGGTAAATATGCAGATTTCTTTGTTAAAATAGATATGAATAAAGATATAGAAAGTTTAAATATATCAAATAGTGCAGCTATAGTGTTTCACCATCTAAGTTTTTTAAAAAAAAAGAGTTGATTATTTAACAAATAATTAATAGTTATTGCGCATGCCCTTGTAGCTCAGCTGGTAGAGCAATTGATTTGTAATCAATAGGTCCGCGGTTCGACTCCGTGCGGGGGCACCATCACTTAGCTAAAACACCACCGATTATTTTGTTTCATTTCTCAATTGTTCAATCTTAATTTTTTTTTGAAGACTTCTATTTTTATCATAAAGTAGATTGAACTTAATTTTACTATTAGATTTTACCACTACAGACTTAGCATTTCTAACTTCAAGACTATCAGCAACTGCACTGATGGGTCTTTTAGATGGATGTAAGTTTGTAATAATAATTTTTAGTTTATCGCTAACAATTTTACCTTTCCATCTTCTTGGTCTAAATGGACTAATCGGAGCAATAGAAAGTTTTTTAGAATTCAAACTTAAAATAGGTCCATGAACTGAAAGATTATAAGCTGTACTACCCGCGGGTGTTGAAACTAAAACACCGTCTGAAACTAAATTTTTAATAATCTGTTTTGAGCCATGTTTAATTGATAAAAAAGCAGCTTGTCTACTTTGTCTTAAGATAGAAACTTCATTGATAGCTAATGATTTTCTTATTTGATTGTTATTATTTTTAACAATCATCTCTAACGGAGATATAGAAATCATATTTGCTTTTAATAGATTTTTGATAATATTTTTTGAGGAAAATTTATTCATAAGAAAACCGTAGTTACCTGAATTAATGCCATAAAATTGTTTTTTTGAATTATTATTTTTTTTTAATGTTTGAAGCATAAAACCATCACCTCCAATCACGATAATAAGATTGTCTTTTTTAAATTGTTCTTGATTTAGTTTTTTAACTAATAGCTTTTTAATTTTAGAAGATTTCGTATTTTTATCAGAAATTATCTGAAGCTTACTCATTTAGTGGTGCCCTCGGCCAGACTCGAACTGGCACTCCGCAAGCGGCAAGGATTTTAAGTCCTTTGTGTCTACCAATTTCACCACGAGGGCATTAATGAATTTCATGAGTGTTTATGCTAATATTTATAATTGAACAAGAGGAATAAGTAAAATTTTTTTATTTTATCTTTAGTGTTTAAGTCTTTTTTTCATTATTATTTTTTATCTTTTTAACTTTTTCCTCTAAATTAGATCCACAGTCATTTAATTGACTCTTATACTTTGTAGCTTGTTTAGAAACTCTTTGAGCATAATTTTTAATTGCTTGTTTTTTTACACCCTTTTTATAACCACCCCACCCTTGATGGTACGCTAAATACTGATTGTAAACATCCTTTTGTGAAATCTTTAATATTGAATTTGATTTTGAAGTATACCAACCAATAAAATCAGTGCTGTCTTTAAAACTATTTCTTATGGCAATTTTTTTTCCTGTTTCTTTTTTATACATTTTCCATGTTCCATCTAAAACTTGAGCATATCCAAATGCAGAGGATAATCTTTTATAGGGCTTGTTATTATTCAATAATGTTTTTCTTCCTGGTCGTGCGATAAAATTAAATCCAGACTCACCATGAATGATTGCCATTTGAACATGAACTGGGGTTCCCCACTTTTCTTCTGATTTTTTTGAGTGAAAATACCAGTGAGTTTTTTGACTAAAAATATCACATACATCATTAGGATTGACAGGTATTGAGCTATATTTTGGAATCCCTGCACAAGAATTTAAAA
>Ga0233426_10003571_pt1 | contig 12212 bp, 12 predicted proteins | sample SI_118_April2016_6_FD_179875 | JGI IMG/M metagenome (GOLD analysis project Ga0233426, IMG submission 179875) | Seawater microbial communities from Saanich Inlet, British Columbia, Canada - SI_118_April2016_10_MG | ecosystem: Environmental > Aquatic > Marine > Inlet | place: Canada: British... | reverse complement strand
AATAGACCCTAATTTAGGTTGTTTCCTCTCTAAATAATAAGCTTCCCTATATACAAACATTACAACATCGGCATCTTGTTCAATAGATCCGGATTCTCTTAAATCTGCTAGTTGAGGCTGTTTATCATCTCGTTGTTCAACTGCCCTAGATAATTGAGACAAAGCTAACACAGGCACGCCAAGTTCTTTAGCTAGGGCTTTTAAACCCTGCGTTATTTCTGAAATTTCTTGCACTCTACCATCATTTCTATTCATATTTCCTGATCTCATCAGCTGTATATAATCAACAACAATTAAGCTAAGACCAAATAATCTTTTTATTCTTCTAGCTCTGTTACTTAATGTTGCAATGGTAATTGCAGGAGTTTCATCAATAAAAAGTGGAAGATTATAAATATTTCTAGAAGTTTCTATGTATCTATTAATTTCTTCTTCAGTAACTTTACCTCTTCTGATGTCATCTGATTTAATTCTAGCCTGTTCAGATAAAATTCTGGTTGATAACTGTTCAGAGGACATTTCAAGTGAGAAAAAAGCCACTGAAGATTTTTCTTGTCTACTCATAAGTGTATGAGATGCGTGATACGCTATATTAGTTGCTAAAGCTGTTTTACCCATAGAAGGTCTGCCAGCCAAAATTACTAGGTCAGATTTATGTAAACCACCTAATTTTTCATCTAAATCAGTTAATCCTGTTGGAACACCAACGATGCCCTTATCATTTTTCATAGCTAAAGTTGCCATTTCAATAGTTTGATCTAAGGCTTGATTGAATTTTAAAAATGATTGAGAAAAACTTCCTCTTTCAGCTAAATCAAATAATGATTTTTCTGTACCTTCAATGATTTTCTCTGCAGTTTGCTCCCTTGTATTTAATGTATCAGAGCTTAAATTATCTGAAATTAAAATTAATTCTCTTCTTAAATACATCTCATGAATTACTTTTGCGTAGTCAACAGCTTGTTTAGTTGATCCAGAAAACCTAGTTAATTTAACTAAATATTCGGTGCCACCAACTTCATTTAACATATTGTCTTTTTCAAAAAAATTTTTTAGGGTAATAGGATTTGCAATCATTCCCTTGTTATTTAAGCTCTCAATCACCTCATAAATCTTAGTATGAGCAGGGTCATAAAAACTTACTGGATTTATAATTGAAGATACCTCATCGATGATATCATTATTAACTAAAATTGATCCTAATAAGGCTTGTTCAGCTTCAAGATTTGAAGGCTGTTTTTTATTAAAATTATCTTTTGCTAGTTTAATTTCTTCCACTTTTTGATAATAAATATGGATTATTGTAATTAAAGATTAAAGTTACACACTTTTTTAGTCACCTGTGGAAAAGTTTATATTGATTGAATTTTGTCTATTTTCAAAGATATCTGAGCAGAAACATCCGAGTGGAAATTAATACTAATTTTATATGAACCAATCTTATTTAAATCATCCTTTAAAACTATCTGAGAGGGCTTTACTTCCACTTTTAGCTCATCAAAAATCTTTGAAGCAATTTCTTTCGGTTTGATTGAACCATATAAATCGCCGTTTTCTTTACTTTCTTTATTAAATGTTAAAGATTTTTTATTTATTACCTCAGCTATTTCTTTAAATTTCTTTTTTAGTTCAATATTTTTTTTATTAAGTTCGTCCTTTTTTTTAGAAACATATTCTAGATTTTCTTTACTAAATCTTAGAGCCTTACCAGTTTTTAAGAGAAAATTTCTTCCATACCCTGGTTTAACATCTACTTTGTCTCCAATGTTTCCGAGTTTTATAATATTTTCTAAAAGAATAACCTGCATACCTATATCAATCCCAAAATTTTTGCTTTTTTAATTTCTTTAGTAAGTTTTTTTTGTTTGCCACTTGATACAGATGTTATTTTAGAAGATAAAATTTTATTATTTTCAGAAATATATTTTTTAAGTAAACTTATATTCTTGTAGTCAATAACAGGTGCATTTTTAATTGATAATGGACAAGATTTATTAAACTTTCCATCATTTTTTTGAAAAAGACTAAGTTTATTTAAAGAATTAGAACCTTTTTTTATAAATTTTTTTCCTTTTCTTTTCATTTATTTTCCTTTTTAAAATACTCATTTTCAATATCAAGGTTTTTATATTTAACTATAAGATGTCTAAGTATTGAACTATCAATTTTAATTTTTTTGTTTATTTCATTTAGTGTTCCTTTATTTCCCTCAAACTTATAGTGAATATAGAAAGCTTTATTATATTTTTTGATTTTTGTTGAAAGGCTTAACAATCCCCATTCTTCAATTTTTATTACTTTACCTGCATTATTATTTATAATTTCAGTATATTTTTCTTTAATTTTATTTAAATCTGATTTTGGCAGATCTTGTTTAGCAACTAAGGTATTTTCGTAAAATGACATAATAATTGATTATTGTTAATTAATTAGCTTTAAAGTAAACATTATAAAAAATGCTTTATACTATAATATATATGTATATCAATACTAATTATCAGTAATTAAAGGCTAAAAATATGAACGCAATACTTTTTCCAGGCCAAGGCTCACAAATAGTAGGGATGGGTTTGGAGTTTTATAATAATTTTAAGATTGTAAAAGATATCTTTCAAGAAGCAGATGATAAACTTAATTACAAAATTTCAAACATTATATTAAATGGCCCCGAAGAAGAGCTCAGATTGACTCAAAATACACAACCTGCAATTTTAACTGTTAGCTATTCAATTTTTACTGTTCTTAAAAATGAGTTTGATTTTGATTTTAAAAAAACAAATTTTCTTGCTGGCCATTCTTTAGGTGAGTACAGCGCACTAGTTTGTGCAAAATCACTAAAATTTAATGATGCCCTATTTTTACTTTTTGAAAGAGGAAGATTAATGCAAGAGGCTGTCCCGATAGGTGAAGGGAGCATGATAGCTGTATTAGGTTTATCTTTAGATGAAATTAATAATTTTATTAAAGAAGTTAAAAATAAAAATATTTGTGAAATAGCCAATGATAATGCAATAGGGCAAACAATAATAAGTGGTGACGTAAAAAGTATAGATTCACTTAAATCTATTTTGCAAGAAAATAAAAAAAAATTTATTCCTTTAAATGTAAGTGCCCCCTTTCATTGTACTTTAATGCAACCAGCCGCTAAGTCCATGAAAGATAAAATTAATTCAATTAATTTTACAAAACCTGTTTTCGATATTGTAAGCAATGTAACTTCTGAACCTGAAAATAGTCCTGAAAATATTAAAAAATTATTAATTAAGCAAATTTATTCTACAGTTAGATGGAGAGAGAGTATTATTAATATTAATAAGCATAAAGTGACAGATTTTATAGAAATAGGACCTGGAAAAGTTCTTACAGGAATGGTTAAACGAACTTTAAAAAATATTAATTGCTTTAGTATAAATTCAATAGATGATATTAAAAAAATAACGAAATGAATCTTAAAAATAAAAAAATTCTTATTACTGGTGCCACCGGTGGTATAGGCTATAGTCTTGTAAAAAAATTTTCTGAATCAGGTTCTGTTGTGTTAGCAAGTGGAACTAATGAAGAAAAATTAGAAAAACTTAGTAAAGATTTTACTAATATTAAAATTGAAAAATTTAAATTAAATGAACATGAAAAAATAGAGTCATTTATAGATTTAGTAGAAAAAAAAAATGATGGATTAGATATTTTGATTAATAACGCTGGAATAACTTTAGACAATCTTTCGATTAGACTTTCAGAAGAAAATTGGAAGAAAGTTTTAGATATTAATCTTACAGCCACTTTTTTAATGTGCAAATTTGCAATAAAAAAAATGCTTAAAAAAAAATTTGGCAAAATTATAAATATAACCTCTATCGTAGGTCACACAGGTAATTTAGGCCAAGCTAATTACGCAGCTTCGAAAGCTGGCATAGTTGCCTTTTCTAAGAGCTTAGCAATAGAATATGCAAAAAAGAAAATTAATATAAATTGTGTATCTCCCGGGTTCATTCAAACGGAAATGACTGATAAAATAAATGAAGAGTTTAAAAAAATTTTGATAAATAAAATTCCCTCTGGAAATTTAGGATCGCCCAGCGATGTAGCAAATTGCGTAGCTTTTTTGGCATCAGATATGGCAGATTATATTAATGGTGAGACTATTCATGTGAATGGTGGAATGTATATGTCTTGACAATTCTAATTAATAATTTAATAAGAATTATCATTAACTTAACAAAGGTAATTAATGTCAGACGACGTAAAATCAAAAATTAAAAAAATAGTTGCCGATCATTTAGGTATCGAAGAAGAAAAGGTTACTGAAGAAGCCAGCTTTATTGACGATCTAGGAGCAGATAGCTTAGATACAGTAGAATTAGTTATGGCTTTCGAGGAAGAGTTTGGCTCTGAAATATCAGATAGTGAAGCTGAAAAGATACTTACGGTTGGAGATGCAATTAAATTTATTGAAAACAAGTCAAATCAATAATTTAAGGTTATTAATTAAGTAAAAACAATCATGCATGATGTAAATAATATCATGGTAATATTGTCTTCACCCTCTGGAGCAGGAAAAACAACTATAACAAAAAAAATCCAACAAAAATACCAAACTTTTAAAATATCTGTTTCTCATACGACTAGGAAACCAAGGTCCAATGAAGTGGATGGCGTAGATTATCATTTTGTTTCCCATGAAGAGTTTAAAAAATTTATTAAAGAAGATAAGTTTTATGAACATGCTAAAATATTTGATCACTATTATGGAACTTCAAAAAAAAGTGTAGATGAGCTATTTAAAAAAAATGACATAATATTCGATATTGACTGGCAAGGAACAAAACAATTGTCTAAATTTAAAAATTTAAATTTAATCAAAATTTATTTAATACCACCTAATAAGAAAATATTAAAAGAAAGACTCGTCAAAAGAAACCAAGACTCAATGGAAGAAGTCGAGAGAAGGTTTGATGCATTTGATGACGATATTAAACATTGGAAAGATTATGATTATATTTTAATAAACGAAAATTTAGAAAATTGTTATAAGCAAATAGAAAATATTGTTTTGTTAAATAAAATTAATTCTTCAAAAATTTTTCAAAAATTTCAGTAATTTCATAATATTTATCAGGATTTAATTCAGATGGTCTAGAATTTAAATCAAGATTTTTAATTAATTTAATTTTTTTTTCTTTATCAAAAATTTTTTTAATACCTTTATTAATCATTTTTCTTTGATTTGAGAATAAAATATTTGTGATTTTTTCTAAATTTTGAATATTTTTTATTTTATAATTAGTTAAATTATGAGGCTTCAGATATAAAACACTCGAATTTACTTTTGGTTTAGGAAAAAAGCAATTAGGTGAAACATTAAATTTCTTGATAATATTTAACTTGTAACTAACTAAAATTGACAATCTTCCATAATTTGAGGTGCCAAATTCTCCTACAATCCTATCAGCCAATTCTTTTTGAAACATGAATATTAGTGCAGAATATCTTTTAATATTTGCTTTTAATCTTATTACTTTAACTAGTATTTGTGACGAAATATTATAAGGCAAATTACCAAATATTATTGTATTTCTTTTTAATTTTTTATCTAAATCAAATTTTAGTATGTCATTATTATAAATAGTAACTAATCTATTCTTTTCATATTTTTGTTTTAAGTATTTTGATAATAAATTATCTTTTTCAACAATGATAAGAGATTTTGGTTTTTTACTCAAAATTTGATCAGTAAGAAAACCTTTTCCAGGACCAATTTCTAAAATATTTTTATCTTTAATATCAATTAAATTTGAAATTTTTTTAACAATATTTTTATCTATTAAAAAATTTTGACCTAGTGATTTTTTTAAATAATTCATTAATTCAAGTTTTTAATGAACTTTATACATTTAAATAAACTGAGATAATTTCCTTTATTTAGCCCAATTAAATCCACAGCTGGACCGTGATCAGGAGAAACCCTCATGTATTTTAATCCTAAGGTTATATTTATAGCATCATAACGAAATAAAGTTTTAAATGGCGTTAGTATTTGATCATGGAACATACCTACGATTACATCATACTTTTTATAATTATCTATAAACATAGTATCAGCGGCAAACGGACCAGAAATATTTATTCTCTTTTTTTTTAATTTCAATATAGCAGGTTTAATGTAAAGCATTTCTTCAGAATTATTTTTAAATTCACTATTATGAGGATTTAAACCTAATATTCCGATTCTAGGTTTCTTACTAAATAACTTTTTAAAATTATTGTTTAATGTTTTCACTTTTTTTATTATTAAGTCAGTATGAATATTTTTAGATATATCTCTAATATTAATATGTGTTGTAAGAGGGACGACCGATAGATTTTTATTATGAATCATCATAACCTCTGAACTATCATTAATATTACATTTGGCGGCTAAAAATTCTGTTACACCAATTGTTCTAGCTCGATTTAATAAATTTTTGTTTATCGGACAGTTTATTAATCCTTTAACTAGTTTATCTATAGCAAGTTTATGACCTAGAGCTAAAATTTTTTGTACATATTTTGATGAATTTTTATAAGAAACCTTGAATGGATTTCTGTATTTTAAAGGTACATCAATAATTTTAAGATACTTAGGAGATTGATACTCATCAATTTTTTTAATTTTAAATATATTAATTTTAATATTTAATTTTTTAAACTGATCAAATAGTAAATCAAAATTGCCTAATATAATAATATCTTTTTTTTCTGAATTTTTTAATTTTTTCCAAACTTTATAAATTATTTCTGAATTAATACTGTTGGGGTCACCAGCTAGGATAATAATTTTTTTTCTCATTTAAATTTGATAAATGTTTTATTTTTAATTTTTGATAAATGACTATTTGAATACAAATCTAATGAATAATTTTTTTTTTTAGTAATTATATCACTTCTTAACTTTTCAATATTAAAATTATTAATAGTTGAAATTTTTTTATTATCTAGTTTTAAAAACATTAGATTATCTGACTGAAATAATGGTTTAGACACTTCGCCAACCTTCATATATTTAACTACATCCAAGATTTTTTTAGACATAGATTTTGAATTAATCCATCCAAGATCTCCACCATTTATTGCTGATGAAGACATGCTAAATTTTTTAGCAGTATTTTCAAAACCTATTAAATTTATTTGATCTTGAATTTCTTTGACTTTACTGTCCTTCTTTGAATAATCTTCCAAAATAAATGCAATTTCTAGTAATTTGTATTCATTAATTTTTTGTTCTTTAGCGATCATTTCGTTTAATTCTTTTTCTATTTCTTTTTCATCTAGATTAATTTTATCTTTATACAAGTCGAATATTAGTTTTTGCCACGCAAACTCTGTTTTTATTTCCTCTAAATAGAGATCAAAATTAATATTATTGAGAGTAAAAGAGTCTTTAAATCCCATAAGATCTGTTTTGTATTTTGTTGCAATATCATTAAGATAATTTGTTACTGACTGTTTATTGCCTGAGATATTATATTTTTTAGTCTCATTTTTTTTTAATTTATAAATTACTAATTGTTGAATAGCTTGAGTTTTACTATTATTTATATTTTGTTGACTCATTTTTTGATTGTTTAAAACTAAAGTAGTTTTTATTTTATTTTTTAACTCATATGATGTAATAATTTCGCTTCCTACATTTGCAATTATTCTACTTTCAATAGATGCAACAGAAATATTTGGAAAAATTAAAAAAAATACAAAATAAAATATTTTTTTCATTTATTTATTAAAAGATGGAGAATTAATATTTCCAAATGGAACAAGTGAAATTGTAAACATTAATGAGTTATCAGGCTCTAGTTCTGCGTCATTATAAAATTCTCTTCTGTACACTAATCCAGCTCTCAAACAGTCATTTATATACTCATAACTTAAATTATAAAATTCAGATGAATTAGTAATTAAATTTCTTTTAGTTTCTGCTGAAAATAAACCATTTTCATTTCTTGCATAATCTATTTTTGTATTAAAATATTCTTGATTTCCAATATGTTCTTTTTCCTGCAAATAATTAAAATTAAAACTTACTGAATTTATATTAATATCAGTTCCTATTTCATTATAGTTTAATTGTTTATAATTTTGATCTAAGGCAAAATTATAATTAAATTTAAAATTTTCATTAATTTTTAGATTTGAACTAGCAACAACATCAGATAATTTTTCATCTAAGCTAGAAGAAGACGGCATATCTTTATTCTCTTTTTCATTTATTACTTGCCCCATTACTAAATCAAATTGCTTATCTTTATTTTTAATTTCATACTCAAAACCTATGGTAGTACTAAGACCACTTTCAAAATTGTTGTACGAGTTAAGTCTATCCAAGCTAAATACACTTAGATGGTTAAGTCTTGAGCCATTATCTATTGATTGTTTTCGCATATGCCCTGGAGCATATCTAAAAAGGATTTTAGGTGTTAATAATTGATTAGCGCCATTGTTCGAATTTTTATATAAGCCCATTTCTGTTAAATATCCTAGTGCACCAAACAGTTCATGCGTTGTATCCTTTTTGTATTCCGTAACATTTTTTGCTTCATAATTAACATTTTTTAATTTTCCCAAAACTTTTCCAGAAAAACCAGACGGGTAGTCAAAGTTTTTGAATTTCCAATCAAGATCATTAACAAAAAATTTAGTAAATTTATTTGTATCATAATTATGAATTTTTAAATTAGAAGTCAAATCACCACTGCCATAAGTGTTGTTGGAGAACAAATTTTTGTCAAAAAATACTTCTGGTAAAATATATTCATATTTATCATTGTATGTATCTTTAAGCGTCTCGTATCTACTAGTTTTGAGGCCTAAAAAAGAGTCACGATTTGCATGGGTGAACTCTAATGAGTTTTCAAGCGTTGATGTTTGATAGTCAACTAAATCAGTTTTAATTTTATATAGTTTTAAATATTTATCATCGGAAACTTCTTGCAATGATATTTCAAGATTACTTTCAGAATCATTTGAATTCTTAAAACTTTTAACAAATTTGGAAAAATAATGTGATTTATCTCCAGCTTTTTTTGTTATGGTTGTTTTTTTATAGCCTTCTGTGTAACCAAAATCAAAAATCAAATTGGAGTTTTGAAAAACTTGACGATATTCTCCTAAAAACAAAGGATTTTCTGATGCAAATAATTTATTGGATAAGGTAAAATCTTTTTCTTTACTGATTGCCCAAAAATATGGAATTTCAAAACCTGACCCTAGATTTTTTGAGTTAGAAAATGAAGGAGTTAAAAACCCTGATCTACGATCAACAGTAGGGTCGGGATGTGAAATTTTTGGTATATAAAAAATGGGTAAATCATAAACTTTAATTACAGCATTATCGTAATAAATTGTTTTTTTCTTTTTATCATGAGTAATTTTAGATGCTTGTAACGACCACGGGGGACATTTATCATTTTCTCTATGATCACAAAAAGTAAAGACGCTCTTATTAAATTGACTCTGGTTCCCTTCAATTTTTACTGTATTAGCAAATATTCTTGGTTTATTATTTTTGTGAATTTTAAAATTTTCATCATTTAAAAATGCTTTACTATCAGTACCTATTATTTCTTTTTTCTTTTCATCTATATAAATTTGGGTAAAATTATATACATTATTTTTTAAGTCTACTACTTTAATTTTACCAGCTGATTTAAAAAAATTATTTTTAGTAGAATATTCAAAACTTTCCAAATATATTTTATTATTTTCTAAGTCCTGAATAGTTGCAGGGTAAGTAGATTTTATGATTTCATTGTTATTATCAAAATCAATATTATTACCTGATAGCAAAAATCCTTCTGCTGTTGTAATAGTTGTTTTACCTTTACTTTTTAATAGCTGAATATTTTTATCATATTCTGCATAATTAGTTTTAAAAATATTATTTTTTACATCTGTAACAACAACATTATCTTCAAAAATTGATAATTTAGTAGTTTTATTAATTGATATTTTTGATGATTTTATATTTAGATTTTCAGCCAAGGAATGTTGAAAAAAAAATAAAAAAAATACTAATATTAAATTATTTTTCATTTATTTGTAAAACTCCTATAGAACTAAATAAACCAATAACAACAACGGGTATCCAAGCTGCTAGTGATAGAGAAATTCTATTTGTTTGACCTAAAGCTAGTGATAAATCTTTAAAGTAGTAAATTATAACACATGCAATGAGACCAGCTATTATAAATTTAAAATTATTTGATTTTTTTAAAGTATTCATAGTCAATATAGCACCTAAAGCTGTCATTATAAATAAGAAGAAAGGCAAAGAAAGCATCGCATTTAAATTTTGATCTAAATAATCTTTATTATAACCTCTATTACTTAATTCTTCATAGTCTAATATTAATTCTAAAAAAGACATAGTATCGAAGTTCTTGAACAAACTTGTGATTTTTTCATAGTCGTACTCAGAAAAGATTAAATAATTTTTAACTTCTTCTGAAGTGGTTAGATCATCATTAAATTTGTTAATAACAACGTCATCTAAAATCCATTGCTTGCTAGATATGTCAGCAAATTTTGAATTAATTGTTTCAATTAAATTGTAGTCTTGGTCTAGATTGAAAATACTCACATTTTTAAGCACTTCATTCCTAGTTTTATCTGCTGAAATGATCCTATATCCAGTATTAATATTTTCTTTTATCCAAAGACCATTTTTATTAATTGTAACTAAATGGTCTATATCACGTGAGTATTTAGATTTAGTTTGTTCATAATATTTAACCATTGCTGACGTGACTGGATTAACAGTAAACAAAATAAACCAACCAAACATAAAAGATGCAGTAGCTAAAATAAAAAATATTTTAAAGTTTGAGTATCCAAAAATTTTTAAAGTTAGAAGATCTTTATTATTCCTTAAGTGAAGCATAAACCACATACTTGAAATCAAAATTATAAAAGGCATTAATTTAGTAATCATATTTGGTATATATAGCGCAGTCAGTGTTAGCGGCATTAAAATCGAAGTATTTGTATTTTTAAAAAATTCTATTTCTTCAAAAAGATTTAGTATTAATCCAAATGCATAAAATATTAAAATTACTTTTAAAATTGTTTTAAAATATCCGAACAATAAGTATCTAAATAAAATTTTATTCATTTTTTTAATGATTCATGTGAAAGATTAAACATTAAAGCAATGTATATAGTTGGCATGAGGAGAATTGGAGTAATTAAAAATAATGATCCAATTAGTTTAGAAGTACCCGTAAATCTAATTACTAATTCAGCATAAAGTAAAATTAAAAAACCAAAAATAAAAATTGTATTTTTATTTAAAAAATAATTATTAGTTGTACGTGTTTTAATTAATAAAAAAGAGCAAATTAGTGCAACCACCGGAATATATAAAGGGAGTACTAATCTTCTATTCAAAGTAGTGATAATTTCGTTTTTATTACGCTCTTTACAATTTAAAATTTTTTTTTCTAATGATCCAAAAACACATTTAATTAAATCTACTGTTAAAGTTTCTTGCAATTTTGGGTTCTTAATAGTTGAAGTTTTAAGATCTCTTAAATCAATATTTAATTGTGAAAATTTAACAACATTGTTTTCAAATTTTTCTTTGTTAGAAAAAATAATTTTCCCGTCAAATAAAAGCATCCTTTTTTCTTCAACGACACCTTCTTGAGCAATTATTGTTGTAGAGCGATTCTCAGATGACTCAGAAGTAAGATTTTTTAAAGTATTTGACTCATCGTGTATAAAAACATTCTTAATTTGATTTTTAAATTTTTTATCTACAATAAAAGTAAATCCTTCAAATGAGTCACTAAATTTTTGAATTCTAATTGTTGGTAGAAAAGAATTATATCCATCTTTGCTTAATAGAATTCTGGATTTATTTAATGCAAAAGGAGTTATAAAAGTTGAAAAACATATATAAAATATAAAAATAAACATTGAAACAATAAAAAATAAATTAACAATTTTTAATTTCTTTACACCTGAAGTCCATAAAATTACGAATTCATTTTCTCGTAATTGTTTTATGATAAAAATCATTAATGACAATAAAAAAGATAACGGTATAAATTTTGTCATTATTCCAAAAAGGTTTAAAAACGAATATTGAAAATAAGTCATAATCGAATAACCATTTTCAACAATAAGATCTAAAAAATTTACAGCTCTAACAGTCCACGCAATCACAGATAAGCCAAATA
>Ga0233426_10003560_pt1 | contig 12224 bp, 10 predicted proteins | sample SI_118_April2016_6_FD_179875 | JGI IMG/M metagenome (GOLD analysis project Ga0233426, IMG submission 179875) | Seawater microbial communities from Saanich Inlet, British Columbia, Canada - SI_118_April2016_10_MG | ecosystem: Environmental > Aquatic > Marine > Inlet | place: Canada: British... | reverse complement strand
TAAGTCTATTGTAAATCCTGGTTCAATATCATTTTGTAGTACTTTTGATAGAAAATTAATATGAAATTGGCCATTGTTAGCTGTTGTTCCGGCATTAACTTGTTTAAAAGTTTCAAGGTCTAAACCTATTTTTTGAGCGAGCGTTAGAGCTTCAGCGGTAATTTGTGCAATACTTAATATTTGAAAATTATTTACAACTTTTGCTCTTATTCCTGATCCAACTTTACCACACCTTATTATTGTTGTGCCCATAGCGTTTAAAAGAGGTTCAACTTTTTTAAAAGCATCTTCTTCGTCACAACCTACCATAAACAGTGAATCTCCAGAAATTGCATGGCTTACTAATCTGCCTACAGGAGCATCTATAAATTTAATATTTTTTTGTTTACATAGTGCGTAAACTTCGTCGGTACCCGTTGGAGCAATAGTGCTCATATCTAAAATAACTGTGTTTGGTTTTGCAAAAGACAAAACACCATCTTGGCCTGTGATCACTAATTTAACATTTTCAGTAGATGGTAACATTGTGACAATAATTTCAGCATCTTCAATAGTATCTTTAATTGCTTTTCCAGGAGTTCCACCAGCCTTGATATGAGGCTCCATTTTTTCAGTTTCTATGTCAAATACGGAAACACTTGTACCTTTTTTAATTATATTTAAAGCCATTGGTCCACCCATAGCACCAAGACCTATAAAGGCAACTTTTTCTCCCATAATATTCTCCTTGTTGGTATAGTTTTTAATTTGATTAAAAGTTACATAAATTAGTTGTAATAACCAACATCAATTTATTATCTTTTAATCATTAGCTTTGCTTTAATACCTGTTTTAGATTTTTCAAATGTTAAATTGCCCCCATGTTGTTCAGCAATAGTAGACACAATTGTTAAACCTAATCCAGTACCTTTGGTAAACCCTACATTTTTACCTCTTATGAAAGGTTGTTTAAGGTTTTCTAATAATTCTTCAGTAATGTTTTTGCTTTCATCTTCAATAATTAAAGTTATGGTTTGAGAATTTGTTTCTAATGTTAATGTTGCGGTTCTTCCGTATTTTAGAGCATTCTCTATTAAATTATTAATTGCTCTTTGTAATGACATTGGCTTTGCATTAACTAATAAAGGATGGTTTTCATTTAACTGAACAGACTTTCTATTTTGATGACTAGAAAAGATAGATGACACAAGTCCTATATTTTTTTCCTTTGGTTTTATAAACGAAACATTTTTTCCTAAATCTTGGTAGTCAAACACAATAGATTCTATCAAAGAAATGTATGATATTTCAGTTTCTTCCTCTAAATCCATCTCTGATCTGGTGTAAGATAACACTCCATTCATCATATCAATCATTTGATCAATATCTGTCTCAAGTTTTTCCCGCAGTTGATTATCTTCTATTAGAGATGTTCTTAATTTTAACTTGGTCGCTGGAGTACCAATATCGTGGCTAATTGAAGATAGAACCATTAGTCTTTTTTCTAATTTTACTTTTTGTACTTTTAAAAAATGATCTAATGTATTTTTAATTTGTGTAAGTTCAGAAGGACCTTTTAAGTCATTAAGTGTGTTTCTCTGACTATTTAAATTATTTCTTAGATTTAATATAAAATTATTAAATTTAAGGTCATTTTCTCTGATCAAGAAATACATAAATATTACAGAAATAATAAAAATTATAAGTGCAATAAGTCTTTTGTCATTAGGCGCTGCTTGACAACTCCAGACTTCATTACCATCAATACGGTGCCAAAAACTTTCATCAATTTTGATAAGTAATATAGTCGTTGAGCAGTAATTAGCAACTAGTTGAATTACTTTACCTAGTTGTTGTTCTCTTGTTAAAATTTCAAAACTTTCAATTTTTGCAAGAGGATATTTTAATTTTGATGAAATTATATGTAAGGATATTTTCCCTTGGTCTATGTTACTTTTTTTGTCATTTGATATTGAGAGTGTTGTAACTTTAAAAGGTGAAGCTTTTATATAGTATTGTTCTAGTTCTTTCCTGCTAATAAGGTCATTATTATTATCAAGTTTTTTAACCGTAATACTAGCATTCAGGTTATTATTATATTTTATTGTGTTGTATATTGAGATACCAGAATTATATGCGTTATTTAAAAAAATATTCCATTGGTTATTTGATGTAACCCATATAAAAGATGTTGTTGCACCAACAAGAATAGATATAAAAACTAAAAAATAAGTTTGGTTTATAAGTGAATTTAGTTTAAAAAATTTATTCATTTTTAATGATTACTTCAGTTGAAAAAATATATCCAACACCTCTTTCAGTTTTTATAAGATTAGGATTTTTACTGTCTTTTTCAATTTTAGATCTTAACCTGCCAACTAACACATCTATAGCTCTGCTTTCTGCAAGGTCTAAGACTGAATCTTTTGTTCTAGTATCGTCGATAGAATTGGCGATCTCTTCTCTTGTTAAAGATACATGGCTATTTGCAAGAAACACCTTAAGAATAGTAGTTTCTTTTTTAGATAGAGATATTTGAAACCCAGTTGGAGATACTATTATATCTTTTTTTCCATTATAGACCCAGTCATTAAAGTAATAACTATTAGTGTTTCTCCTGTAGGCTAAAGATGCAATTTTTGTTCCTCGTTTCAAAACAGCTTTAATTTTAGCTAACAAAATCTGTGGATTAAATGGTTTAGCAATATAATCATCAGCGCCAACCTCAAAGCCTAACAGACGGTCTTGATCTGCGGATAAAGCAGAGACAATAATAATAGGTATATTGTTGTCTTCTCTAATTTTTTTGCACAAATTAATACCATTATCATCACCAAGCATTATGTCTAATAAAACTAAATCTATTCTTTGTGACTTTAATTCATCTGACAACTCTGAAGCATTTTTAACAGCTGAAACCATAAAACCACTTTTTTGCAAAAAACTTACCATCATTTCTTGCATGTCTAAATCGTCTTCAACAATTAATATTCTATAAATAGTCATCAAGTTTCTGCTAAATTAAATTCGTCTTATTACTATCTTTTAGTAACACAATGTAACAAATGAACAAAAAAAAATAGACAATTTAATGATTTGCTTAATTTGTAAGTTTTAAAAAAAAAATAAATGAATAGTGTTAATTCAACTTTTAAATTTAAATGGGGAAATCATATGTTTAAAAAATTAGTAGTTGCAGCGGTTGCAACTTCATTTACGTTAACAGCATCTGTATCTTATGCTGGTCCAAAGGCAGAGGTACTTCACTGGTGGACATCTGGTGGTGAAGCTAAATCTGTTGCGGTTTTACAAAAAGAATTTTCAGAAAATGGTGGTTCATGGACTGATATGCCAGTTGCTGGTGGTGGTGGTGATGCTGCTATGACAGCTTTGAGAGCGCGAGTTTTATCTGGTAATGCTCCTGCTGCAGTTCAATTAAAAGGACCCTCTATACAAGAATGGTACGAAGAAGGTGCATTAGCTGATATAAGTGCTGTTGCAAAAAAGAATAATTGGTCCAAAGTGCTTCCTGCATCAATAGCTGGTCATATGAAATGCGAAGGAAAGTGGTGTGCTGCACCTGTTAATGTTCATAGAATTGATTGGATATGGGCTAACGCATCTGTGCTTTCTTCAAATGGTTTTGGTATGCCAAAAACATGGGACGAATTTAATGCTACAGCTAAAGCTTTACAAGCAAAAGGAATTATTCCTTTAGCTCATGGTGGTCAAGCATGGCAAGATGCTACAGTGTTTGAAGCAGTTGCACTTGGAATAGGTGGAGCAAATTTTTTTCACGATGCTTTTGTGAAACTAGATAAAAAAGCCTTACAATCAGATACTATGGTTAAAGTTTTTGATCAAATGAGAATTATGCGTGGTTTTGTTGATAAGAACTTTTCTGGAAGAGATTGGAACCTAGCAACTGCAATGGTTATGAATGGTGAAGCAGCTTTCCAAATCATGGGTGACTGGGCTAAAGGTGAGTTTTTAGCTGCCGGTAAAGTTCCTGGTAAAGATTTTTTATGTGCATCTACACCTGGTGAAGGGTTTTTATACAACGTAGATAGCTTTGCCATGTTCAAGGTAAAAGGTTCTGAGCGTCAAGACGGTCAAAAACTTCTTGCAAAATTAATTGTTGGAAAAAACTTTCAAAAAGTTTTTAATCTTAACAAAGGGTCAATTCCTGCGAGAACAGACGTAAGTCTTAATGAGTTTGATCATTGCGCACACGTATCTGCTGCTGACATGAATGCAAGTTCAGTTGGGGGCACCTTGTTACCAAGTTATGCTCATGGAATGGCTTTAAGAGGGGCACAAGCTGGAGCTATTACAGATACAGTAACAGCACATTTTAATTCTAAAATGTCTTCAAAGGATGCTGTAGCAATGCTTGTAAAGGCAATTGACAATAGTAAATAAATAAAAGTTAAATAACTGTTTCCAATTAACTTTGGGAACAGTTATTTTTTTTGGAATTAACAATGTCAAATTGGCTTGAAAAACACTTACCTAAGATTGTCTTAGGACCTTCATTCCTCGCAATAATTTTATTTGTATATGGTTTTATTGCATGGACTGCTTGGATATCATTTACCAAGTCAAGACTTATGCCTAAATATGATATTGTTGGTTTTATTCAATATGACAGGTTGTTCGACTCCCCAAGATGGGAAGTAGCAATTGATAATTTATTTATTTTTGGTTTTTTATTTATCCTAATATCAATGTTTTTGGGACTGCTGATTGCAATATTTCTTGATCAAAAAATACGTATTGAAGGTGTATTAAGAACTATTTATTTATACCCAATGGCTTTATCTTTGATTGTAACTGGTACAGCGTGGAAATGGATTTTAAACCCGGGTTTGGGTTTGGAATCAGTTGTTAAAAGTTGGGGTTTTACAAACTTTACATTTGATTGGGTGATAAATCCAGATTTTGCAATTTATACTGTTGTTATTGCTGGAGTTTGGCAAGCCTCTGGATTTGTAATGGCTCTTTTCCTAGCAGGGTTAAGGTCTGTTGATCAAGAGATAATTAAGGCTGCTCAAGTCGATGGTGTACCTACTTTTAAAATTTATTCTGCAATAATAATTCCGTCTATGGCGCCAATTTTTCTGTCAGCTTTCATAGTCTTAGCTCATTTAGCGATAAAAAGCTTTGATCTTGTTATTGCTTTAACGGGAGGTGGTCCTGGCTATGCAACGGATCTTCCAGCTACGTATATGTATACAATGGCCTTTTCTCGAGGAGATATAGGTCAAGCAGCAAGCTCAGCAATTATAATGATGTTGGTGGTTTTTGCAGTTGTTGTTCCTTATTTATACTCAGAATTAAGGAATAAAAATGATCAGTAAAACTAATGGCTATAATTATACCAACTTAATATTAAGAATATTGTTGTATTTTTTCTTATCTGTTTTTGTGTTGTATTATCTCCTTCCATTATTTGTAATGATAACAACATCTTTAAAAAGTCTAGAAGAAATAAGAACTGGAAGTTTGGTAGCTTTACCCAGAAATATTACTTTTGAGGCTTGGGGTACAGCTTGGTCTTCTGCATGCACTGGCATTCAGTGTGAGGGGTTAAAGCCTTATTTTTGGAACTCTATTTTTATAGCCATACCAGCTGTTTTTATTTCAACCTTGATAGGTGCATTAAATGGTTATGTTGTTGCACAATGGCGATTTAAAGGAGCAAATATGATTTTTGCATTAATGCTATTTGGTTGTTTTGTTCCTTTTCAAGTTGTTCTTCTGCCAATGGCTAGAGTGTTAGGTTTAATGGATTTAGCTGGAAGTATCTCAGGTTTAATTTTTGTTCATGTAATATACGGTATTGGTTTTACAACGCTATTTTTTAGAAATTATTATGTAAATATTCCAAACGAATTAGTTAAAGCCGCTAAAATGGATGGAGCTTCGTTCTTAAGGATATTTTGGTCTATTTTTCTTCCATTATCTCTACCAATTATAGTGGTAACTGTTATTTGGCAATTCACACAAATTTGGAATGATTTTTTATTTGGAGTTTCTTTTAGTGAAGCTGGCACACAACCTATAACAGTTGCTCTAAATAATATAGTTAACTCAACGACCGGAGTTAAGGAATATAATGTTGATATGGCTGCAGCAATTATTGCAGCTATGCCTACCTTATTGGTTTATATATTTGCTGGAAAATATTTTATACGTGGTTTAACTGCAGGATCTGTAAAGGGATAAAATAATGTCATCTATTTTAAAAATAAAAGACGTTAACAAAAATTTTGGAAAAATTTCTGTCTTAAATGACATAAATATTAATATAGATAAAGGAGACTTTCTAGTTTTAGTTGGTCCTTCTGGGTGTGGGAAGTCTACTCTATTAAACTGTATAGCAGGTTTAGAGAAAATTAATGGTGGAGAAATCTCTATCAATAATAAGGACATGTCAGAAGTGGCCCCTAAAGATAGAGATATTGCCATGGTATTTCAGTCTTATGCTCTTTATCCAACAATGACAGTTGAAAAAAATATCACTTTTGGAATGAAAGTAAGAGGTATTTCTGAAGAAATACAAAAGAAGAAACTAAATGAGGTTGCTAACCAATTGCAAATAGAAAATCTTTTAAAAAGAAAACCAAGTCAACTATCAGGTGGACAAAGACAGAGGGTTGCTATGGGGAGGGCGTTAGTAAGAAACCCAAAATTATTCTTATTCGATGAACCCCTATCTAATCTTGATGCAAAATTAAGAGTTGAAATGAGAACTGAAATTAAAAGACTCCATTATGACCTTGGTGCTTCAATGGTTTATGTAACTCATGATCAAATTGAAGCAATGACATTAGCCACTAAGATAGTTGTTATGAAAGATGGCTTTATTCAACAAATTGGAACACCTTTTGAAATTTATAACTATCCAGAAAATATATTTGTTGCAGATTTTATGGGGTCCCCGGCAATGAACCTTATTGAAGCAACAACAAAAAAAGAAAAAAATCATATTACAATAGAAATTAAACTGGAAGATGGTTCAACTGCAACCCTAGTAGAAAAAAATAAATTAAAATTGCCAAAAGATATAATTATTGGAGTAAGACCTGAAAACATTACTGAAAATGGTTCAAAAAAAGGTTCTAATTATCAGTTTATCTCTTCTAAAGTTGACATAATTGAGCCAGCAGGTTCAGACACGTTTGTTGTTACAAAGTTGGGGAATAAAGAAGTTACTGCGCGCTTTCATTCTGAAACAGATGTAAAAATTGGTTCTAAAATTAAATTTTCTTTCAACTTACAAAAAGTTACATATTTTGATCCTAAAAATGGGCAGAGAATAAAATAATAGGTTTTTTAAATTAAAACAATGAAACGTTCAAAAATAAATACAGTATTAAATCAATCTAAAGAGTTTATTAAATCAATGGGTTTTATGCTTCCACCATTTGCATATTTAACTCCTGATTTATTAATATCTAACTATGAAAAAAATTCTAATTTTTTTAACTTTAAATTAGGGTGGGATATAACGGATTATGGCACCAATCTTTTTGAAAGTACTGGATTAACATTATTTACTGTCAGAAATGGAAATAATATTAATAAGAAAAATAACAATATTCCCTATGCAGAAAAAATTATGATATCTCGTGAAGATCAAATATCACCAATGCACAGACATATAGAAAAAACTGAAGATATAATAAATCGAGGTGGAGGATTTTTGTGTATTGAAATGTTTTCTTCCAATCCTCAGGGAAATATAGATTTGAACAAACCCATTAGTTTTTTAAAAAATTCAGAACTGTCAATTTTACCAGCAGGATCTAAAGTTATTTTGGAACCAGGAGAGAGTGTAACTTTATTTCCAGGTAATTGGCATAAATTTTGGGGACATGGTGGGGATGTCTTAATTGGAGAAGTATCATCAATTAATGATGATAATCAAGATAATGTATTTCTAGAAACAATACCAAGATTTACTGCAGTTGAAGAAGATGCTGATCCCATTCATCTATTAGTATCAGATTATGAAAAATATTTAGTAAGATAGAAATATAAAATGAATAATAATATACCAGAAACAGCTCAATTAATCCCAAGCGACTTTGTAATAATTGGAGGTTCAGGAGATCTTTCAGTAAGAAAAATAATACCAGCGCTATTTTGGAGATTTTTAGATAATCAAATAAATAACAAATCCGGAATTATTGTATGTGTTCGTTCTAAAATTAATATTGATGAACTTAAGTCTAAACTTATACCTCATTGCCAAGAAGCTATTGAAAACAAACCTGAGAACAAAAAACATTGGAATTATTTTTTAAATTTATTAACTATCGTAAAATTGGATGTAGTCACAGGACAAGGTTCTTCTGAGTTATCTACAATTTTAAGAAACAAAATTGATGCTACTAGGCCATTTATATTTTATCTAGCTATATCCTCTAGTTTATTTGGTAAAGCCTGCAATTTGATAAATAAAGAAGGTCTGAATTTACCGCAAAGTAGGCTTGTAGTCGAAAAACCAATAGGACATAACAAATCGTCTGCGATTGAGATAAATAATCAATTTGCTAAATATTTTGAAGAACATCAAATTTATAGGATCGACCATTATTTAGGAAAAGAGACTGTTCAAAATTTAATGGCACTCAGATTTGCTAATACTTTTTTTGAAAATCAGTGGAATAATAAAAATATTGATAATGTTCAAATTACCGTTGCAGAGACTATTGGAGTAGCAGATAGAATTGCATACTATAATGACTATGGTGCAATTAGAGATATGCTTCAAAATCATTTATTACAATTAATTTGCCTAGTTGCAATGGAGCCACCATCATATTTTGAAGCTGATCAGGTAAGAGACGAAAAGTTAAGAGTCTTAAAGTCTCTAAGAGTATTAGATAACAAAGATATGCAAACTGGACAATATCAAAGTTATGAAAATGAGTTTGGTAAAGTTTCAAGTACTGAAACATTTATATCACTTAAAGTTGATATTGATAATTGGCGTTGGGCTGGTGTTCCCTTTTATGTAAGAACAGGTAAAAAATTATCTACTAGGGCTAGTGAAATTGTTATTACATTTAAGAAAAAGCCACATGATATATTTTCTAAAATAAAAGAAGGTAAAGAAGAAGATACCCCCAATAGACTAATAATTAGAGTGCAACCCCAAGAGGGTCTTAAGCTAAAACTTACATCAAAAGCGCCAGGCCCCGGTGGAATGAGATTTTTTCCTTCCGAATTAAATTTATCATTCGGAGAAACTTTTTCTGATAGATTACCTGACGCTTATGAACGATTACTAATGGATGTTGCTAGAGGTAATCAAACATTATTTATGAGGTTAGATGAGGTTTTAGCCGCTTGGGATTATATAGATCCAATTCTAGAAAAAGCTACCTTAGATAGACCACAATTATACAGAGAAGGCACTATGGGGCCTGAAGATAATATTTTATCAACAAATGGTCATCAATGGATTGATCCAAAAGAAGAAGACAAATGAGTACCGTTAAATCAATTTCTGAAAGATTAAACTCTTCTATAAAAAGGTCTGGAACAGCAAGTTTAGTATTATCGGGTGGAAGTAGCCCAATAAAAATATTTGAGGAGCTTTCAAGCATTGATCTTCCTTGGTCAGAAGTTCAAGTTACTTTAGTGGACGATAGATTGGTAGAAGCTGACAATAAAGATAGTAATCAAAATTTAATATTAAATTGTTTTTTGAAGAGTAAGGCAAAAGCAGCCCAATTTTTTCCTTTAACAGAAGATTTAATTACAAAATCAAATTTTTTTAAAACGCCATTCGATGTTGTCCTACTTGGAATGGGTGAGGATGGTCACTTTGCATCATTGTTTCCTGATATGATTGACGATTTTGACGCTTTTAATAGTGATGCAAAATTTAAAATTTTTAAAACAGAATCTCAAGGAAGCCCATTTCTTCCTAGAATAACAATGAATTTATCATTAATTTTAAACAGTGAAATGATTGTTTTATTAGTAAAAGGAAAATCAAAGCTCAAGGTTCTTGATGAAGCTATAAATAATAACAAATTACCAATTCACTATCTTTTGAAAAATAGAAAAGAAAATTTTTTGATTGAGAAAATAAATGAGTAAACTTCATCAAAAAATTATTGAAGTGACTAAAAGAATAGCCAAGCGAAGTTTGAGTTCAAGACAAAAGTATTTAAATAATATAACTTCCATGGAACAGAATAATGATACAGATAGAAACTTTGTTTCGTGTTCAAACATGGCACATGCAGCAGCTGCAGCACCGTCAGATGAAAAAACATCTATTCTGATGAATACTAAACCAAATATAGGTATTGTTTCATCTTATAATGATATGCTTTCAGCACACAAACCATTAGAACATTTTCCAAAAGTAATAAAAGCTGCAGCCACTCAATTTGGTGCGACAGCTCAAATGGCTGGAATGGTTCCTGCCATGTGTGACGGGGTAACGCAAGGTAGACCTGGAATGGAATTGTCATTAATGTCTAGAGACGTTATTGCAATGTCTACAGCTGTGTCTTTAAGCCATGGAGTTTATGACGCTGCGTTATGTCTTGGTGTATGCGATAAAATTGTACCGGGACTTTTAATAGGTACTTTATCGTTTGGATATTTGCCTGTGATATTTGTTCCAGCAGGACCAATGTCAACTGGGATTACTAATGAAGAAAAAAACCTTGTTAGAAAAGCTTTTGCAAAAGGGGATGCTACAAGAGAAGAATTACTTAAAGCTGAAATTTCTGCTTACCATGGTGAGGGTACATGTACCTTTTTTGGAACGGCAAATTCAAACCAAATGTTAATGGAAATTATGGGTCTTCACATACCAGGTTCTGCGTTTGTCCATCCTCATAGTGATTTAAGGAATGCATATAATATTGTTGCCACCGAGCAAGCTATATCAATTTCTAGAAAAGGCGCAGACATAAGGCCAATAGGTAAAATTATAGATGAAAGAAGTTTTGTTAACGCTATCGTTGGATTGCATGCAACAGGAGGATCTACAAATCATACTCTTCATTTGCCAGCCATGGCAGCAGCGGCAGGAATAAAGCTATTATGGGAAGACTTTTCAGACCTTTCTGAGGTTACACCTTTGTTAGCTAGAGTGTATCCAAATGGGAATGCTGACGTTAATCAATTTCATGCCGCTGGTGGTATGAGCTTTGTCATTGGAGAGTTGCTGGATGCAGGTTTGTTAGATGGAACAGCTAGAACTGTATGGGGAGATAATCTATTTGATTATATATCAGAACCAACATTAAAAAACTCTAAATTAGTTTGGAATAAATCTAAATCTAAATCATTTGACAGTAATATTTTAAAAAGCACTAAAGACCCTCATCAAAAAAATGGCGGGTTAAAAATGTTAAAAGGAAATATTGGTAGAGGCGTAATTAAAATTTCAGCAGTAAATATCGATCAACAAAAAATAAAAGCTCCAGCAATGGTTTTTGACAATCAAATAGATGTTAAGGAGGCTTATGATAAAGGTTTATTGAATAGAGATGTGGTAATTGTAGTTCGTTTTCAAGGTCCAAAAGCTAATGGTATGCCAGAATTACATGCTCTTACTCCAATATTATCAAATATTCAGGATTTGGGTTTTAAAGTAGCATTATTAACAGACGGCAGAATGTCTGGTGCTTCGGGGAAAGTACCAGCTGCCATTCATATAACTCCTGAGGCAATGGATAATGGAGTAATTGGAAAAATAAAAGATGGAGATGAAATAGAAATTGACGCCATATCTGGTCATATAAATTTAAATGAAAATTATGCAGACAGAGCGTTAAAATTTCCTAATGATAGAAATGATCAGAGTAGTTTTGGCAGAAATTTATTTTCTCTACTTAGACAAAATGCAACTAATGCTGAAAATGGTGCAGGTTTAAACTTAATCGATACCCACTAATTAAAATCTCTTGAAAATTAACTTGCTGAAGCTATTGCTGCATGAAGTAATACATTTGTACTTGACCCTGCCCAATGAGGCTTAATTTCTTCAGCTTCATTATGACTTAATCCATCAACACATGGACACATTATCATAGCAGATGGAGCAACACTATTTATCCAACAAGCATCATGACCTGCACCAGAAACTATGTCTTTATATGTATAACCAAATTTTTCAGCACTTTTTCTAATATTGGTTAAACAATCTTTATCAAACGTAACAGGGTCAAATCCTCCTATTTGTTTCATATTAAAATTAACTTTAT
>Ga0233426_10003555_pt1 | contig 12239 bp, 8 predicted proteins | sample SI_118_April2016_6_FD_179875 | JGI IMG/M metagenome (GOLD analysis project Ga0233426, IMG submission 179875) | Seawater microbial communities from Saanich Inlet, British Columbia, Canada - SI_118_April2016_10_MG | ecosystem: Environmental > Aquatic > Marine > Inlet | place: Canada: British... | reverse complement strand
ACTTTGGTCAAGGCCCTCACTGGAGTGGATACGGACCGCTGGGAAGAAGAAAAAAAACGTGGGATAACCATTGATCTTGGTTTTGCTCATTATGAGGATGGACAAGGAAATCAAATGGCATTCGTGGATGTCCCGGGTCACGAAAAATTTATTCACAATATGCTGGCTGGTGTGGCAGGATTGGATGCAGTTTTACTCGTTGTAGCTGCAGATGAAGGGGTGATGCCACAAACACGTGAACATCTGAATATCTGTAATCTGTTGAAAATTCAAACAGGTTTGGTGGTACTCACAAGAATTGATTTGGTGGAAGAAGAAGAAATGGTCGAACTCTGTCGTGAGGAAGTTTCAGAATTACTGAAAGGAACATTTCTTGAGGGGGCCCCGATTTTATCTGTCTCTCCAGTGACGGGTGAAGGAATGGATGAACTCTATAAGACTCTGTCAAAACTGCCGAAACAAATACAACATCCGGCAACAGAAAAACCGTTCAGGCTTCATGTTGATCGTTCTTTCACGTTAAAGGGCTTTGGCACAGTAGTCACGGGAACTGTGCTCAGCGGAACCGTTAGACAAGATGAGGAAATACTTCAATATCCACAACGGCGTAACGTACGTATTCGAGGATTGCAGAATCACGGCCAGGAAGTCAAAGAGATTAATGCAGGACAGAGGTCCGCCCTGAATTTAGCAGGAATCGCCAAAGAAAAAATTCGGCGTGGTGACCAGTTGGCGCATCCGGAATCTTTACTGAACAGTTATTTGCTTAATGTGTTATTGACTCTGTTAGAAGACATTTTAGCCCCACTGAAAAACAGGACCCGTGTTCGTGTTCATCTTGGCAGCAAGGTCGTTTTTGGGCGAATTGCTTTGTTGGAAGGTGAAACTTTGTCTCCTGGAAAAACAGCGCTGGTTCAATTACGTTTGGAAAGTTTGGTAAGCGGTAGTTATGGAGACCGATTTATCGTCCGGAGTTATTCACCAATGATTACCTTAGGTGGAGGAATGGTGATTGACCCTTTGCCCAGTAAATCCAGGAGATTACAGCACGAACTTACTGAACGGCTGGAACGTCTTCATGTTGGTGATGAAAATATTCGATCTGAAGAAGTGATCTATTTACAGTCTGTTCGAGGAGTAACTGAGTCTGAATTTTCGATTCGTACCGGCCTTTCCAGCAGGCAGTCCGGAAAAGCTTTGCAGCTTTTGCAAAGTCAGCAAAAAGTGCTTTGTATTGAGTCTCTCACAGGACGTTATCTGCATGTGGAGCATATTGTGCGAATCGGAAAATTTTTGAGCAAAGTGTTGGAGCAGCATCACAAAAAATTCCCTGATCGTGAGGGGATGACCCGTTCTGAACTTGGTGGTAAACTTTCCTTGATTTTTACAGAAAAAGAGGTTGAAAAACTGCTAATATATCTTGTGAAGGTTAGTCTGTTTACACAAAATAATCATTATATTTCCTTAGCAGAACATCAGCCGGAGGCATCACAAAGCAGGGAAGACATTCTTGAATGCTGCCTTGAATTGATTAGGTCCGGTGGTTTTCAACCTTTACGCCGTACACATTTACTCCAGGAACTGGGTTTAAACGAAAAGGATGGAATGACATTACTCAAATCTGCAGCACATTCAAAACGACTTGTACGGGTTGCAGAGGATTTACACTATATTCCAGAACAAATTGCATCAATTATAGAAAGTCTGCGGTTTTATTTTAGTGAAAATCCAAACATTACTGTAATCCAATTCAAAGAATTACTAAACATTTCTCGCAAACATGCAATTGATTTGTTAGAGTATTTTGACAGTCAACAGCTCACAATTCGGGAAGATAACCACCGAATTCCGGCTAGAATTACAGCTTTAAACAATTAAAGGAAACGGCATACAAAGTGTTTTTACTTCAAGTTATAATTTCCCCAATTTTACTTGTCACTTTACTGAGCGTGTGGAACTTTCAAACAGCAACTGTAACAGCTCATGCCCAAAGTTTGCTGAGTGACAGCGAGTGGTTGGAGGAAAATAAGGATGTTTTCGGCAATCAGGAGCTTACTTTGCAAAATATTCCGTTGAGACCTTCTGACTTGTCTTCCACTCCTACAGTCCTGCCGGAATCGTTCCTAATTCCTCTTGAAACAGGAAGACAAGATATTTCAACAGTTCCTCAAAAACCTGCCCTGCCTTTGATAGAACAGAAAGATCAAAGCGAAAATCCTTCAGGTTCTTTTTTAAGCAGACTTTTTCCCTGGTTTAGCAGTACAGAGCAATCTAAATCCACTAACCTGGATGCTGCTTCAGAAATGGATAATGCAGAAACTAGGGTGGAGTGGGCTGATTCAGAATTTGCGGGAATAAAAATGCTGATAACAGAAATTGAAAGGTTACTCATATCAGACCCTGTAGCTGCCATGGGAATATACGAGGAAATAGAAGATCAGTTGGAGATTGATGAGCGTACACGGCTGAAAGTACAATTGCTTTATTATTTGAAAAAGTGGTCTTCTGCAGAGCAGTTAGCAGAAGTATTTTTGAGCGAACGTCCAGAAAGTAAAATGGCCTCTTTGATGTTTTATTTTTTGAACAAATCACTGATGGCTCAGTATAAACCTCTCAGTCAAAATTTAACTTTCAGGAAACGTGCAGTGGAGACTCTGGAAGCAATATTCCGAAGTGATTTTTTGTTCATTCTCAGTAACGAAGCATTTCTTGAAGGTGATCTTTTAACTGCAATTCAATATCGGCTTGAAGGAATGAATAAAGCAAAAATTGCTAATGTTGCCAGTATGGAAAAATTGGATAGTTTGTTGAATCAAGTTCAGTCTCCTGAAATATTCCGAATTTTATCAGAGAATAATAAGAATGTTAAATGGCTACAGAAAAAAATTTTCATAATGGAATTGGAACTTCTGGCTAAACTTAAACGTTACCGTGATGCATTGGAGATTTTAGAGAAAAGAATGTCTGCTGCTAAGGTAATAGGAGATCAGGAAGAGATTGAAGTTTTAAAGCAAATACAGATCAGCTATACAAATGTTTTGAACGTCAATCCTCGCCGAATTGGGGTAATACTTCCTTTGAGCAGTTCCAGTGTAAAAGTTTCCCGATTGGCACAACAATCTATGAATGGTTTGTGGCTGGCACTTCATGCAAATGGAATTACTGCAGTGCCTGAAAAAATTGGCGCCGAGGAGGATTCACAAGAAAATGAAATAACCGGCAAATCAGAAGATATAGTCAATGCTCGGGTGGAATCTTATTCTAGTAAATTTGAAGATTCTTGGGAACTTGTGGTACGTGATTCACAGTTGAATCCGGAAATAACCAAAAGCTTGGTACGTGAATTGGTGGAGACGGAAAGGGTGATTGCCATCATTGGACCTCTTGCCCGGAAAACATCAGAGGCTGCTGCAGAAGAAGCTGAGCGTTTGCGGGTTCCTTTAATTTCTCTTTCTTTGACAGAAAGTATTCCGGAACTTGGTGAATTTATATTTCGTAATAATCAAAGCTGGAAACAGGAAATCCAAGAATTGTTGGAATATGCAACGAGTGAGCTCCAAGCTTGCCGTTTCCTGATACTTTATGCAAAAACACGGGAAGGTCGACAAAAAATGAGACTATTTTGGGATGCTGCAGTTCTGAAGGGATGCAAAGTAGTTGCAGTTGAAGGTTTTAAGGATGAAGGTCAAAAAAGTCTTGTGAACGAATTCGATACTTTCACAGGCAAAATAAGACGTTTGGATACAGAAGACAAAATAATTTTGAAGGAACTTAAAGAGAAGGAAGTGCCGATTCACAACTTTGATGCCGTTTTTGTAGCAGTTGGTTCGGGTGGTGTAAAAAATTTAAGTCTCATCTTTCCATACAGTGAAGTGTACAAAATGAGAAAAACGACTTTTCTTGGAGATAGTGGTTGGAATGATTCAGCCCTGCCGTATGCTCTGGGATTTCGAGGAGTGAAAAACCCCGTATTTGTGGACAGTTTTTTTCCGCAAAGTAAAACACCGGCCATGCAGCAACTGTTAAGGCTGCATGAACGGATTTTATATCGGCATCAAAATTATATTGGTCCTACAGCTTATACTGCTTTTGCCTATGATACGTTGATAATCTTGATGCGGTTGCTTGAAGACGAGCAAAATCAGAGCCACCGCGATCTGCGGGATGCATTGTTAAATATGCAGATGTATCCCGGTGTTACCGGCAATTTAAGTTTCGATGAAAAGGGTAAAGTTGAACGTAAAATGCAGCTGTTGACTTTGCGGAGGGGAAAAATTCTGCCTTTGAATTAATAGTATTACGAGACTGAATGTGTCCAGGCAGCAGATTTCACTGTCTGATTAAGTCCTGACTATTTTACAAAAAGTGATTCAAGGTCCTTAAATGGAACTTGTTCAGGCTTCACATTTTGCTGCGGTTCATTGGTATTTCCTGTTTTACCGGCGTCGCCTATTGCAGATTCTGTATAAGAATCATTGGGTCCACCAATCATCAAGTCATCCTCTTTTTTCTCAAGGCGCTTTTCTGGTCGTATTTCTGCTTGAAAGTTACGCTTTGACTGTGCTTTCATAAGAATTTTTTGTTCTTCCAGCGGTTCTTCAACCAAATCTGCAACTTGCCGCAAACGATAACTATATTGACGACTAACCTCTAAAAGACGTCCGCCGGGAATGCACTCCGGACTGTCCTGGAATGTCCCAAAATCGTCTACTATGACTGCGTGTTTTAGAGCTTCAGGACCCAAATAAACTAAAATACAGGAGTTTTCAGGATCTGACACTTCCTCTTCCTCATGAGTTTCAAATTTTAACCATTTCATATTTGCCTCCTAATAACTTAAATATTGTTAAATCATTGAATAAATATTGCGAAAAACATGCCATTCACTGTTGAATATTAGAACATTATACTCAGGAATATTGAAAAACTTAGCAGGATGTGGATCCACGGATTAATGTGAAAATATCATTAATAATTACAGATATATATATTTAGTAATAACGGTTTATACAATTTTTCTTAATCAAGTTCATCTAACAGGAATTGGATATTGATTTCTGGTATTCAGAGAATAAATCTGATTTATTTATATTTGTATATTAAGATATTTACTAATGAAAAGGGGAGACCATGAAAACTTCAGCAAGTATAAACGGAATATTAAAACGTGAGCTCGAACAACTATTTGGCCAGCAGGATGCAAATATTGAAACTGCAGCACAGTGTTTAAAGGTTATGTTTCATCCTCCCCGCCTGAGTATTTTATTTGCCTTACGCCAGGGTGAACAAACAGTCCAGAACCTGGAATACTACACTGGAATTAAACAGTCGACTCTGTTACAGCACTTAGCTTTGTTGAAAAGTCGAGTCGTTTTAGTATCACGACGTGAAACAACCTACTCTTTTTACAGATTATCCAAAGATCAAATTATACAATTATTCGATTTACCAAAGCCTAAACGCATTGATTCGACTGATCCTCAGGATCTTCAATGTGGTTTTTCACTGGAACTTGGTCATGTAAATGAAGATAATTTTACTATGCATGAAGGGTTTGGGAAATATTGTCTGTATCAACAGTTCCTGAATGGCAGACTGGACGATAGCAAAATTTTCTGTGGAACGGCAGGGGAGCACCCTCAATGAAAAAGAGTATCCTTGTCAAATTCAGTTTAATTCCCTCTTTGCTACTTATTCCAACTATACTTTGGGCCGCTTCTACGGAAATATCTGGAATGCCCTGGTGGGGCTGGCCGACAGCCTTATTTTTCACAACCTTTTTCATGGGTGTTTTCGGTGTAATGGCCGGAATTGGCGGCGGTGTTTTGTTTGTCCCTTTGGTTAGTGGTTTTTTCCCGTTTCACATCGACTTTGTCCGTGGTGCAGGCTTGTTTATTGCCCTCGGCAGTTCACTTGCTGCTGCTCCACATTTACTGGAAAAAAACCTAGCTAGTTTGAAGCTTGCGCTACCGACTGCGTTGATTGCTTCACTCTTTGCAATTGTAGGGGCATTTCTGGGACTTTGGCTTTCTGCACTGAATCCTGTATATATTCACGGGAGCCTGGGTCTAACCATTATCGCTATTGTTTTCATCATGCTGTTTGCAAAAAACACGGAGAACCTCGAAGTGAGCAGGGGAAACAAATTGACAGAGCTTTTGCAAATCAATGGTATTTACACCGAAGAAACTACGGGCAAAGAAGTTAGTTGGACTGTTCACCACACAAAGAGAGGTATGTTCGGTTTTGTGGTCGTCGGTTTGCTGGCAGGTTTTTTTGGATTGGGTGCAGGCTGGGCGAATGTCCCCATTTTGAATTTGTTGATGGGAGCACCTGTAAAAGTCGCAGTTGCTACAAGCAGTTTTGCGCTTTCAATTACAGACAGCACAGCGGCCTGGATTTACATGAATAAAGGAGCAGTTTTGCCAATAATAGTTGTTCCATCAATGGTCGGTATCATGCTGGGGGCAAGAATAGGTTCAAAGTTGTTGCCAAAAACCAAACCAACTGTAATTCGTTACATCGTCATCACAGTCCTTCTTTTGGCAGGAGTACGTTCCCTGTTGAAAGCTTTTGGTATTTAATCACAAACTTGGAGAACTAATGGAAAAATATATCGTTTTTGAAAATGCTCCAGAGCAGCATATATACGCAAAAATTATATATCACATAAGTAATTTGGGTTTGCTTACTATGATTATGGGATTCATTTTGTATATTTTTGGAGTACTGACTCCGCTTGTTCCGCTGGAAGAATTGCCTAAGTACTGGTCATTATCTTTAACGCAGTTTCTTGAAAAAACCGGAGCCCCTACCGGCTGGCGATGGACAGCAATGTTAGGATTTGGTGATGTAATACCGTTTATAGGGGTTACCATTTTAGCCTCCGTTACTTTTGTTTGTTTTCTAGCTTTGTTGTTTAGATTTCTGCAAAGAGGAGCCAAAGTACTGGCATTTATTGTGGCAATGGAGTTGTTCTTCATTCTTATCTCCGCCTCTAATCTTATCCAGATTTCTCACTGAAATCTCTCGAATTGAAGACTTATCTTCTTCCACTGTCATTAGCCTAGAAAATCCCTGCCTAAATCAAGGAGTCCAAAAATAAAGCTGATACCTCACTAAGAAGTGTTGCAGATTAAACAAGTGCTTCCAGCATCCGGTTTTGGTATGCAGTGATCAAAGCTTTGCCATAATGGGGCAGCTTTTCCAGGCGGCGTTTTACCAGTGTTTTGTCCGTTTGCGGGCGCATTACCTGATGTAAAGTGTAACGCAGAATATCCTGGGGATTTTGAATACAGTAAAGAATGAATGTCAAAGCATCTTTTCCCGGTTTTTTTTCGTAAATGAGCCACAACAGCCTAACTATGTGAAAATGATTGATTCCGCGTGAACATTGCTGGTCCACAAATTCCAGGATTGATTTTAGGTAATTATCGGTTCTGAAACCTTGGGGTAGTCCTGCTGATTCAGTGAACTCCTGATAATAAAGCAAAGTCAGCACCGAAGAACAAAAATAGCTCCATGCTTTTCTAAAATCATCCAGAGGTATAAACTGTCTTTGAGGAGCCGTGTCTGGTCCAGACTGCAGTATTGACTCCTCGTTGGTGTCTAGTAACACTCCAAGGGAACTCTGTATTGACTTGATTGCCGGCAATCGAAATTTCATAACTGACATAAGCCTTTTCAGGTGCAGACCATCAGTACTTTCCAAAAAACCTGCTACCCTTGATTCCTCCAGCGACTGTGTCCACGTACTTAAATTGTGAAGTGCAGAATACAGTTTAGAATAAATGGACTCGGCATAGTGCTTTTCCATCTTTTTTATTTCTTTAGACCATTCCTTCAAAGGGGTACCGGAAGGAAGCATTTTTATCAGGCGCAATGGAAATTTTTGCCGTATATGGTCCAATTCCGAATTTTGTGGGATCTCAGGAACATAAAAGAGAATCACTTTTTTCTCTTTTCTCAACTGTCGCATTCTGGATCGAATTTGTGTACCGACTCCGTCTAATGCTAAAGTTTCCGGAAGCTGTTTTAATTGTTCGTACAGTTCTTCAATAAATCCGGCAAGAGCAGAAATTTCTTCCAGCTTGTGAAGCACAGAGCGGATGTAATGTGAGAATCGTTCTTGTTTAAAATTTTCATAAACCTGTATCTCATGGGGCAGAATGAAATGCAAATGTGAATTCAACTGCTTTACTCTTTCACTCACTTTCTGATTAAATTGCTTGGGATTTGTCTGGAACAATTCCTTAAATTCGGTAAAAATTGTGGAAAGTGTATGTTGTTCTTCGGTTGAGAGTGACTGGTCTTTCCACTTTTCGCGCCACTCATCTATTAATTGCTTCCGAATTTGATCTCCCTCTTTTTCCATGGAAAGACGGTATGACTTTGCAACACTTTCACAATGTCCTTCCAAACTATCTGAATGAAAATTAAATTCTTTGACCAGGTCCAGTATTTCAGGAATTGCGGCAGTAATTTGTTTTTGTCCTTTCACACTATGCTGGTAAAACTCAAGAGGGAGGATTTGCTCATTGAAGAATATATTTCCAAATAATTTTGAAAATACATTGCGAGTAATGTTTACAATAACTTCTGTAGTTTCCAGTTTTTTTGGCAGAATGATTGTCACCTTGAATGATCTTGAATCAATTAAGGAATCTATTCGTGAGGCAGGAAGTGTAACATTTTTGGGAAGAGGAGAGCCGTTTTCAGTCTCGTATGTTGTCTGATCAATAAAACGCAGCAGATGGCTGGCGTAATTTATTTCTAAACCTAATCTGCCTGGAAAATCAAGCATGTCAGGAAGTTTTTCGCTCAAAAATGTTTTTGTCTCAAGCGCAATCGATTTAGAAAATTCTAACCGAAAAAATTTTGAGGTTGGAGTTTGTTCTTTTTCCTGATCATGATTTTGGAGTTGGGGATCTCCAATTGTACGGAGCTCAGGATCAAAACGCTCTTCAAAAGATTTGTCGTTGCTGTCAAAGGACTTCATGAAATTGTACCCTTGAATGGCCTGGCTCAGGACCGGGGATCAATGCTTCCTGACAGAAGCTATATCTTCGTTCCATTCTCTCAGTTTATGCGGGCCTTCGAGTGTAGTTTTGAGTTCGACTAAATCCAAAAACTTTTTATCTTCCAAATCAACATTTGGATACCTCCTTCTTAAATAGCCCCAGAGGTTTAGGTAGTTCTCCTCTATTTGCCAATCATCATTCTTCAACTTCTGCTCTGTTTTGGGCCGTTCAGTAAATGGGTAAAAAACCTTGCTCATACTACTTTCTCGAAAACTCTGTTTATAATATTTCCAAAATCGCTGTTCCAGAAAACTAATCTGGGAATTTAGAATTTATCTTCAATGCTGCCGAAAGTTTTAACGGCCTTATACTCTATGTAGCAATATTGTTGCCTGAAAATATAATCGGGATAGTATAAGTTGATTAATCTATTAAATACTTAGCTAATATATTGTTAATACAGACTAATTTATTATTAGATTAATTTAAAAAATTATATAATAATTTTCATAATTTACAATTGCGTTGCTCAAAGAGCAAAACAATTTGTGGATTTGAGAGGAGAATTAAGATGTAAATCTATTTCATTCAATTCCCAATTACTTGTAAAAGATACAACATTAAATTATAAATTAGTTTTAACTAAAACCACTAAACTTAGGGTTTCTATTTAGTGGATAAAGATTCATTTGAAAAAATTAATCAGTACAGCAGGCGTGAGATGCTGAAATTTATTTCATACGCGGGAGTGATGGGAACAATCGTGTTTCTTATGAACAGTTGTACTCTGCCTGCAGGCATGAGATAAATTACTGGTTAAGTTTTCATTAACGGACGTAGAATCCTGTCCTATGAGTTGAAAGGAATTGATGGTGTGCTTGTAGAAAATGATGTTTCTATCAGTACAGGATCAGCCGGATCTGCTGTCTTTGTTATTGGTAGAGATGCATTTCTTATCTGGGGAAACAGCAGATTGGAACTTAACCCGACACTAGACAGGAAACAAAACTAAACTTTCGAATTCAGTCTTAGATCAGGAGCAATACTTTCAGTCTTTGCCGGTAAAAAGAACACATTGAGTACAGTTACAGTCGTTATTGTGATCAACTGAACTGGAGTCTATCTTGATGCTCATTCTGAAAAAAACCTACGTGTGTGCCTGTTAAGGGACTTCCAATTTGCAGGTTAAGGATGCCACCTAAATCAGCGAAACCGTCACCACCAGTCATCATGACCAGCCACGTTTCATCTACTCTCTAGAAAAACGGATTGAACAAGCCACAGGGATCAACCACTCAGATCAAGAACTAATACTGCTTGAAAAATTGTTGAGCCGCATTCCTCCTTTCGTAAAACTGAATAGGAACGATGGAGGCAAATTTACAAAGTCAGATAACCCTTATTCATCTATTAAATACGGATATTGATCCATTATTTAAGGATTCCTGAATACTAATCCGGAATAACCTTTATTTTGTTGGAGAGTTGTTTATTCATTTTCATCCTTTTCCAATTTGCCGTTTAATATGGAATTGAATTCCAATATACAAGGATTATTAAAACCTCAGCAAGTTTAGAATTACTGTCTTAAGGTGAAGGACAAAAGGGGAACTATGTTTTAGATTGAAGCGGATTAAGATGAGTGATACTTTTATGGAAGCTAAAATATTTTGTACATGAAATCACCATCCCAAAAGGGCCATAATATGAGAGATCGAATAATATCTATTAAAGCCATTGAAATCTTGGATTCACGCGGAAATCCAACAATTCGCTCCACAGTTACCCTTGAAAACGGAGTAACCGGAACTGCGTCTGTTCCGTCCGGAGCATCAACTGGTGAAAATGAAGTCCTTGAACTCAGGGATGGTGACAAAGCCCGTTATTCTGGAAAGGGAGTACTCAAAGCTGTAGAAAATGTGAATCAGGAACTGGCATCTGAACTGCTGGGAATGACTCCGGATCGGCAGGCAGAAATTGACAGAATGATGCTTAAACTGGACGGCACTGCGACCAAAAGTAATTTGGGCGCAAACGCAATTCTCAGTGTTTCCATGGCCGTTGCGGTAACTGCGGCAAATTCACACAACCTTCCACTTTATGCTTATCTTGGAGGTGTGGGCGGATTCCGTTTACCGATGCCGATGATGAACATCATTAATGGCGGAGAACATGCTGACAATAGTGTAGATTTGCAGGAATTCATGGTCATGCCGATTGGCGCACCAACATTCCGGGAAGCCTTGCGTTATGGCACGGAAACATTTCATGCGCTGAAAAAAATCCTGCTTAAAAAAGGCTATGCAACAAGTGTAGGTGACGAAGGCGGTTTTGCGCCAAATCTTAAAAGCAATGAAGAGGCATGTGAAGTAATTCTTGAAGCAATTAAGGCTGCCGGATATGAACCCGGAAAAGACATTTCACTGGCCATGGATGCCGCAGCGTCATCTTTTTATAAAAAAGGTGCGTATGACTTTTTTAAGTCCGGACAGGGCACAAAAAATTCAACGGAGATGCTGGGATTTTACAGTAGTATAGTTGAAAAATATCCGGTTGTTTCAATTGAAGATCCGATGGATGAGCATGATTGGGACGGTTTTTCAGCCATTACCAAAAAACTTGGTAAAAAAGTTCAAATTGTTGGAGATGATTTGTTTGTGACAAACACAGATTTTGTCAAAAAAGGGATCAGTAAAAATGCGGCCAATGCGGTTCTGATTAAACTCAATCAAATTGGGACAGTTTCTGAAACTGTTGCCACCATTCAGCTCTGCCAAAAAGTAGGTTGGAATTATATTATTTCGCACCGCAGCGGTGAAACTGAAGATACGTTTTTGGCAGACTTTGCAGTTGCAATGGCCGGAGGGCAAATTAAAACTGGCTCTGCTTCACGCAGCGAGCGCATTGCAAAATATAACCGCTTGCTTGAAATCGAATCAGAACTCGGTAAGTCCGCAATTTTCGGTAGTTGACCGCAAGTCTTCCAGGGTCGTGATTCTGAACCCAATCTGTCAACATTGAACCACTTGACATTCATACCTTTGAAAAACAATCCTGAGGAGTCCGGACGCATTCTTAAAAACGCGCGGACGGTTACAATCTTTACCCTTTTTTCACGAATCCTGGGTGCAGCGCGGGATTTAGTGATTGCGCATGTCTTTGGTGCCGGTTGGGTGACGGATGCTTTTGTGCAGGCCTTTACAATTCCGAATGTCCTGC
>Ga0233426_10003553_pt1 | contig 12251 bp, 10 predicted proteins | sample SI_118_April2016_6_FD_179875 | JGI IMG/M metagenome (GOLD analysis project Ga0233426, IMG submission 179875) | Seawater microbial communities from Saanich Inlet, British Columbia, Canada - SI_118_April2016_10_MG | ecosystem: Environmental > Aquatic > Marine > Inlet | place: Canada: British... | reverse complement strand
GTCATATTCTGGGTTGTTGTAACGAGCATAATTAAATCCCGTATTATCAGATTCTAGTAAAAAAAGAAAATTATATGGGTCAGAATAATCTCCAATCCATCCTGCGCGTGCAACCTGAACCTCTCCAAGATCTCTTAAATAAGCGTAATGAGCAGCTGCGTCCCTAATCTTATAAGTGATCTTAATGCCAATTTCCGACCACATATCAGCGATAGCCGTTGCTGTATTTTTGTGGTTCTCTCCGCTATTATACATAAGCTCTACAGTGACGGGCCTATCTTTACTAATACCCTTACGCGCCATGATTGCTATGGCCTCATCCTCACGGTCCAGCATAGACATATTAAAGTAGTCTGTCTCAGGAGAGCCCGACGGATAATTGTTAATGCCTAATGGAACAAGACTCTGCGCAGGTATCATCCCAGGCCAAATTTCTTCAGAAAGAAATTCACGGTCTATGACCATACTCATAGCACGGCGGATTTCAGGGTCTGATAAAAACTCGTCAGTCGTATTTAAAGCGTAGTAATAGGTTCCTAAGTAAGGAACGATGCGCAAAGAGTCCTCATAAACTCTCAATCTTTCAAGGTCCTGCGCAGGAAGGTCAGAGCAAACATGAACTTCTCCTGCCTCCCAAGCTCTCACACAAGTCGAACGGTCTTCAAATGGAATAAAATGTAATTCTTCTATTGAAACATTTTCAGCGTCATAAAAGTACTCATTTTTAGTCATAACAATCCGGCTGTTAAGCGTGTATGAATCTAATACATATGCTCCGTTTGTAACCAAATTCCCGGGTTTCACAAATTGGTCTCCCAAGGTTTCCACTGACTTTTGATGAAGCGGCTTCCCTGTCTGGTGGGTGAGTTGTTCTAAGAAATAAGGCGTCGCTTGCTCAAGTTGAATTATTAGTGTTTTATTATCCACTGCTCTCACGCCTAGCTCAGGCACACTTAGTTGACCTAAATTAACTTTCTCAGCATTTTTAATAGGGTATAAAAGTGTAGCATATTTTGCCGCTGTTAATGGATCCATAAGACGTTGGTAAGCAAATACAAAATCATGAGCAGTTACAGAGTCGCCATTGGACCACAATGCATCATCTCGAAGGTAAAAGGTGTATGTCAAACCATCAGGTGAGATATCCCAACGCTCAGCAGTGCCAGGAATAACTTTTGCATCTTCAGAAAAGTCAACCAATCCGGAATAAAGGTCATCCATCAATCGGCCCTCTGAAGTTGTAGAGGTTCCATGATGGTCTAAAGTTTCTGGATCTCCATCATTTCCGCGGTAAAAAATCTGGGCGCTAGCTATTGAAAACCAAAAACTAGAGACAACAAGGAAAGTAATGAAATAGCTTAGTCTCAATTTACAACCTCTAATAATTCAATGAAAAGTGCAGGCTTATTTAAAGTTTTTACGTTTGGACTAAATTTCTTAGAGGGTCAAATGTTATAATATAAAAATATTTGATTAAATTATAACACCGACTTTCTTTCAGGTATTTTTAATTACACCCAAGCTCATTTCCACATGATTTATTTCGCCAGGCTTCAATGACGGCATTTTTGGAGCCCCACTTTCGGTATAATGAGCTAAAGCATTGTTCATATGGTTCACGGGCTCAAAGCAAAAATAGTTACCCTTGCTTGGAACATAAAAAACGCAATGATCTAAAGGTGGACTAGTTGATAGGTTTATCTGATGCCTCCAAGAAGATTTTGTTATATTAGCTTTTCCCCCATAACCCGAAAAGCAATTATCAACTTTTGTATTAAAAACCCTACCAAGCTTACTAAAGTCCCATTGGTTTGGAATTTTTATAAGTTCAGTAGGCAAATTATTTTCATCAGATAACCAAACATCTTCAGCATTAAATTGCAGTTTAACATCCCTGCTTAAAGGAAAATATGGATGAAACCCCAGCCCAGATGGCATTATTTTTTTACCCATATTCTTAAGTGTTAAACTTATTTTTATCGATGAGTCTTCAAGTACGATTTTCTGTCTAACCAAGAAAGGCCACGGCCAATCACCCTCAATATGTTTATATTCAAGGGAGCAGCTATTCTCTTTTATATCCTTAACTGCCCATTCAGATAACCACCCAATCCCATGCAATGGAAATTTTTGATCTGAATGGTTAGGGTTCAAATTAAAACTTTTGTTTTCCCATTTGAACTGACCATTTGCGATTCTATTCGAGTAAGGAACCAAAGGGAAGTATGATGATAACATAGGGTCATGTGTATATTTCCAGTTAGCTTCAGCTTTTCTTAAAATATCAAAACCTCTGTATGAACAGCCTAATATACATGCCCCATACTTGGGGCTAACTTGCAAATCCCAATCCTTAAATTGCAGGGCTAAAACTTCCATTTCCTAACTATTCCTTTTTTAGAGTTGACTTAAGCCTAATTTATTCACTTTAGCATTATCCTTATAAATATTTTTAATTTGAAAAAGCCTTGAAACAACCGATAAACCTACATTAAACTAATGAAGAACAGACACATTGAATAGGATTATAATGACTGAAGATATAAGTAAATCCATCGAAGCGTGCGCGGCACATTATGGAGATGATGCAGATGCAGTAAAAAATTACCTCATTGAAGGACAAGCAAAAGCACTTGAATTACCAAACCGAGGACCACTAAAGTTTGATACTCATGGTGATATACATGAGGATATTCTTGAGGCGTATTCGAAATTTGGGTTTTATGTTTTAGAGGGCGTTATTTCTGACGTAGAGCTCAATGATATAAGGTCCGACTTAGATAAAATAAGAGATAATTTTCCTATTTATATGGGAGCAGACAAAGACAAACACGGTAGACCTGCTTTAGGGTCTAAAAATAAATCAATGACGCTACAATGGGCGAGGCCACTCTCAGATCCATTAGGAGGAACACAAATCTCTAATGGCAGACATCAGGTGAAATTATTTGAACCAAAAGCAGCAATTGACGCCCCGCCAGCAGTTCCGGTATATCTCAGCGGTTCATTACAGTTTTCACCAGCTTGTCTTCGAGTTTACGCGCACCCAGACTTGTTGAAATTAGCAGAAACTTTAAACGGCCAAGATTTCGTTCCATTTACGGAAGGTCTTTTTATAAAAGATGCCGGTTTAGGCGCTGCAGTTTCTTGGCATCAAGACGGGGATACCCATTGGGGCAGTCCAAACTTTGATGAAAACATCCATGGCTTTAACTTTATGGGACAAATTTATGGAAGCACTGCTGTAAATGGGGTCTGGGTGGTTCCCGGCAGTCATAAGCACGACAGAGCTGATATTGTGAGTATGGTTGAAAAATCTGGTTGTGAACGTCTCGTCGACGCAGTCCCAATTATTTGCAATCCTGGCGACGTGGTTATTAATAACAGACAAGTGGTTCACGGGTCATTTGCAAATACAGGTTTTGAAACCCGGGTTACCGTTAATTTTGGTTTCCACAAAAGATCATCCGTTTTGAATGTCAAAGGGGCAGGAATTCATGCAGAGGCAAAAATCATGGATTCAGAATATATAAACAAACGCTCCGAAGTAATAGCATTGGCAATTAATGCCAGAAAAAAGCGTTTTCCTAATGAAACGCCTTTCAACTACATACCATTGTCAGATAATTTAAATGCGTTTGATTGGAACGAATCTTCAATGGCCGAGCTTAAAGATTATAATTTGATGGATTTAAGTATTTAAAACCTGCTAAACGCAAATATCTAAAATAAACATAGCCCGAAGATAGATTATGAATAAAAGTGTATTGCTGATCATTTCTGGCGGAGTAGCTGCTTATAAAGCATTAACCGTCATACGTGATCTCACTAAGATCGGAATTAAATCTAAAGTTATTCTGACCAAAGGTGGTAGTGAGTTTGTGACTCCTCTATCTGTTGGGGCTTTATCAGGTAATAAAGTTTACACAGACTTATGGAATCTAACTGATGAAACTGAGATGGGGCATATTGAATTATCGCGTTCAGCAGATTTGATAGCAGTTGTTCCCGCAACAGCAAATCTAATTGCAAAAGCTGCAAATGGAATTGCTGATGACTTAGCATCAACCACAATTCTAGCAACAGATAAACCAGTACTTTATGCTCCTTCTATGAATGTTCGCATGTGGGAAGCTGAAGCCACAAAACGTAATATAAAAACACTTGAAAATGACGGAGCACTTTTCGTTGGGCCCGATATAGGAGAAATGGCATGCGGCGAGACAGGTCATGGCCGAATGTCTGAACCGCAACAAATAATTGATGCAATTGTTTCAACACTAAAAATAGCGGAAAAGCATACTGACAAAGAGCCCACCATGTCATTAACTGGAAAATCAATATTAATTACTGCTGGGCCAACTCAAGAACCTATCGACCCCGTTAGGTATCTGTCCAATGAAAGCTCAGGGAAACAAGGTTATGCACTAGCAGAAGCTGTCTCTAATTTAGGCGCAAAAGTAACCTTAGTCTCTGGTCCAGTAAACGTTGATGCACCACCATTAGTAAAGCTCGTGAAAGTAACGACTGCCAAAGAAATGCTTCAGGCATGTCAGTCATCACTCCCAGCAGATATTTTTATATCAGTGGCTGCTGTTTCAGATTGGCGTCCAAAATCTTGTTCCGATAAAAAACTGAAAAAAGATGGAAATGCCCCTGCTCCTCTGGAATTAGAAAACAACATTGATATACTTAAAACAATATCAAATTCTAAAAGTCGTCCTGAATTTGTTATCGGATTTGCGGCAGAAACTAACAACATAATTGAAAACGCTACAAAAAAGAAAAGCCGGAAGAATTGTGATTGGATAATTGCAAATGACGTTTCAGGAAATGTGATGGGTGGCAACAACAACAAAATGATTGTTATAACGGAAAATAAGATTGAAACTTGGCCTGAATTAACAAAACAAGAATGTGCAGAAAAACTAGCTCACAAGATAGCTCAAAAAGTGTTATGAGATTTATACTTTTATTTCTGTTAGCATCTATACCTTTCCTATCCCATGCAGATAATATAGCTGATTGCGAAGTTGTGATTATGGAAAAATATAATCCTGGAGATAATAAACAAATGATGGAAGTTGCTAGCTTTTATCCGGCTATAAATTTTATCGAAAGTATTTATAATGAGGATAAGAAAATAATAAGCACTATCAATGGTTTTAAGATTAGAGCACTAATGTGTAGGCGCATGGATGTTGTTCCCAAAAGAATAGACTATGCTATTCTCAAATCAGGAGTACCGCTTATATTATCACAAAATTTTGATAGCTCTTCTTCAGGAATTACGAAAATTTACTATAAAAATGGAAAATTTAATTATACTTATAGTGGGCCTGATTTATCAGATAAAGATATAGAAAAAATAAAAATCAATCTTAATTTCTTCAATTCTCAGTCACATGGTTTTTCTGAAAAAGAAAAAAATAAACAAGAATAAAAACAAGTTATCTCTATCAGACTATTTTATATGTAATGACACTCAGACCGAATCTACAGATAATAGGTAATAAAATATAACACGGAGATTATTCAATGACGCTATCAGTTGAAATCAAAAAACTTGTTCATTTTGGGGACTTAAAACTACCAGAGTATGAAACAGTTCTAGCGGCTGGGGCAGATTTGCGTGCCGCAGTAGAGGAACATGCACCATTGATACTGCATCCAGGCGCTAGAGCTTTAGTACCAACTGGGCTCGCAATGGCTTTACCTGCAGGCTATGAAGCCCAAATAAGACCAAGGTCCGGTCTTGCTTATAAACATGGAGTGACTTGTTTGAATACGCCAGGTACAATAGATGCAGATTACAGAGGCGAAGTCAAAGTACTCCTAATTAATCACGGTGATGTCCCGTTTAAAATTTCAAGAGGCGAACGAATAGCACAAATGATTATTGCACCAATCACACAACCTGAGTTCATATCAGTTAATGAACTTACTGAAACTGCAAGGGGTGAAGGTGGTTTTGGTTCGACTGGAACCCAATAAGTAAAAATAATAGAGAGAAAAAATTCTTAATGGATGATGATTACATTGAACGCTATTCTCGCCAACTAGTTTTAAAAGAGATTGGGGGGCCAGGCCAAAATTTATTATCAAAAGCACGAATAGCCATAATAGGAGCAGGCGGTTTAGGCGGACCTGCCAGCATGTATCTAGCAGCTGCAGGCGTCGGCAGTATGACTATCATAGATAATGATTGTGTTGAAACCTCTAATTTACAAAGGCAAATACAGTTTTCAACTTCTACAGTAGGTAAAGAAAAATCTAGATCTCTTTCGAAAAGACTGATCGCTATCAACCCAAGCCTCGATTGCAAGGTCATTAACGAAAGAATTAATAAGGAAAATGCGAAAAATATTTTACGTGACCACGATATAATAATAGATTGTGTCGATAACTTTGAAACCAGGTTTACAATTAATGACTTAGCCTTAGATTTAAAAATACCGTTAGTATCAGGCGCAATAAGTAGGTTTGATGGTCAAGTGAGTACTTTTTTAAGTACAAAGGATAGCCCTTGCTATAGATGTTTTGTACCAGAAATACCACCCGATGCAGAAACTTGCAGTCAATTAGGTGTGATCGGGGCGACAGCAGGCATAGTAGGTTCCATTATGGCATTAGAAGCCATAAAAATTATTACACAGGCTGGAAGTACACTAAACGGAAAAATATTCATTTTTAAAGGATTAGAAATGATATCAAAAACTATAGGATTACCAAAAGATTTAAAATGCGTCGCGTGCTCATAAAAAATTCGAATAAACGACAAAAACCTCCTAATCAACGAAAGTAATCATAGTCTCACGAGACTTTCTAACTTTAGCCATATTTAGTAACCAATCACCCTCTTCATCACGGTAACCAAGAGGCAAAAGCACAACAGAACGTAGCCCCCGTTCCTTCAACCCTAAAATTTCATCGACCATAGCAGGAGAAAACCCTTCCATTGGTGTACAATCGACTTCTTGCTCAGCAGCGGCAACCATAGCAATTCCGAGTGCAATGTAGGCTTGTCGAGCAGCATGGGCGTAATTTATCTCGGCGTCACGAGGCAAATAATTAGATTTTAGATTACCATAATATTGACCAATCAAAGGCAAATCTCCTCGAAGTTTAACATTTAAATCTGCTACCTCGTCAATTCGTGCTTCTGTATAATTGTCCCAAGCTGCGAAAACTAAAAGGTGAGACCCGTCAGTAATAGGAGTCTGATTACTTGCAGCCTTGCATATTTCTTCCCGTATATTTTTATTTGTGACTACAAATAATTCAAAAGGCTGGGTTCCGCTTGATGTCGGTGACATCCTTATTGCTTCAATAATGGATTCAATTTTTTCTTGAGCTACAGTCCTCGTTGGATCCATTTTTTTTGTCGCATATCGCCAATTGAGTTGATCATTTAAAGTTTTGTGCATTGTCAGATTTTCCTATTATATTTCTGGTGCTATGAGTTTAAAATTGTGTATACACAACAAAATTTTTATAGGAAGAAATATTAATGTTTAAACCGTCCTTTCTACATATATTACTTACCAACGCAGTTTTGGCTTTAACGTCGATACCCGCATCTCACGCCGTTGAGGGTATGTTTACCCCAGACCAATTACCAGAAATTGCGGAGGACCTTCGCGCCAAAGGTCTCAAAATGAAGCCCAGTCAAATTTCCGACCTAGTAGGATTTCCAATGGGCGCGGTTGTTTCTCTCGGTGGATGCACAGCATCATTTGTCTCGCCGCAAGGCCTCGTCGTGACAAACCATCACTGCGCCTATGGCTCGATTCAGTATAATTCAACAGAAGAAAAGAATTATTTAGAGGAAGGTTTTCTAGCAGATAACTTTGAGGCCGAACTCCCCGCAGCACCCGGATCGAGGATTTATGTAACAGTCGAACTCACAGATGTGACAGACATGGTAACAGGTGATTTATCATCAAACTTGTTTGGCAAAGATCGCTTTAGCGCGATTGATACCAACCGAAAAAGAGTCGTTGCAGAATGTGAACAGGATGAAGGCCACCGTTGCCGGGTCGCATCATTTTATGGTGGGCTCCAATATAAGTTGGTTAAACAATTAGAGATCAAAGATGTTCGCCTGACATATGCACCCATTGGATCAATCGGGAAATATGGTGGTGACATCGATAATTGGCAATGGCCGCGTCATACGGGTGATTTCGCTTTTTATCGTGCCTATGTTTCACCTGAAGGAAAATCTGCGGATTACAACAAAAAAAACGTCCCGTACCAACCACAATACCATTTGAAAGTTTCCGCTGAGGGTCTAGATGATGGGGACTTCGTCATGGTTGCAGGATACCCAGGAAACACATCCCGCTATACGCGTTTAGCACAAGTCAGGAATACATTCGATTGGCAATATTCAACTTGGCAGACCTTACTAGATAACTGGATTCAAGCTATTGAAGCTGCTTCTAAACCGGGCAGTGATGCTCGCATTAAATATGCCTCACGCTTAGCAGGACTAAACAATCTCAACAAAAACCTTAGTGGTCAGATAGAAGGTGCAAGACGCGTTGACCTCATCGAGCGACGTGCAAAACGCGAAGAAGATCTCAATGCTTGGATCGCGGCCAATGCCCCTAATACAGGATATGCCGAGGCAATTGAGAAACTCGATGTGTTAAGTGCAGAAACCGCCACAGCCACGAGGTCAAATTATTGGTATAACAATGCCACACGTCCTCAGCTTCTTGGTATTGCACAGCGCCTTTACCGTCTTTCACATGAACGTATGAAACCTAATTCTGAGCGCGAAAGTAGCTATCAAGAACGGAATATGGACCGCATGAAACAAGGCATGACCGCTATAGACCGCCGCTATGAAGCAACCGTAGACAAAGCGGAGTGGATGGTCTTTCTTAAGGGTTACATGACTCAGCTTCCTGGTGAACGCGTGAGCGCCTTAGACGACGCCTTAGGCCTCCAAGACAGTATGAGCGATGATGCGCTATCAGCTAAACTGGACAATTATTACTCGGCAACACAACTGGATGAACTCGACACACGACTTAGCTTGATGGAAGCGACACCAACGGAATTAGAAGCTAAAGCAGATCCTTTTATACGCCTCGCAGTGGCACTTTACGACCATGAACTTGCCATTGAAGCGGCCAGTAAAGACCGGGCGGGTCATCGTGCAGCTCTCCAGCCAAAATACATGAAGGCCATTATCGCTTGGCAAAAAGATCAGGGCCTCACGGCCTATCCTGATGCCAATTCAACTTTGCGCGTGACATATGGAAATGTTCTAGGGGGCTCGCCCAGAGACGGGATGCGCTATGACCCCTTCACGACTCTGGAAGGTATTACGGAAAAGGATACTGGAGAAGATCCGTTTAATTCACCCCGATCCCAAATTGACCTAATAAAGGCTAAGAAATATGGTAGTTATGAGCTGGAATCAATTAAATCCGTTCCAGTGAACTTTCTAACAGATCTTGATTCAACAGGCGGAAACTCAGGCTCTGCAACCCTGAATGCACGTGGTGAACTTGTCGGTTTGCTCTTCGACGGTACAATTGAAAGCGTTAACTCAGATTGGGACTTCGACCCGCGCACCACTCGCTCTATCCACGTCGATAGCCGCTATATGCTTTGGGTTATGGAGAAAGTGGATAAGGCCGATGCCCTCCTGCGAGAAATGAACATCGTCAATTCACGAAATCATCCTATTAATTAAGCGTTAGTGTTTCTCAGCATTTTAAACAAAATGATGGTGCGGCCGAGACGCAATGTGGTGCGGAATCAATAGTGTCTAACTAATTGAATCTTATAGACAGTCATAACTATTTGCAAGCGGCTTGTGATACCGATTGTGACACCTTTTTAAGGCTAAGGATTTTAGGAATCCTACCTCTAAAATCACACCCCAGTACTCATCGCAATCTCACGACTTCAAAAAAGGGGCTAAAGGGTCGGTTGTTGTTCTTGTTGATTTCAACACCCATAATACCCTAGTTCAACCGGTCATAGAGCAAATCAATAAATTTTCTGACTTTCAGCGGCAGAAACCTTTTATCAGGATAAATTGCGTAAATAGCGTGTTCTGGCAAACACTCATATTCACAAAGCAATCGGTTTAACGCCCCACTCTCTATATGTTTTTCCACTGCAAAAGCTGGAAGCCTCGCAAAACCAATGCCTTGTAATGTGCTCTCTACCAACATTGCGAGACTGTTCGTATAAATAGCGGGGGCAAGACTAACTGAACCTTCCTGTCCGCTAGTCGCTCTATAGTTCAAAGTGTTTCCAAGTGGGCTATTTGTGTATTGAACGAACGGCAGCTGTCGAAGGCCATCGGGGCTTGATGGTTCCCCGTATTGGTTAATGAAATCTTTGCTTGCACATATGCGGGACGGAAAATCACAGAGCCGCTTTGCGACAAGCCCGGAGTCTTCAAGAGCACCAATGCGAATAACAAGATCATAACCCTCTTCGATCAAGTGCACTCGTTTATCATCAAACTCGATATCAAGAATGACATCTGGATAAAGTCTTGCGTATTCAGCAATTGGAGAAACAAGAAACTTTTCCCCAAAGGCCATTGGCGCGTTGATCTTTAGTTTTCCTGATGGCTTTTCGTTCCCCCTCCCTAATTGGGTCAAGCAACTTGAAACCTCACTCTCACTTCGGTTGAGAGCGTCGACTAAATTCCTTCCTGCTTCTGTCAAGGCAACGGAACGGGTGGTCCGATGGAGTAGCAACAAACCCAAACGCTGTTCTAAAGATTTTACCTGTCGGCTTACAGCTGCGCTTGAAACGTCAAGTGCATTAGCTGCCTTAGTAAAACTCTGATGTTTTGCAACTTCACGAAACATCTCAAATCCATTGGAATAAATCATAAATTGATAACCTGAAGTTAATAGTTTTATTACAAATCAACTATTAATTCATTTTTGTAAACAGTTTATATTGGTAATTACTGAAATCAATCAGATCGAAAACAAAGGAACCAAAACAATGAGTGAAGCACCTAAATGCGGATGTGGACGGTCACCAACAGGAAATTGTATTGGCTGGCACGCCCTCTCCGAAGAGGAATATCGGAAGAAAGAAACTGAATATAAAGCAAAAAAAGCTAGCAAGTAATTTAACCCGGGCGGTAGAGACGCACTATCGCCCGTGACCCCAAATAAAGGTGCCAATAATGAAAACCATCAATCAATTAATTATAAATAACTCAAATTATGTTGCTCCTGCCGGACGAGTTTTAATCGCTTTCATGTTTGTCATGTCTGGATTGAACAAAATTAATAATTACGGCAATACCGCGGGATGGATGGACGCTATGGGTGTTCCTGGAAGCCTACTACCTATCGTCATCGTATTAGAAGTGTTTGGTGGGGCAGCGATAATGATTGGCTGGCAAACTCGAATTGCTGCCAGTCTCTTTGCTGCCTTTAGTGTTATGTCTGCAGCCATATTTCATGCTGATTTCTCAGATCAAAACCAAATGATCCACTTTATGAAAAATGTTTCAATTGCGGGAGGCTTCCTATTTCTCATTGTCCATGGTGCCGGAACCTACTCAATGGACAACCGAGGAAAAGGCTGAGGCAAAGTCTTACCCCGAAACAATAGATGGCCAAGCAAGTTTCCTATTGAAGAAACCCCAGCACCAAAGCCACACCTTTTTAAGACAACAAACAAATCTATACTTGTTAACTTCGGGCTTCCTTGGACTAGGATTTACTCAGATTTTAGTGGCCTTTGGTTACTCTGGTCTTGTCTGTTTGATAATGGGGTAGGAGGTGTAGGGTCAAAACCTTCATTCTATAGAACCATTGTTCTATTGAACCTATAGTGTACTCCTACACCCCATACACCTTTGGCTAATAACTCTGATGGCCTATAAAATCTCGAGCCTTAGGTTCAGTCTTGATTGTTAATCATGGTGGTTGTCAACTAAGACACCTTCTACCTACTGCCTATAGTCAAGCAGGGGTGGACCGGAGTATACTAGTACGCATAAGGATGTGTACTCATGGAAGATGATTACGAAGACATCAGCAATGCTGCCTTTATGGCATTTAGCACCAGAGCAACCTCAGACAAGGCCAAGCAGCTTGTAGTTGAGGTGTTGCAGCTCCTTCAGCAATCTGAACAACGAGCGCGAAAGCGTAAGGCAACAGACCAAGCCTCATTTGAACTTGGCGTTGAGTTGGTTGTGTCTGACTTGCTCTCCACGTTAGCCAACGAACGTTCATCTTGGGTTTATC
>Ga0233426_10003550_pt1 | contig 12260 bp, 7 predicted proteins | sample SI_118_April2016_6_FD_179875 | JGI IMG/M metagenome (GOLD analysis project Ga0233426, IMG submission 179875) | Seawater microbial communities from Saanich Inlet, British Columbia, Canada - SI_118_April2016_10_MG | ecosystem: Environmental > Aquatic > Marine > Inlet | place: Canada: British... | reverse complement strand
CTCACATCAAAGCAATAAATCAAATCATAAATGCCATTGAATATGGATTTCATGTAATAAATAATCCAATATTAACTCAAAGTAATGCAAGTATAACAGAATACATAACAACAGCTGGTTGTGCAAATGAATTGAACTGAAAAACTAGTATTCAGAATATTAAGAATAGAGTTATAAATAATGATTTTATAGTAGATACAATTAGATCACTATTTTCTTCATTTTCTCATCAAGCTCAAAATATAATTCCTTCTGGATAAATATAATTTTCTGCAATTTTTGTTAAAGCTGGTTGTACATCACTAGGTAATTTTCATGATATAACATCTGCTTCTACTGTAATAGATATTTTTCATTTTTCTCTATTAATAGAAGATACAGCTTTAGTAAATTTATATTCTGCATAGTCTCATACTCTAACTTTTCAGTTTTTAGTATTTATTAATAGATTATTTATATCATCTGGTGATAGCATTTCATCAAATTGTTCAATCTTTAAGATAATATCATTATCCTCATATTGTGATTTGATTGAACCTGCTTTCATTCAATTAGTATAGAAATATACTTCATTTATAATATCACTTGGTGTTAAACCTGATTCAGCTAATTTATTTTTATTGAATTTAAATATAAATTGACCTGGACTCTCACTACTAGTAGTAGTAACATTTTTAGCTCATTGAATAGATCTAAATTTTTCTTTAAAAATAGATGCTGTTTGCTTTAAATCTTCAATTTTAGAAGAATTGTTTGCAATTAATTTTATTCAAACAGCTTTCCCTGTTGGTGGTCCATCTTTAAGTGTTTCAATAGAAACAGTAAGTCAATCAGAAGCTAAATTTTGTAATCTTTTTAATATAACTTGCTCTATTTCAAAAACATTCCTCAATCATTGCTCATCTCTAATTCATTTTTCAAGTAATTCTATATATAAATCAATTCTATTTCCTGAGATTGAATTATAATATACTTTAAGTTCTGGTATATCATAAATCGCTTCATCAAGAACAGATAAATATTTAATTAATACCTTTTTATCAGTTCATTCCTTAGTTTCTATAGATCATGATATTACTCATTGATCACTTGATGGAAATAATGTAAACCCAATATTAGGTGCTATAAATACAAACGTCAGTATCAGAACTATAATTGGTGCAAATATAAATATTAACCTATTTTTTCTACTAACTATAACTATTTTTAATAAATTATAATATTTAGATCCCATTCACATAAGTACGTTGTCTCTCAGTGATCTATTTTCTCATGTTGTTTCTATTTTTCAAATCCTTTCGTTTGCTAAATATTCAGTTTGTTCTTTTGAAAATGTTGCTTCTAATTTTTCATCTTTGTGATATTTTTGACTATTTTTAACGAATGCAACAAATAATGCAGAACTTACCGTTAATGATAAAAATAGTGCTGCAACTAAAGTTACGAAAACAGTTATTGGTATGTATGATAAAAACTTTCACATTATACCTGGGAGAAACATGAGTGGTAAAAATGCTACTAGTGTAGTAAGCGTCCCTGCAATAAGAGGTGCTTTATAATCTTTTACAGCTAATAAAACAGCAGATTTTTTATTATATCAAAGCTTTAATTTTTCTGATGCTCATTCAATGATTACAATCATTGTATCAATGGCAATTCAAAGAGTTAATACGAGAGAGAAATTAGTTAGAAAATTTAATGAAAAACTAAATGAATCTAAAACAATAAAAGTAATCAAAAATGCTAAAGGCAATAACATAGATGCAATTAATGATTCTCTTAATCATACAAAAAGTAAGATAGTAATAAATACTAATATTAATGTTTGAATAGCTGTTTGAGATAAATTTGTATAATCTTCAATAATAATTTCAGACATATCTTTTGTATAAAAGATATTCAAACCAGATACGTTAGGGTCTGTTTCTAATAATTTTTCTAATGACTGCTTAGCACTATCAGAAACATTAAATACATTAGCTCCTTCACTTTTATTAAATACTAATGAGGTATAAGTTAAACCTTTATTATTTACGAATCATAATGATTTTATATTATCATCTTTATATTCTTTTGTAATTTTAGCTATATCTGATAATAAAACATTAGATCCTTGTGTTGATTTAATTACAACATTTTTAAGTTCTTGAATATCTAATAATTCTCAATCAAATCTGAAATCATAATTCAAACTTCAAATTGTATAGTTTCATATAGGTGTATTTTTATTATAACTTTTTATTATATTAGAAATTCCTCATATAGATAAGTCTAATAATTGAATTTTATCTTTATCTAACAATACTTTTATTTCGTAATCATCAGCTGATGACGTTAATCATCATTTTAGATCTGCTCATCATAAATCGATTGTTGCAATTCAATTAGATCATTCAAGTGATTCTTTTATTAATCTTGATTTACTAATTAAATCGAATTGCGTGAATTTTGAAGCATCTCAAAATAATAAAACTTCAAACATAAGCTCGTTTGTACTTGATAATTCAAGCACTATAGTATCTTCAGCATCTTCTGGTAAATTTACTTTATCAATAGCATCTTTTATATCCGTTAATACATTTCTAGTTTCAACTCAGTTATATAATTCTACATTAATAGAACTTATTCAAACAGATGATCTAGAAGTAATTTTTTTTATACCATCTAGATCCTTTATTTCTTTTTCTATTTTATCTGTAATTAGAGCATCTATATCAGTCGGATTAACTCATATATATGGGGTTACTACTGATATTACACCAAATTTAATATCAGGACTTGATTCTTTAGGTATACTATATAAAGAAAAAATTCAAGCAACAATAATTAAAAATATCAATAAGTATGATACTCTATATTTCTTAACCCAAAAACCAAAAAATCAGCTTTCTATTTGTTCATTAATTTTATCTATTACGTTATTAGGCATGAATTGTTGCTTAAATATTATTTATAATTATTTAATTTTTAATTGAAATTTATCTTTATCAAAATTATCTACATAATTCAATATAATCTGTTTAGATCATTCAACCATGTTTAATATTTCTACTTTATCAGTATATATATCTCCTATTTGAACATCTAATTGTTCTATCTTAAGTGTTGTAACACCAGTTCAAGTGGAACCTGTTCATGAAATTTCTTTTAGAGTATTTATAGTTCCTATTCCTGAATCTTTTATTTTTACTATATCCAAGGGAATTAATGTATTATTCAAGGTAATTGGAACTTCTACCATTACAATATTTCAAATTAGGTTTATTCATTCATTTATTTTAATAACAGATTTATATTTAAGATTATTATCTGCAGATTGAGATAATGAATAAATAGAACCTGTATAAGTGTTATCTTCATCGATTATATAAACTATATCTCATTCAGATATTAAATTTAATTCATCTCTATTAAATGATATATTAACTTCAGACTCAGTGTTATTTACTATTGAAAAAATTGGAGATCAAATATTAAGTTCTTGTCATATATCAATATTTACAGTAGATATTGTCCCTTCAATTGGTGAAATAACAGTAAGTTTTTCAAATTCATTTATTGCTCTTTTATATTGAATATTTGCAGCATTGATTTCATTTTTGATATTTCTTAAATAAACATCTCTAATTTGTTTAGCATTTGATAATGTATTTTCAGCTGAAGATAACTGTATTTGCATATTAGATATAGCATCATCCGAATTAATAAGAACTTTATTAAATGATACTTCAGCTAATTCAGAGCTTATAGTAATAGATTTTTTAAATATTTCTAAATCTTTTTTCATTAAATCTATTGATTTTTGCACTGATAACTGCGTATTTTTATAAGTTCTTAAAAAACTATTAATTCAACTTTCAAAAGAAATAAATCAAGTATAATTTCATTGTAATGCAGATTGAAATAAATTTACATTAGAGTTATAATTAGCTATATCAGAAAGAGAAAAGCTATTAGTACTATCAATTGAATTATTTAATGTTTTTTCTATTTCATTTAATAATATTTTTGTATTACTATATCATGAATTAATTAATACTAATACATTTTCTAGGTCTTGACTTGTTTTTATTTCATCAATATTAATATTAGAAAATTCTTCGTTTGAAAAATTAATAATATTTTTTATTAACAACTTAGTATCATTTTTTTGAGAAGTGTCCTTTGCTCATAAAAATGTATCGAAATTATCATTTTTATCATTATTTAAATCACTAACACCATACAATGTATCTGAAAATTGAATAACATCATCTAAGAATATAACCATAGAATTATATTCTTTTTTTACACTAGAATAAAATGTTTCAATAGTTTCATTGTCAGCAATAATTTTATTTTCATAATCTAATTCAGCTTTAGTAATTGAATTTTCTATTTTTTTGATTTCTAATCTACTTTTTGAGTTTTCAATATTTACATCTGTATTTTCTAAATCATTCTCAGCTTTTTTAATATTTTCTGCTGAGTCATCAATAAGAGCCTGTAAACTATTTTTCATTCTAATATAATTTTGATCTGCATCAAACACTGATTTATCAAGAGTGATTTTATTAGAATCATATGAAATTTCAGCTCTATTTAATCAATTTATTGCTGTATCTAATGATAATCCATAATTAGTTATAGTATCGTCTAGAATAGCAATAATTTGTCATTCAATAACTGAATCTCAATCTCTTACTAATATATTTCTTACTTTTCAATTAGCTTTAGCTGTAAGTTGAATATTTTGTGAAGACATTATTCTTCATGATTTATTTAATGCTGCATCTTGAGTAAATCAAGAGAATGACATAGTATCAATTAAAAAATCTTGTTTTTTTGTTTCTTGAATTATATCATTTCAAGAACATCCACTCAGAATTAATATAACGATAATAGGTAATAATATTTTTTTCATTTTTAATTTTTAATTATAATTAATTACTTTTTAATTTCAGGAACACAATCAGTTATTTCTTTAAAAGATTTTACTCATTTAATAATTTTGTAATCTGAAAATATTCAATTTACTATTACAGCGGCAAAATTCATTACAAATTTTTCAAATTCTTTTTCTGTTTTAAAACAATTTCTATTATTTATAATATTTGCAAAAAATCATTTTGTATTAGCTACAAATCAGACAAATTCTTCATCTCTAAATTCATTTCATAATAATATTTTCATGAATCAAATATGTTTTGCTGATAAATATTCATCATTTATCTTTCATATATAATAGTCCGTATTTCACTCTATTAGACTTCTGACAATTGGATTTTTTTGAAAAAAACCTAATGATCAGATCATATGTAAATAAAATCTTTCTTTTATATCTGGAACAGTGTCTACTAGTGTTTTCATATAAGCACTTCAACATTCAAGCACATCATCCATTATGTTTTCATATAGATCTTCTTTATTTTTAAAATAAAGATAGTATGTACCTTTTGCTATACCTGCATCCTTTACTATTTGATCAATAGATACTTTTTTGACTCAAAACTTTCAAAAAAGTTTCACTCATGAATTATATATTAAATCTTTTTTATTTTTGATAACCATTATTTAAACTGAAATAAATGACTAAAATATATCTTTTAGTCATATATTATATTTTTTCTAATATATTGCAATATATATTATCATAATATTAAATATTATATAGACTTATTAAATATATGTGTTTTTATTAACATGATCTATATGAATATAGATCATGTTATAGAAAGTTTTTTAACTTGCAAAAACTTGTTTTTATATATAATACGCTCAGTCAAAATAAATTTATATATTACTATATTTCAAAGATATTATGTGAGAACATCATAAACATACTCAGAGAGTTAAGTCAGAAGAAAGAACGGCAATTATTGAACAAGTATTAAATGCTTGATTGAGTGAAACAATTAAGTTATGAGAGGATTTTACAAAAGATGCTTTTCATAAAATAAAAAATAAAATATACTGAACGCATAAGTTAGCAAAACCTATTCCTAGTATAGAGTTAATTGAAAGATATAACGAGTTAATTGCAACTGGTGAAATGGAAGAAGATTTGTTTTTCAAAAAAATTCTCAGAAAAAGATGAGTGAGAAGTCAATCTGGGGTTACAGTTATTTCATTGTTGACAAAATTCTGGGGTTGTCCATGAGAATGTGTATATTGTCCAACATTTGAATGATTACCAAAATCATATATTCCGAATGAACCAGCAGTAATGAGAGCTGAATTAAATAAATTTGATCCAATAAAACAAATACATAATAGACTCAGGTCATTAGAAATAACTGGGCATAAAATAGAAAAAAATGATGTAAGAATCATTGGTGGTACATGGTCAGTCTATCCAATAAAATATCAAGAAGATTTTATTAAATGAATATATGATGCATTTAATACCTACGATGAGATGAAGGAATATATAGAAAAGAGTGATTTATCAACTGATAGATTTGCTACTTTCAAAATCAATGAAATGTACAAGGCTAAAATAGCTCCAACATTAGAAGAAGCTAAGAGAAGAAATGAAACATCTAGATGTAGAATTATTGGTGCAGCAATCGAAACAAGACCTGACTGGATAACTCCTGAAGAAATTGCTAGACTCAGAAGCTACTGAGTAACAAGAGTAGAAATTGGGTATCAAACTACTTTTGATGAGATAAATGAAATCAATAAAAGATGACATGGAAATAAAGAATCAATAGCTGCAACAAAAATGCTTAAAGATGCAGGAATGAAAGTTGTAGCTCATATGATGCCTAACTTACTTGGATCAACTCCAGAAATGGATAAACAAGCACTTCAAGAAATATTTGATAATCAATTATTTAGACCGGATGAATTAAAAATCTACCCAATGATGGTTACTGATAAATCAGAACTCACTCAAATATGGAAAGATGGATGATTCACAGCATACGATGATGAAACACTTATAAATCTCACTGCAGATTTAGAAGCGATGATACCTGAATATGTTAGACTAAATAGAACTTATAGAGATATTCCTGCTACAGAAATATTAGAATGAAGTAAATTAGCAAATCTTAGACAGATTGTTGAACAAAAATTAGAAAAAGAATGAATACCTATGATCGATATTCGTAATAGAGAAATAAAATTCAAAAAAAATGATCCGAAAAAAGCTACATTACATAACTACAATTATGAAGCTTCTGATGGACATGAACACTTTCTTACATTTGAAGATCCAAAAGATAGAACAATTTTCAGCTTATTGAGATTAAGACTTCCTGGTGAAAATATAGAAATAATTAAAGCATTACCAGAATTAGAATGATGCGCTCTGATAAGAGAAATTCATACATTCTGAGATCAACTATCAATTTGAGAAAAAGGTTGAAAATTTGGTCAACATTTATGATTTGGTAAAAAATTAATAGCAGAATCTGAAAGGTTAGCATTAGAAGCTGGTTATAAAAAAATGGCCGTTATTGCTTGAGTTTGAGTGAGAGCTTATTATGAAAAAAGATGATACCATGTGGATGGTGAATACATGGTGAAAGAATTAAGTTAAAAAAAGCCCACTATTAAAAAGTGGGCTTTAACTTTATCAATCAATCAAATGTAATTTTTAAAGGTAAATATTAATAAATGAATTAATGTATATAATATGTATTTATAATTCAGTACTCGTTATATAAATAATTACTATGATAAATTATAAACTTAAAATCAAGTCAATGATTAACAATAAAATCTTCTGAATATTATTCATTGTATTTATAATAATTCTCACATTAATTCATTCACGCTTATTTATAAATTTTTGAATAGAAAATTTTACCGTTGAATGAAACTATGAATTCACAAAAACAATGTTATTCAATATATTGTCTTCGGTGTTATTTTCAATAGTTTTTTTATATTCATTTGTTAGTAAATGGGTAATTAAAATACCAAAGAATATTATATTTTTTATCTGATTCTTTTATTTAATTCTTGGAATATCTACTTATTTTTCAGCAATTCCTTTTCAAAGTTTATTCTGATGAGTAAGTAAGTGACATTGATTTATATTCTATAATAATTTAATATTATTTTTTCTGAGTATATATATATTATTTCAAAATATTTGAAGTAAATATATTTTAAAATCACTATTATTTTCAGTCTTCATATTGGGTATAGTCTGAATTAAAGAATATTACTTCCCTAGCTTTGATTACTGAGATTTATGAAACAGGTTATTATCAACGCTTTGACATCCTAATTATGTTGCAGGTATATTATTAATGGTAATTCCCTTTTCAATATACTTACTAGAGAGTAATTTTAAACTTAAATATAATTTTATCTCACGAATTATATATTTTTTAATTACACTATTATTTTTCATTACATTATTATTAACGAAGTCTTTTATTGCAATATTTTTAGTAATATTATATTTAATTCATAAATTTTATTGAAAAAATAATACTGATTTTTTTATAATATTTACATTCATATTTATTATATTCTGATGAATATTTATTTTTAAATATTTTCCAGAAAAATTAAATTCATTTATATCTCGTTTTTATATTTGGGAAACGACTTTAAAGATAATATTCTCAGATATAAAAATATTTTTCTTTTGAATATGAGCAGAAAATTTAAATTTATATTTTGATAAATTCAAGTCTATCGAATTATATCTCTATGAAAATATATGATTTAACGCAGATAGACCTCATAATATATTAATAAATTTCTGGGTACATTTTTGAGTATTTTGATTAATTGTTATCAGTTGAATCTATTATAAAATTATTAAAATATTTAACTCTGATAATTGGTGGAATTATTCATTACTATGAATTTCAATATTTTGGTTATTTAATTTCCCTAATATAATATGATATTTATTTTTTATAATTATCTTTAGTTATTCTTTATATAAAAAGAAAGTCTCTCATCAAGATGAATGTAAATATGAAATTTCAGTAAAATTTTTTATGTTATTTATTATTATAATTTCTTTATTTTGATCTTATTTTTCATATAAGTCATATATTGCAGAAACATTAGTAAAAGAAGATAAATATAGTGAAGCATTAAATATCTTTCCATATTACTCAGATTATTATTACAATAATTACAAGCTAGAAGAATGATTAAAAATAGAAAATAACTTTCATTCTGAAAATTATTTTTTGTATAATATTTATTTTTCTTTTAAAAAAAATACGTCTTGTAAAATATTAGTGGAGAATTATCCTAGCATTGAAAACTACTTCTATTGTGGACAACTTGTCGAGAATAAATTATGATACCATAGTGCTGATGATTTTTATAAAAAATGAGTTGAATTATTTCCAGATATATGGAACAATAACAATGAGTATTTAAATACTTTTCCATGAAAATATGTAATTAATACCGATAGAATATTACATCCAAAATATTCTAATATTCAGGAAATATTAAGAAAAATAGAATTAAACAAAATAAAATAAATATATGAAAAAATACTTAATCTTTGATTTAGATGGAACTCTACTAAAGTCAGACGAAGAAATAAATACATTAATCTATAATTATATAAAAAAAAATATAGATCCTGAATTAATTGATACTGCTCGTTATTTAATTGAAAATAATCAGTGAATGAGTATTAAGGAAACTATGACTACATTGATAGATGATAAAAATGATGCAAATAAACACTATTTAGCAATTACATGAATGATAGATGATTTACAAGATCAAGTAAAGTTTTTTGATTGAGTTCAAGATAAAATAAAAGAATTATCTCTCAAGTATACTTTATTTTTATCAACGTGAAATTCTGATAAATTTGCAAATGAAATGTTATCTCATGGATGAGTAGATCATTGCTTTCATAAGATATTATGAAGTAGTTTTATATTGAAGTCACCAGAACATATAGACGAACTTGCAACTTATAGTTGAGATGATGATTTTTACGATAAAGCTGTATTTATCTGAGACTGACAAAGAGATAGATTTATAGCTAAAAGTAAAAATATAGATTTTATTCATATTTGAAGTGAAAATATTGATACTTATGAAATCCAAACGGTTACTCAAATTGATACAATTTTAGAACAATTTTAGTAATATTTAACTATTAAATAATTTAATAGTTAAATATATAATTACTTTAAAATATAATTACTTTAAAATAAGTATTATTAAACTATTAATTATGGAGACTAAAATTCTTGAAATCTCACTCTAAATCATTATAATGCATTATTATTTACTAGCTATTGAAACATGAAAAAAATAATCGTAATGTTTCTCCTTTCAATTTTTCTTCTTCCTATTACTTATGCTAAATATACGCTATCAGACAAAGATAAGCTTCTAACAAAATCTATTGCTAATAAAATATCAAATGATGTTAATAATAAAACACCTCGTTTAAAAACGGCATGGGAAATGAAATTTAAAAATATATTAAAAAATAAAAAAACTGGATCAAAATCATATGAGCTTCTTTCTGATATATTAAAATATCATATGAAAATGGATCTATCTACATTTAATAAAAAACAGTATAGTACCCTAAATATAAAGCAAACTTCTATCGAAAAGTATTGGTTAAATCTTCATAATAATATAAGAAAAAATAGTTGACTAAGGAACTATTCGTATGATCAAAGATTAACTAATACAGCAATCGAGTGGTCATACAATAACTACGATAAGTGAAAAATGGATCATAAACGTGATTCAAATGATAGTTGGTATGATTATAATAAAATAAATTATTGGTTCCAAGAACGTGGTGTAGAATGTAGTATAAAATGAAGAACAACTACAAGTGAAAGTATTTGAAAATATGGTTTTTACTGTAAAGATCTCGAATGTAGCGAGGAATTAAAAAAATCACTTAAGATTATTTTTGATATTTATATGGATGAAGAAACTCTCAATTATCCTGCAAATGCTCACTATAAAGCAATAGTATCACCAAATATCTCAAAAATGTGACTCTGACTTACATTATATAAATCAGATCTTCCTGATTACTATGAATATTATGTAACAACTCATTATTGTACTGAATTTAAAAATTAAAAAAAAATACCTTTTGGTATTTTTTTTCTTATTTAAATTAAATCACAATCTCAGATAAAGATTTTAATTTCTTAAATTCAAGATAATTAATTATTAAATCATCTACTAAATTTTCTGGTGAAACATATAAGAAACTATCTCTTTTATGTAAGAAATCGTATTTTATATACAATGAATTATTATCATATATATACTTTACCTTCCTAGAAACAGGTAATGACTTTGAAAATTTTAGAAATATTTTGAAAAAGTTTCATAAATTGATTTTTTCAATTTCATATGGATTACTACAAGTAATCGTAAATTTTTTATCAAATTGCTTATTTCAACTCGTAAATTTATTTTTTATTACAAAATTATAGAAAAATAAATTAAACGTAAACAGTAATAAAAAATATAATCATACAAGATTATTACTAATAATACTTCCTAAATAATTACTTAAAAACAGTAAAATAATAGGAATTCAAATAAGACTAAATAGTATAGCTATTTGAATATTATTAATATTTATTGTATTTATATATATAGGTGAATTAATACTTTGCTTCACTTTTGAAAAATTTAATTTCATAATATAACAATCATTATTTAATAATTCATGTTTTGTATTAATAATATCTCTTTCAATTTCTATCTTGTGAGTTTTAATATGTGCTCATGTAATACTGTGATTATCTCAAATTTTAACAGATATACTATCTGACATCTTAGTAAAAATATTATATGTTTTTAGTAATCCTAATTTTTTGATATTTATAAGTTCTTTTGAAAAATGTACATCATCATTATTAAAATTTAGATTAATTCAGAATGATTGCATAAATATTGGAAGAATCTCATCTTTTAGTTTTTTACATCCTTCAATATTAGTAACAGTTTCTAATATTGTTTTATCTGTATTTTTATCAAGATAATCTAGCTTTTCCATACAATCAAAAAATAAATCTGATTCAAAGAAATTTCTTATTTTATCTATGTCACTCATATCTAATTGAGGATATCTATTTAGTAATTCTTCATCAGTACCTAATTTCATATATTTAATTTAACAATATTTGTATTATATTACCATATAATATACAATATCCATAATAATAATAATAATAATATAATGATATGATTGAAATAGAAAAAAAATATGATTTATCAGATGCAGATTACTTAGTTATAACTCAAAAATGTGAATTTATATCAAAAAAAAACAATAATGGATA
>Ga0233426_10003545_pt1 | contig 12270 bp, 14 predicted proteins | sample SI_118_April2016_6_FD_179875 | JGI IMG/M metagenome (GOLD analysis project Ga0233426, IMG submission 179875) | Seawater microbial communities from Saanich Inlet, British Columbia, Canada - SI_118_April2016_10_MG | ecosystem: Environmental > Aquatic > Marine > Inlet | place: Canada: British... | reverse complement strand
TGGGATTCCCAAATTTTTGACTTGGACCTTTGGGTAATTCCAAAAGGCGCACCAAACAAAGAAGCTGCGATGGATTTCCTTGCGTTCTCCACTGCAACTGAACAGTTGGCTGCTCAAGCCTCTTACATCTCTTATGGTCCAGCGCGTGCATCTTCTGCGCCGCTTGTGGGTTCTTTCCACAACAAACCAGACCTAGCGATGGCGCCACAGATGCCAACAGCACCTGAAAACTTTGGCACAGCGATCCAGAACGATTTTGAATTCTGGGCTGACAACCAAGACGAGTTGAACGAACGTTTCAACACATGGTTGGCTAACTAAAGAGCTTTGGATGGGGCCGTGTTGGCCCCATCCACCTTTTCAAGAATTTAAGAAGTGCCATGACAGACACCTCAGTTGATCAAGTCGCAGGGTCATTGACCGCTGCTGATGGAACCCCGCTTAAGAAAAAGCTTCGCCAAGCGCTGTTTCGCAGTCGTGTGCGTGCATTCGGACTGGTGACACCGCTGTTGATCCTGATCATCATGGCCTTTCTGATCCCGATTGTTCTGTTCCTAAGCCGTGCCGTTTATAACGACACGTTCGAGCAATATATGCCGAACCTGACGCCTGAATTGGCCGCATGGGATACAACATCTGAGCCAACCGAAGCAATGTACGCGGCACTGGTCGCTGATTTGGTGAAAAGCCGCGAAGATCGTACTGTTGGTAAAGTCGCCACCCGCGTGAACCGCGAATTGTCGGGAACACGATCCCTTTTCACATCCTCCGCCCGTAAGGCTGCCAAATTGGAAGCACCCTTTAAGGAAGCGTTGATCGGTGTGAAGGCAAAGTGGGGCGAAATCGAAACATGGCACGCCATGAAAATTGCATCAAAGTCGTTTACAGGGGCCTATCTGGCGTCCGCAGTTGATTTGAAGGTGCAAGCTGACGGATCGATTGAACGCAAAGACGAAACCAGACGGGTGAATATCCAATTGTTCATGCGCACGATGCAGATTTCGGTGATCGTGACGATTATGGGCGTTATCCTTGGGTATCCGATCGCGTTTTTGCTTTCGACGCTGTCGGTTCGCACGTCGAACTTGTTGTTGATTCTTGTGTTGTTGCCCTTCTGGACATCCTTGTTGGTGCGGACAACTGCATGGATTGCAGTGTTGCAGGGGCAGGGTGTGTTAAACGATTTGTTCGTGGTCTTTGGATTGGCCACGGATGATGACAGGTTCAGTTTGATCTATAACAAAACAGGTACGCTGATTTCGATGACGCATATCCTGCTGCCGTTCATGGTGCTGCCGCTGTATTCTGTGATGAAAACCATTCCGCCGACCTATGTACGTGCCGCCAAATCAATGGGTGCAACACCATGGACCGCCTTTTGGCGCGTGTATTTTCCGCAATCCATTCCAGGTATTGGTGCGGGCGGTATCTTGGTATTTATCCTCGCGATCTCTTTCTACATCACACCAGCATTGGTGGGGGGGCAAACGGGTACGATGATTTCGAACATCATTGATTTCCACATGCGATCCTCATTGAACTGGTCGCTTGCCGCTGCACTTGGCGCTGTACTGCTTGTTATCGTGCTTTTCCTCTACTGGCTCTACGATCGGATCGTGGGCATTGATAATATGAAGTTGGGATAATCAGATGACGACAGTTGCTCAACAATTCCGCTACACGCCGCCACGCCCACCGATGTGGTTCAATCTTGCTTGGACAGGCGGATTTGGCGCTGTTGTCGGCTTTCTGACGGCGCAAGGGCAGTTTGCTTGGATGATCCCTTACGCGATTGCAGGCGGTATCATTGCGGCATTGCTTGCGTTTGTTTCGATTACATTCTTGAAAACCCGTGCTCTGGCTGGGCCATTTGGTGCGTTGCTGTTTTTTGCTGCGGGTTGGGCCGTGTTTAGCTTTTCTTATGGCCTGCTGATTGCATTGGTTGGGTTTATATTGGCACGGATGGCTATCTGGCTTTCGACAGGGGATTACCGTCTGAACCAGCCGCCTTATGTGACATCTAACGAGGTTCTGTGGTTTTACACGTTCCGCAGCCTCTGTGGGCTGATCTTCTTGTTCTTGATTGCGCCAATCGTTGTGGTGGTTCCGCTGTCGTTTAACCAAGAGCCGTATTTCTCCTTCACAGCTGGGATGTTGTCACTGGATGCGGATGCGTTCTCGCTTCGTTGGTACGCTGATATCTTCCGCAACGGCATGAGCGCACCTGATGCGATCATCGGTTGGTGGTCTGATATGTGGAATAACGCACAGTGGATTCGTTCGGTTCGCAACTCCTTCTATGTTGGTATTATGGCGACGATTGTTGCGACGAGCATTGGGACGTTGGCATCAATTGGTTTGTCACGCTCTGAAATGCCGTTCAAGAAACCGATTATGGCGCTGCTGATCTCACCGATGATTGTACCGTTGGTTATTATCGCATCTGGTATGTTCTTTGCCTTTTCAGACTTCAAAATCCCGTACTTTTACGAAAAAGGGATCGCGAAAAGCTATCTTGGTTTGATCATTGGTCACGCTGTTTTGGGCACGCCTTATGTCATCATCACAGTAACAGCGACGTTGGTTGGGTTTGACAATAGCCTTACACGGGCTGCGGCAAATATGGGCGCAAGCCCGATACGGACCTTCTTTAAGGTGCAAATGCCGTTGATCTTGCCCGGTGTGATTTCTGGTGCCTTGTTCGCCTTCATCACATCCTTTGATGAGGTGGTTTTGACACTACAACTCGCTGATGTTTCGCAACGTACAATCCCGCGTCAGATGTTCTCGGGTATTCGTGAGCAGATCAGCCCAACAATCTTGGCGGTGGCGACGATACTTGTGATCATCTCGATTTGTCTTTTGACAGTTGTTGAAATGCTGCGTCGACGTTCGGAACGGATGCGTGGGCTATCACCAGCGTAGGTTAAAAACGCCATTGAATTTAAAAACGAGGTGGCTTTGGCTGCCTCGTTTTCGTTTCAGAGGGCGCGTAGGATAATCAACCAAACGGTTACGCTGAAAACGGCACCAATTGTTCCCAATAGCACGCCGCTGGCGGCTGTCGCTTTGGCGCGATCATACATGTTGGCAAAGACATAGGTGTTGATGCCTGGCGACATCGCGGCGGTTAGGACAACGACGCGTGTTACCTCGGTAGAGAGCGCGAAAACTTGTGTGGCCATGAAAAGCGCGATACTGGGGTGAATGACAAGCCGAAGCACAAGAATCATTGTTGTTTCACCGATGTTAGGCGCAACTCCGTAGCGCACCAAAACTGCGCCAAGCCCGAACAGGGCGGCGGGCAGGGCTGCGCGGGCCATCATATCGGTTGCGGCCCATAGGCCTTCGGGCAGGGATAGGCCGGTAAGATTCACGATAAAGCCAAGTAACAACCCAATCATCAGCGCGTTAGAGAACATTGCCTTTGCCACGACTTTCGCAGTTTCTGGCAAGGCACGGCCATCCGCGCGCGCGAACTCCATTGTGGTTATTCCAAGCAGGTAACAAAACGGCGCGTGGATTGCGACGATTGCGGTGATTGGGCCGAGTGCTTCGGTTCCAAAGGCACGTTCAATGATTGGAAAACCGAGGAGAACAGAGTTTGCAAAAAGCGCGCAGAACCCGACGGCGACTGCTTCGCCAGCGCGGCGTTTAAAGATGTATTTTGCGCCAAGTGTGCAGAGAAGAAAGCACAGCGCGGAGCCTGTGTAGAAAGAACCGAGCAATTCAGGTTTGAAGACTGTCGCAAGATCCAGACGGGCGATTGCGCCAAACAACAGGCAGGGAATGGCAAAGTTCTGTGTGAACTTCATCAAGGCATCGGCGTATTCGTCGCGAAACAAGTTGAAATAGACTGCACCGTATCCTGCGCCCACCACAAGGAAGACGGGTAAAACAACTGAGAAGATCTCAATCACGCAGGCATCCCGATTTGCATCCCATCAAAAGCAGCGGTGATGTGATCTGGTGTTTCGTCACACACGGTTTGGTAGTCCAAATCGTTGTGCATGTTCGTCAGAATCGCGTTTCTTGGCGCCGCGCGTTTGATCCAATCGAGCGTTTGATCCAGATGAGAATGGGTTGGATGAGGTTCGCGGCGCAGGGCATCAACGATCCACATATCGAGGTTTTCGACCTGCTCCCATGCGATGTCGTTCATCGCGGACACATCGGGAAGGTAGGCCAAGTTTCCGATCCGAAATCCGTTGGCTTGAATCGGACCGTGATCCACAAGAAACGGAGTAAGTGTAACCGTGCCTCCGTCGCCTGTGATAGAAACTTGGCCGGTCATATCGTTCATCTCTAAGATGGGTTTGTAGAGTGTTCCCGGAACCTGTTCGAACGTGTAACCAAAGCGTTGGCGAAGGGTGATTTGTGTTGTTGCATCCGCCCAAATTGGCAGGCGCTTGCGCATGTTGAACACGATCATGCGCAGGTCGTCGATGCCATGCGTGTGGTCTGCGTGATCATGTGTGTAGACAACGCCATCAAGTGAGCCGACTTCGGCATTCAAAAGTTGATTGCGCAGATCAGGTGATGTGTCGATGAGTACGGACGTTTTGCCATTTGATGTGACACGCTCAACCAACAGGGAGCATCTTTGACGACGGTTCTTTGGTTCGTTTGGGTCGCAATCGCCCCAATTGCCGCCCAAACGCGGGACGCCGCCTGATGAGCCACAGCCAAGAATGGTGAAGATGTATTCTGCCATTATGACGGTGCCTTGAAATGTGCAGCTTTTGAAAACAGGCGATCAAAGTTGGCAGTGGTTTGTGCAGCAAAATCTACGTAATCCATTTTGAACACCTCTGCGCCCACTTTCGCTGTGTTGGCAGTATAGGCTGGCTCGTTCCGTTTACCGCGATAGGGTGTTGGCGCTAGGTAGGGCGCATCTGTCTCGACCAACACGCGATCTACGGGCGCTGCGGTAAAAATATCGCGTACTTCTTGGCTGTTTTTGAAGGTCGCTATGCCTGACATCGACAGATAAAAACCAAGATCAAGCGAGGCTTTTGCAAGTTCGGGGCCGGAGCAATAGCAGTGCATGACACAGGAATACGCGCCATTTTTGTGTTCTTCGGCTAAGATACGCGCCATGTCATCGTCGGCAGTGCGGGCGTGAATAATCAACGGTAACCCCGTTTGGCGGGCAGCGTTAATGTGGACACGCAGGCTGTCTTTCTGGATTTGCGCGCTTTCTGATGTGTAATGATAATCGAGGCCCGTTTCGCCAATACCCACCATTTTGGGATGTTGAGTTAGAACGATTAACTCGTCTACTGTTGCCAATGGCTCTTCTGCCACACTCATCGGGTGGGTACCAGCAGCGTAGAAAACAGGTGGGTGTGCTTCTGCGATTGCGCGCACGATCGGTTCGTTCTTGAGCCGTGTGCAGATTGTGACCATGCGTTTGACCCCCACAGCGGCGGCACGTGCTACGATATCGTCGATTTCGCCTTCAAAGTCGGGAAAATCGAGGTGGCAATGGCTGTCTACGAGTTCTGGTGTCATGTTTTTGCAATCTTTGCCGAGGGCGCAGATCAAGGCCGCGCGGCGTCATCGAGTTTGAGCAACATATCAAGGATCACGCCCGATGGGTCAAGGTTAACCGCACGGGCATGGCCAACACGGGCGGACAGTTCTTGCGCCAAATCCGCCCATTTTCGGGCGGCATGGGCGTGGGGTGCCAGCTTCGCGAGAGTTTGAGCCTCATTCGGCGCGGCCTCTGACCAGTTGCCTGGCTGCAAGGCACCAAATCGTGCGAGGCGGTTTAGTAGCAGATCAATGAGGTTAACGGTGATGTCGTAGGTTTCGGCATTTGCAGCGCCGACACATTTCTCTGCAATGGAAGAGGCCGCTGATCGATCAAGCCCGGGTGCAGTGGAGGCTAGCGCAACAAGGGCAGCGTAGCGCGATGCTCCATCGGCCTGTGCCAATCGCAAGGCTGCACCGACAGAGCCGCCAGATAACTCAGTGGTGGCCGCATCGCCAGTGTTTTCATATCCCGCTTGTTGTAGTGCCGCTGCTTGCAATTCAGGCGATAAGCTGACGCATTTTAGATTACGACAACGGGATCGAATAGTTGGAAGCAGGCGGGCAGGTTGGTGGCTGATCAACAAAAGGATCGTTTTTTCTGGCGGTTCTTCGAGAACCTTTAATAATGCATTTGCCGCAGATGTGTTCATCTGATCCATGTCATCGACGATCGCAACGCGCCAGCCGCCATCGGCCGCAGATAAGGCAAAGAATGATTTCAGTTTGCGAACTTCATCGACTGTAATGTCTTTTTTCAATCGCTTGGCTTTGTCGTCCCATGGACGGCGACACAGGAACAGACGTGGCTCGCCAAGGGATTGGGACCGCCGCACGGCAGGATGATTTTCGTCAGCGTCCAATGTGGTTGGCACGGGTGGAGCACCAAACATGCTGTCTTGGGGCCCATCGTCTTGGGGTTGGGACAAAAGGAATTTGGCAATGCGCCAAGCGAGTGTGGCTTTACCAACACCGCGTGGCCCAGTGATAAGCCAAGCATGGTGCATGCGCGCACTGGTAAATGCATCTAAAAAGGAAGCTTCGGCAGCTTCTTGCCCCAACAATCGAACGGTTTCGCGCGGATGGGGCGCATCTGGCGCGCAATCTGGTTGTGGAATGTCCTCGATGGTTAGGCTTGCCATGTTTCGATCACCGCTTGAATTTCACCTGACACGTTTGCAGGCGATTGATTCCCGTTGATCAGCATGCAGCGTTCGGGGAACTGCGCTGCGAGCCCTAAGAAACCTGCGCGGAGGTCTTTTTGAAATTGCAGGCCCATGTCCTCAAAACGATCCTCGCCTGAATTTCGCGCAAGTCCGCGCTGCAAGGCAACTTCGGGGTCCATGTCGATGATAAAAGTGAGGTCGGGCTCTCTCCCGATCATCAATTCGTGCAAAGTGTCCACCGTTTTGCGCAAATCTGCCCGTGCGACACCTTGATAGACTCGTGTGCTATCGGCGAAACGGTCGGAAACGACAATTTGGCCCGCCTCAAGCGCAGGTAAAATTGTACGTTCAAGATGATCGCGACGCGCAGCAGTAAATAACAAGATTTCCGTTTCAGGGGACCAACGGGCAGGATCACCTTCGACCAATAGGCGGCGAATATCCTCAGCACCTGCGCTGCCACCTGGTTCACGTGTGTGTCTCACGTCATTGCCATAGTCGCGCATAAGCGTGGCCAGCAATCGCGCTTGCGTAGATTTACCAGAGCCGTCAATGCCCTCGAACGTAATAAACAGACCTTTGGACACTTAATTAACGGCCTTCATGAGTTTGTTAGCCGAAACGCGCATGCGTTTCAAAATACCACCAGCTCCAACGTCTGCAGCTGCAAAAACAGGATAGTTTTGCGACGGAAGCCCTGGAATATCAATGTTCAGGACACCCAATTCAGCGCCTTTGGTAATGGGTGCTTGGATCGGGCCATCATAGGTTACAGTCATTTTGATATCATCGCGCGCAGAGTAAGGCACGAGCGCCGAAATATCATCGGCAACCTCCAACGCCACAGTCTTCGTTTTGCCCAGCCAAACGTTTGCCTGGGCGACGTTCTTTCCCGCTTTGATTAAGGTCTCCTGTGCGAATTGACGGAAAGCCCAATTCATAAGGCGTTCCGCCTCTGCGGTGCGCTCAGATGAACTTTGGAGCCCGTTGATCATGAGGATAACACGACGATCGCCTTGGCGTGCTGTGCCCACAAGGCCGTAACCAGCTTCGGACGTGTGGCCTGTTTTTAAACCATCTGCGCCAATCCCGAGCCCGAGCAACTGATTGCGGTTGTTTTGCGTGATTTTTGCCCAAGTAAAATTGCGTTCTTGGAAGTATCCATAATATTCGGGAAATTGCGTCATTAGCCGATTGGCAAGCGCTACTAAATCACGCGCGCTCATCCGGTGGTTGGGATCTGGCCATCCAGTCGCATTCGCAAACGTGCTTTCGTTCATGTCGAGTTTTCGGGCGCGTGCTGTCATTATTCGTGCGAAATCTGCTTCGGACCCCGCAAGATTTTCTGCGACAACTATACAGGCGTCATTACCTGAATGAACAATTATTCCACGGATCAAATTTTCGACGCTGACACGCTCGCCTTGTTTGACGAACATTTTTGAGCCGCCTTTTTCAGAGGCTTTTTTTGATACGGTAAATTTCGTATCAAGGTTAATTCGCCCGTCTTGAAGCGCCTCGAACAACATATTCAATGTCATTAATTTTGACATGGATGCTGGCGGTACAGGTCGATCATCGTTCTTTGCGAGCAAAACTGTGCCGCTGGATTGATCGAGAACCAATGCAGACGATGCAATCGTGTCAAACGCAAAAACAGGCAAGGAAAAGCAAAGCGATACCACGATGGCAGATAGAATTTTAGCAAGCCGCATTTGGCACTCCGAATGGGGGGAGGGGCTATATGCGCAGATGCTCATGAAACCCCGTTCAACTTAGCTTTGATCTTAGCTAAGCGGGGGGCGCAAGGGAAGGGGTTAGCCCTTTACTAAATAGGCATCGGCGAAGCCTTGCCCTTTGACCATGCCTAACAATTGACGTTGATCGGTAGCGCTTGTGGCTGGGCCTGCTATGACACGCCAAAACGTCTTGCCTTTGCTTTCGGATTTCACAATTTTCGCAGGAATTCCGTTAGATTTCATCTTTTCGACATTGGCATTGGCGTTGGCTTCAACGCTAAAGAATCCGATTTGGACGAACTTAGCGCCTTTTTTCGATTTTGGTTTAGCGGTTGGGGTGGCAACTGGCTTTGGTTTGTTTTCAGCTTCTGCCAAAGACGCAAGAATTTTCGCTTCTAGGTTTTCGTCCGCGACACCGCTATCCAAAGGCGTAGCGGCAACACTTTCAGTTACGTTTGCAGTTACGTCTTCTGCGGGTGGAGTTTCATTTACGGTTTCACGACGCAAGGCTGTGACGCGCACTTTCGTAGGCGAACCAGCCTGAACGCCAAGTTCGGCAGCTGCGTCAGAAGAAAGTTGTAACGCTGGACCAGGGTTATCGCGTTCACGGCGGAACAATGCGCCAATTACGAATTTATTGTTGGCTTCATTGCGAATGATCACACGTTCAGGTTGCTTGCTGTCTGGGTGTGCAATCCAAACACCACCAAGGGAGGGGCGACCGTCCCACAAGGCTTTTTCATTTTTCTCAAACACCTCTGGAGCTTCGACATCACGTTCGACAAGTTTAATTTTATTGCCAACGCCAGGGGTTGCTTCAGCGGGTTTAGTTTCGGCAGATTTTCCTTTGCCAAAATTCAAGCCCTGTAGGCCTTCTTCGCAACCAGCTAAAATCACACTCGCGATTAACATTACGCCAAATTTGCTAGTGGCTGTAAAAACCGTTCCAATTCCCATGGGGCCTGTCTCCTGTACCGCACTTTTGATTGTTCGGTCTTTTGCCGATCATACCAAAAGAAAACTTTGCTCTGCCTTTTTGCCACTGTTGCGTGGCTTTGAGCGTACACTAACCACATTCCCTCAAACTTTGGAACCCTGTTAATGGAATGGCAAATAAATGCAGGCGGTGTGTTGCTTAGGCAAAAAGAGGCTTGCAGTTTCCCTCTGACGCAATTACGAAATCCGAGCACGCGACAAGCAGGCACCCGAAATGCGGAGAGGTGGCAGAGTGGTCGAATGCGGCGGTCTTGAAAACCGTTGAGGTTAACGCCTCCCAGGGTTCGAATCCCTGTCTCTCCGCCATTTTGAACTGATTTTAAATGATTTTTATGTATTTATTTGTACGGTTACCATAATGGTTCCCCAATAGAGTAGGTGCTTAGCCCCCTCCTTGAAAATACTCGCACATACGGTACCCCACCCCGGGGGTACCCCCTGTGTGGCAAGGCGCGACGCATACACAACCCTTCATATCCCGACCGCCGTCGTTGTTTTCTTTTCGGGATCGGCAGCTATTGCCGTGGCTTCACAAGGTGCGACCGATGGAGGTAGGCGTACACCGACAGGTGGTTGCGGCATCGCCTTTGCATAGGTTGTTTTGTCAGTGACAGGTATCGCCGCGTTGATCATCGGCCTTATCACCTTTGTCAGGGATTGGCGTCATACAGCGCCTACCTTGGTTGGATGGTAAATCTGATAAACAAAGCCGATGGCGGAGCGCCAAACTGCGTTGGCGATGTGCGTGGCATTGGTCAGATTGGGCTCTAAGATGATATTCTCCGTCCAAAGACATGTTAGATCGCTGGCTTTTCGGCTACTCACCTAATACCCAGACAAGCGATTTAGGATATTCTAGGGCATCGTTACCCTGAGTTTGATCTTGCACAATGTTCACCAAAAATTCGCCGGTATTCTATACTTCGGAGGTTTTGACATGATCGTAATGGTGATTTTTGAAACGGTAGAAGGTCAAACAGGCAAAATTGTCCAACACATTGCGGACGGTATGAAAGGTTTGGGCCATTCTGTCCAAAAAGTTGATACATCCGACAAATGCGCTCGGGCGTCATTTGAGGGTGTAGATAAAGTAATTTTAGCAGCTCCTGTGCATGAACGCCGTCATCCCAAAAATTTTGAATTGTTTGTAACGACCAGTCGAGACGCCCTTAATGAGCATGACACACTGATGATATCCGTCAGTTTAAAGGCCGCGTTTGAGAATGGGTTGGACGATGCGCAAGATTTTTTAACGGAAATGGAAATGCGCACAGGCTTTAGTGCAGTAAAACAATTGCTTGTAGCAGGTGCGGTTCGGCAAGGAAGTTACGATTACTTCGCGTCGCAAATATTGGCGCATGTGGTCTTGGATGGGCAAGATCCAAGCTTGCACAAAGGAGACCACGAATTTACCGATTGGCAAGTACTTGACGCAAATCTGAGCGCCTTTTTGGCCCTCTAAGTTGGATAAGAGCGTCTAAGAAATGCGTTTTTTCTTGCGACTACAAAATGCTAATTACGCCCTTCGCTCATTAGAACGAGTTTATGGACATTGGTTACCGTAACTTTGCTGCGTTTGCTTGCCACAATTCCGTCTCTCTCCCACGCGCTGAGCAATCGGCTAACTGTGTGAAGTGTAGTCCCCGTCAAAAACCCTGACGACGGACAGACATAATCTTAACGCTAAAGTTACTGTTTAGTAACTTGTGTACCGCACATGGGACAACGCTTTTTCATAAATAACATTGTCCATGGCCAAAACAAAAAAAACAAAAAACCACGGCTCTTGTACATCACTTCCTTTTCGCAACTATTACATTGATAACTTGCCATTTATTATCTTCCTTTTTATTTTACGAATTATACTAGATTTACGACCCACGTTTACACTAATTATAGTTTAGTGTTTTTCAAGAGTGAAAAGGCATATATTATGAACGAAGTTGAAGTTAAAAGAAAAAAACAATCAGTGACTGGTATATTATGGCTTTTTATGTTGCATCGCTTTTACTTGGGTAAATATTTTACTGCAATAGTACAGATATTTACAGGTGGAGGATTACTGGTCTGGTGGTTTATCGATGGATATAAAATTTTTACTGGGACAATCACAGATAAAAATGGTGTTGAAATAGACTAAAATAACTGTACGTAAAAAATGACCTTAAGAAGAGGAAAGAACTTTGGCCGCAATATATCAACTAAGAAATGGTAGTTTTCTTTACCATTTTTTAATTCTCCTAATCTTAGGTGCCACAGGTTTTGTTTGGCTAATTGGAACGTTCACAGGGGAAATTACCGCTGAAAATAACCTAATTTTTAACGTTGTTGGAGCACTGGCAATGCTAGCAGCCTTTTTCTATCCTGTGGCTTTGGTAGGTGATGTAAGTGATAAAATTTCGTTGATTGCAGAACATAATAAAAATGCGAAGAAGAACGGGACGAAAAAAATTAAAGTCAGCCACCCTAAGACAACCTTAGTTTGGGTGTTATTCATCGCAGGTTTTTTCACTTTTGGAATACTCTGGATATTTGCTCTAATTGTTGCTTCAGGCACTCATAACGTAACTATTACGGACGACTTAGCACTCAGCATGGGTGTGAAGGAGGTAGCAAGGGATGGCGCCAGTACGAATGCACAGGAGTTAATGTCCTTAAAGACACTTCTTGATCAGGGTGTGTTAACGCAGGAGCAATTTGACAAAAAGAAATCTGATCTGGGCTTTTGATATTTCTAGTCTAACTGAAGCTTATTTGCCAATACTTAGATTTGCACTGCCGCTTTGGTAGAGGAACGGTAGCAGGTAGCAGAAATGTGTAAGTTGAATATTGAA